>ERZ1032299.36-NODE-36-length-11542-cov-12.134152_pt1 | contig 11542 bp, 11 predicted proteins | sample MGYA00518735_ERZ1032299 | MGnify/ENA primary metagenome ERZ1032299 (study PRJEB33719, sample SAMN04262588) | wastewater metagenome | biome: periurban shantytown; feature: animal feces; material: feces | host: Canis lupus familiaris | place: Peru: Lima | collected... | reverse complement strand
GGTCGAAAATGGATTTGACTTTATTCGCCGCTACGGCGGCGAACTCTGCGAGGCATTTTTTGCGCTTATTTGGTTGGTTTTGCTGCATTTTGGGCTTTTTCCTGCCGGGATACATATTTTTCCCGGCGCTGGCAATACTACCCTCAGAAAAGGCGGTGGGAGGATGGAGACGTTTTTCTGCCCGACAAAGCTGTTCTGCGGAAGCGGAGCGATGTCGGCATTGGGAAGGTTGGAATGTCAGCGGCTGTTTCTGGTCACCGAGCCGCTCCTGGCGGAAAACGGCATGGCCCGGCGGGTGGTGCAGGCCGCCAAGTGTTCTGCGGTGGAAGTATTCGACCAGGTGGGGACTGTTCCTGCGGTGGAAGTGGCGGCCCAGGGGGCGGCACGCATCCGTGGATTTCGCCCGGACCTGGTAGCGGCCCTAGGCGGGGGCAGCACCCTGGACTGCGGCAAGGCCATGTCCTATTTTGCCAGGGGCAGCCACACCCTGGCAGCGCTGCCCACCACCTCCGGCTCTGGTGGGGAGGTGACGGATTTTGTATGGCTGACCCATGGACATCAATGGCAGCGGCTATCTGACCCGAGGCTGCGGCCGGATGTGGCGATTTTGGACAGCGATTTGCTGGAACAAATGCCGAAGCAGGTGATTGCAGAGGCTGGCTTTGAAGTGCTGGCACATGCTGTGGAAGGCTATGTAGCCCGGCGTGGCGGAGCCATGACGGCGCTGCTGGCCCGGGAGGCCTTCGGCAGCGCCTACGCAGCCTTACCGGCCTCGTACGCAGGAAACACCGGCGTGCGGCTGAAAATCCACCTGGCGGCCTCCCTGGCGGGGATGGCAGCTGCCCAGGCCGGTACGGGCTTGGGGCATGCTATGGCCCAGAGCCTTGGCAGAATGTTCCATGTGCCCCATGGGCAGCTCCATGCAATTTTGCTCCCGGCGGTGGTGGGCTGCAACGCCCATGTGGCGGGGCGGAACTATGCGGAGCTGGCCCGGGCGGCCGGACTGGGGGGCAGCACCGATACCATGGCCCTGGGGAATCTGAAAAACGGCCTGGTGCGGCTGCGCCGGGAGCTGAACCTGCCCCAGACCCTGGCCCAGGCCGGGGTGGACCCCCGCCGGGTGTGGCGCAGCGCCGGGGAGCTGACCAGCCAGATTCTGGAAGATCCCAGCTGCCGGGACAACCCCATGCCGCCGGAGGACTTTCTGGTGCGGCGGATTTTGGAGGAAGTCACCGGCCATCTCTGAGAGCGGAAAGAATCCTGCACGGCAAATATTTTGGAGGGAACAATATGAACGTAGCAAATGTGATTGGTACCATTCGTGTAGACCGCAGAGCGGACTGCCTGGAGGGGCAGCGATTTCTGCTGGTGGATTGGGACGGACGGCGGATTGTGGCGGCAGACCTGGTGGGGGCAGAGGCCGGGGCGCAGGTGCTGCTGCTTACCGGCCCAGCGGCCCAGCGCTGCTGCATGGAATCGCCCCTGGATGCGGCCGTGGTGGCGGTGGTGGAGCATGGCCCGGATGATCGGCGGGAAAAGACTTGACAAACCCAGCCTTCTGGGGCTATAATGTAACCAATATCGGCAAAAGCTGTGAAAAGAAGAGTACCCCGGAGGAAACGGTCAGAGAGCCCTGTCAGGTGAGAGTGGGCACGGTTGGGGCCGGGAGAACATGGTCTTGGAGCTGGGCAGTGCCCCGGGTCGTCCCGTTATCGGCGTTTTTGAGGCGGATTTTTTCGGAAATCTGCGAATCAAGGTGGTACCGCGTCAATTTTTGTCGCCCTTGGGTTATCCAAGGGCGGCTTTTCATTTCTAGGAGGAAGAAGAAATGTGTCAATCCTGCAAGGGTAATTATTACATTACCACACCCATCTACTACCCCTCGGCCAAGCTGCACATCGGCCACACCTACTGCACCGTGGCTACCGATGCCATGGCCCGCTATAAGCGGCTTCAGGGCTACAACGTCAAGTTCCTCACGGGCACCGACGAGCATGGCCAGAAGATCGAGGACAAGGCCAAGGAGGCCGGTGTTACGCCTCAGCAGTTTGTGGACGAAATCGTGGAAGGCCCCGGCGGCGTGCTGGATCTGTGGAAGCTGATGAACATCTCCTACGACCGATTCATCCGCACCACCGACGACTACCACGTGGCGGCCATCCAGAAGATTTTCAAGAAGATGTACGACAACGGCGACATCTACAAGGGCACCTACAAGGGCAAGTACTGCAAGCCCTGTGAGTCCTTCTGGACCGAGAGCCAGCTGGTGGATGGCAAGTGCCCTGACTGCGGCCGGGAAGTTCAGGATGCCCAGGAGGAGGCTTACTTCTTCCGCCTGAGCAAGTACGCCGACCGGGTCCGGGATCTGCTGGAAAATACCGATTTCCTGGAGCCTCGCAGCCGGGTCAACGAGATGGTGAACAACTTCATCAAGCCCGGTCTGGAGGATCTGTGTGTCTCCCGCACCAGCTTCACCTGGGGCGTGCCGGTGGACTTCGACCCGGGCCATGTGGTGTACGTGTGGATCGATGCCCTGTTCAACTACATGACTGCCCTGGGCTTTGAAAACGACAAGTATGACGACCTGAAGGACTTCTGGCCTGCGGATGTCCACTTCGTGGGCAAGGAGATCGTCCGCTTCCACTCCATCATCTGGCCCGCCATGCTGATGAGCCTGAACCTGCCCCTGCCCAAGAAGGTCTACGGCCACGGCTGGCTGCTGCTGGACGGCGGCAAGATGAGCAAGTCCAAGGGCAACGTGGTGGACCCCTATGTGCTGGCCCAGCGCTTCGGCGTGGATGCTCTGCGGTTCTTCCTGCTGCGGACCTTCCCCTTCGGCTCTGACGGCAACTTCTCCAACGAGCTGCTGATCAACACCATCAACGTGGATTTGGCCAATGACCTGGGCAACCTGGTGTCCCGTACTGTGGCTATGGCCCAGAAGTACTTCGGCGAGCGCCTGCCGGAAAACCAGCTGGCGGACGAAGAAAAGGATGCCGAGCTGCTGGCACTGGTGACCTCCCTGCGGGACCGCTACGAGGGCGAGATGGAGAAGTACGCCTTCCAGAACGCCCTGTCCGAGGTGTTCAAGGTCATCTCCCGTGCCAACAAGTATATCGACGAGAATGCCCCCTGGGTGCTGGCCAAGGCTGAGGAGAACAAGCCCCGCCTGGCCCGGGTGCTGTACAACCTGCTGGAAACCGTGCGTATCTGCGCCGGACTGCTCAGCCCCTTCATGCCTGCCACCGCTGAGGAAATCGCCCGCCGTCTGGGCGGCGCCCGGATGGACTGGGACAGCCTGAACGCCTTCGGCACCCTGGTGGCAGACGTGGCCACGGTGGCTGGCCCTGCTCTGTTCCCCAGAATCGACATGGAGAAGGAGCTGGCGGCTCTGGAAGAGCTGAGCAAGCCCGCCGTGCCCCCCATTGAAATCGAGCCGTATGCCCAGGAGCAGGTGGATTTTGATACCTTCTGCAAGTCCGACTTCCGGGCGGTGAAGGTGAAGGCCTGCGCCAATGTGAAAAAGAGCGACAAGCTGCTCCAGTTCACCCTGGATGACGGCACCGGCACCGACCGGCAGATCCTCTCTGGCATTGCCAAGTTCTATAAGCCCGAGGAGCTGGTGGGCAAGACCCTGGTGGCCATCACCAACCTACCCCCCAGAAAGATGATGGGCAGAGAGAGCTGCGGCATGCTGCTGTCCGCCGTCCACACCGAGCAGGGCCAGGAAAAGCTGAACCTGGTCATGCTGGACGATGCCATCCCCGCCGGCGCAAAGCTGTGCTAATGGAAACATGATAAAAAATCCGACCTATGTGCAAAACATAGGCCGGATTTTTTATATGAGGGGAAGGTTTTGGCCCCTCTCAGTCGGCTTCGCCGCCAGCTCTCCCAGAGGGAGAGCCAAGTGGGTGCGCAGGAGGTTGGTACGGCACGCTGTCATGCCGCCTTATTCCAGTTCAAAGGCGCCGGTGTAGAGCTGGTAGTAGGTGCCCTTTTGGGCGATGAGGTCGTCGTGGGTGCCCCGTTCGATGATGCGGCCGTGGTCCAGAACCATGATGCAGTCGGAGTTCATAATGGTGCTGAGCCGGTGGGCGATGACGAACACCGTTCTGCCCTTCATCAAAGCGTCCATGCCGTCCTGCACCAGTTTTTCCGTCCGGGTGTCGATGGAGGAGGTGGCCTCGTCCAGAATCATCACCGGGGGGTCTGCCACGGCGGCCCGGGCGATGGCGATAAGCTGGCGCTGGCCCTGGGACAGGCGGCTGCCGTTGCCGGTGAGCATGGTGTCATAGCCCTGGGGCAGGCGGGTGATGAAATCGTGGGCGTTGGCCAGCTTGGCGGCGTGGATGCACTCGTCGTCGGTGGCATCCAGCTTGCCATAGCGGATGTTGTCCATCACCGTGCCGGTGAACAGGTTGGTTTCCTGAAGCACCACGCCCAAAGACCGGCGCAGGTCCGGCTTGTGGATTTTGTTGATGTTGATATTGTCGTAACGGATTTTGCCGTCGGCAATGTCATAGAAACGATTGAGCAGGTTGGTGATGGTGGTCTTGCCGGCGCCGGTAGCACCAACAAAGGCGATTTTCTGGCCAGGCTTGGCGTACAGCGTCACGTCGTGGAGCACCGTTTTTTCCGGCACGTAGCCGAAATCCACCTGGGACATGGTAATGTCGCCCTTAAGTTCGGTGTAGGTCACGGTACCCTCAGCCTTGTGGGGGTGTTTCCAAGCCCAGTGCCCAGTGCGATGGTCGCACTCGGTAATGGTGCCGTCGGGGGCAATTTCGGCGTTGACCAGGGTGACATAGCCGTGGTCTTCTTCGGAAGGTTCGTCCATTAGGTCGAACACCCGCTCCGCACCGGCCAGGGCCATGACAATGGCGTTGATCTGGTTGCTCACCTGGGAAATGGGCTGGTTGAAGGACCGGGAGAGAATCAGGAAGGCAATCAGCTTGCCCAGGGTCAGCAGGCTGCCGCCGGAGTACACCGCCATCAGTCCGCCGACAATGGCGAGGATGGCGTACTGGATATAGCCTAAGTTGTTGTTCACCGGTCCCATCACATTGGAGTAGGCACCGGCCTGGAAGGCGTTGCGCCGGAGGGTGTCGTTCAGCTCGTCAAATTCCCGCTTGGCGGCATCTTCGTGGCAGAATACCTTCACCACCCGCTGGCCGTTGATCATCTCCTCCACATAGCCGTTGACAGCGCCCAGGGCGCTCTGTTGGCCGATGAAAAACCGGGCGGACTTTCCGGCCACGGTTTTGGTCACCAGCACAATTACCGAGACGGTGAGCAGCAGCACCGCAGTCAGAATGGGGGAGGTGAGCAGCATGGCTGCAAACACCACCAGCAGCGTGACCACCGAGTGGATGCACTGGGGAATGGATTGGGAAATCATCTGGCGCAGGGTGTCGATGTCGCTGGTGTAGCGGCTCATCACATCGCCCACCGGGTGGGTGTCAAAGTAGCGGATGGGCAATGTCTGCATGTGGGTAAACATCTCGTCCCGGATGGTTTTCTGAGTACCCTGCTCCACCCGAACCATGAGGAAATTGTACAGGAACGAGGCCAGCATACCGGAGAGGTAAATCAGAGCCATCATGGCGAGAAATTTCACCAGTGGGCCGTAGTCCGGCACAGCCTGGGATAGAAGCGGGGCGATATAGTCATCCACCAGCGTGCCCAGAGAGGAGGCACTGGCCGTCTGCGCCACGGCGCTGAGGATGATGCAGATCACCACGGCGCTGAGGGATTTTTTATAGGCGCCCAAATAGCCAAGCAGCCGGGCAATCGTCTTTTTGGGATTCTTTGCTTTGCGGCCGTCGCCGCGCATTTTAACCGGGGGCATTTATTCCATGGCTCCTTTCTGCTGGGAGTAGTAAACTTCCTGATAGATGGGGGAGCTGGCCAGCAGCTCCTGGTGGGTGCCCATGGCACTGATGGCGCCGCCATCCAGCACCACGATCAGGTCGGCATCCTGAATGGAGGAAATCCGCTGGGCGATGATCAGCTTGGTGGTGCCGGGAATCTCCTCCCGGAAGGCTTTGCGGATGCGGGCATCGGTGGCGGTATCCACGGCGGAGGTGGAGTCGTCCAGGATGAGAATTTTCGGCTTTTTCAGCAGGGCACGGGCAATGCACAGCCGCTGCTTCTGACCGCCGGAGACATTGGTGCCGCCCTGCTCGATGTGGGTGTCGTAGCCATCGGGGAAGCCCTGGATAAATTCATCGGCGCAGGCCAGCTGACAGGCGTGGATCAGCTCCTGGTCGGTGGCATCGGGATTGCCCCAGCGGAGATTTTCCTTGATGGTGCCGCTGAACAGCACGTTCTTTTGCAGCACCATGGCCACGCTATTTCGCAGGGTTTGCAGGTCGTACTGCCGCACGTCCACGCCGCCCACCTTCAGGCTGCCTTCGCTGACATCATACAGCCGGGGAATCAGCTGCACCAGGGTGGATTTGGAGGAGCCGGTGCTGCCCAGAATGCCCACGGTCATGCCGGAGGCGATGTGCAGATTCACCTGGTCCAGGGCGTTGCGCTGGGCGGTTTTGGAATAGCGGAAGCTGACGTTCTCGAAATCGATGGAGCCGTCGGCCACCTGGGTCACAGGCTGCTCCGGGTTGCGCAGCTCCGGCTGCTCGGTGAGAATTTCCGCCGTCCGACGCAGAGGCGCACGGGTCATGGTGAGCATAACGAAGACCATGGACAGCATCATCAGCGAGGTGAGAATCTGGGTGGTGTAGGTGAACATGGAGGTCAGCTGCCCGGTGGTAAGGCCGGCGGCAGCGTTGTTGCCGGACTGGACTACCATCACTGCGCCCAGGTAGGAAATCACCAGAATGCAGGTGTAAACCGCCAGCTGCATCAAGGGGTTATTGAAGGACATGGTCCGCTCAGCCTTGCAGAAATCCTGGTAGATCTGGGAAGACACCGTGGTGAATTTCTCCGTCTCCCGGACCTCCCGGACGAAGGATTTCACCACCCGGATGCCGTGGAGGTTCTCCTGCACCACATTGTTCAGCTGGTCATAGGTGCGGAACACCCGGTCGAAAATGGGGTAGACAATGCGAATCAGCAGATACAGCCCCAGACCCAGCAGGGGCAGCACCACGCAGTACACCAGGCACAGCCGGGGGCTGATGGAATAGGCGTTGGTGGTGGCGAGGATCAGCATCATGGGGCAGCGGATGGCCATGCGGATCATCATCTGGAAGGCCATTTGGATGTTGGCCACGTCAGAGGTCAGCCGGGTGACAATACTGGACGTGGAGAACTTGTCGATGCTGGAAAAGTCGAAGGTCTGCACCTGGTAGAACATGTCGTGGCGCAGATTTCGGGCGAAGCCGGTGGCGGCATGGGCGGCGAAGAAGGCTGAGGCCACGCCAAAGGCCAGGGACATCAGGGCGTAGGCCACCAGAATCAGGCCGTATTTGACCACGGCGGCCATATTTCCCTGCTGCACGCCCAAATCCACAATGTTGGCCAGCACCAGAGGAATCTGCACCTCCATGTAAACCTCGCCGATCATGGTGATGGGGCTGAGGATGGCCGACCATTTGTACTCCCGGATACTCCGGGCGAGTTTGCGTATCATTCGTTGGGTTCCTCCTTGGTTTTGCTTGGGCAATCGCCCAGATTTTCAATGGCCCGCTGCAAGAGCGCGGCAAATTGGTCCTGTTCCTCCGGGGTGAAGCCCCGGACCAGCTGGGCCTCGTGCTGGTCGATCCGCCGGTGAATCTGGGCCTGGCAAGCAAGCCCCTTTTCCAGCAGATAAATGCGCTTGCAGCGCCGATCCTCGGGGTCCGTGCGCAGCTGCAAGAATCCCTTTTGCTCCAGCCGGGACAGCAGCCCCGAGACAGTGGGGTGGCTCAGCTGAAAATCCTGCTCGATGTCCCGGGGGCAGGGCGGCTGGGGATGGTGGGCAACATATCCCAGCACCCGCCCTTGGGAGGCAGTCAGACCCATTTTTTCCAAGGTGTCGGTAATGGTCTGGTCGGTGCGCCAGTGAAGAATGCGAATCAAATGGCCGTAGCAAACAGGCAATGTAGTCACCTCCGCAAGAAATGTAGCAAGCTACCTAAAATTTTAGCACAACCAAATTCTGCCTGCAAGGGGGTTCGAAAAAAGTTTACATTTTTCCGGGCAGTATCATTTGGCCGAGGCCGGCGCATACTACTCGGGAGGTGAAAACCATGAAAGAGGACGAAAAGAAGCCCCTGAGCTGGGAGGCAGCCGACCCAAAGCCGCCGGTGATTCAGTCCGGGCCGATGAATGTGCGGCGGCACGGGTAAAATGGGCAAAAAAAGACCCAGGGCCGAAGAAAATCGGTCCTGGGATGCTTTTTGGAAGTTAGCCGTGATTAGCCGTTAGCCCGCATCTGAGCGAAGCACTCGCTGCAGAACACAGGACGATCGGACTTGGGCTGGAAGGGCACCTTTGCCTCGCCGCCGCAGCGAGCGCAGGTAGCAGTGAAGAACTCACGGGGGCCACGAGTGGCGTTCTTGCGGGCATCACGGCAAGCCTTGCAGCGCTGGGGCTCATTCTGGAAGCCACGCTCTGCGTAGAACTCCTGCTCACCAGCGGTGAACACGAACTCGCTGCCGCACTCTTTGCACACTAAAGTCTTATCTTCGTACATTGGAAATACCTCTCTTCGGTTTGTTTGCCCCGTGAAATCCCAAAATGAACTGTTATAACGCAGGGTCGATTGTAATACTGTGGCAGGCACGCCACAAGTCGGATTATACACAAATGCGCACCTAATGTCAATGGTTTGTAAAAAATTTTCCCCACTTTTTCGGAAATTATCCAACTTCCGGACGGGGAAGAAAATCAGATGGAAAACTGGGTCTGCCCCTCGTAGGGAATGTGCAGATGTTCATAGGCCAGGCCTGTGACGCACCGGCCCCGGGGGGTGCGGGTGAGGAAGCCCAGCTGCATCAGATACGGCTCGTACACGTCCTCTAAGGTCACGGCTTCCTCACCGATGGTGGCGGCCAGGGTTTCCAGTCCCACCGGGCCGCCGCCGTAGTTGCGGATGATGGCGGTGAGCATCCGGCGGTCGATGTTGTCCAAGCCCAGGCTGTCCACTTCCAGCCGCTTCAGGGCCAGGTCGGCAGCTTCCTTGGTGATGGTACCGTCGCCCATAACTTCGGCAAAGTCCCGGACCCGCCGCAGGAAGCGGTTGGCGATTCGGGGCGTGCCCCGGCTGCGGGAGGCAATTTCCATGGCACCGGCAGGGTCGATGGGCATTCCCAAAATGGTGGCGGAGCGGGTGACGATCCGGGCCAGCTCCTCCGGGGAGTACAGCTCCAGCCGCAGATTCACGCCGAACCGGTCCCGCAGGGGAGCGGACAGCTGTCCGGCCCGGGTGGTGGCACCCACCAGGGTGAACTTGGGCAGATCCAGCCGGATGGAGTTGGCGCTGGGACCTTTGCCCACGATGATGTCAATGGCAAAGTCCTCCATGGCGGGGTAGAGAATTTCCTCCACCACCCGGTTGAGCCGGTGAATTTCGTCGATAAACAGAATGTCACCGGGGTTCAGATTGGTGAGCAGAGCTGCCAAATCTCCCGGCTTTTCAATGGCGGGGCCGGAGGTGATGCGGATGTTTACCCCCATTTCGTTGGCGATGACCCCGGCCAGGGTGGTTTTGCCCAGACCCGGCGGGCCGTAAAGCAGGGTGTGGTCCAGGGGTTCGCTGCGCCGGCGGGCAGCTTCGATGTAGATGGAGAGGTTGCCCTTGGCCTTCTCCTGGCCGGTGTAGTCAGAGAGCAGCTTCGGCCGCAGGCCGATTTCTCCGGCATCCTGGGGGGCAAAGGTGGGGGAGATGATGGGGCTTTCCAGCTCCTGGGAAAATTCCAAACTCATAGCGAAACCTCACTGTGAAGATACAAAATTATGGCATAGGGTGCTCAGCCCTTCATCACCATGGCCCGCAGGGCATGGCGCACCAGCTCCTCGGTGGAGGCGGTGGGATCGGCACCCTTCAGGGCGGCGCTGATTTCGGCGGGGGAGTAGCCCAGCTCCTGCAAGGCGGCCCGGGCCAGGGTGGCGGCAGAGCCGCTTTGCACCGGGGCAGATGCCGGGCCGGCGGTGAAGTCCAGCGCTGCATCGCTGCCGCCAATCTTGTCCTTTAGTTCCAGAATGATCCGCTGGGCGATCTTCTTGCCGATGCCCTGGGCGGCGGTGAGCAGTTTTTCGTCCCCGGTCATTACGGCCAAGGTGAAATTCTGCGGCCCGGCAGCCAGAATGGACATGGCGGCCTTGGGGCCAACACCGTTGACGGAGGTGAGCAGCTCATAGCAGTGCTGCTCCTCCCGGCTGGAAAAGCCGTACAGGTCAAAGGCATCCTCCCGGATGGATTCGGTGATGTACAGGCGGGCAGACTGGTTCAGCTTCAGCTGCCCGGCGGTGTAGGCCGTAATGCGGCAGCCATAGCCCACGCCGCCGCAGTCAATTACGGCCAGCCCAGGCTCAAGCACGGAAACCGTGCCGGAAACATAGTAAAGCATAGTAAATCCTTTCTCCTGCCGGGCAAGGCAGCGAGGCGACCGTTGACCGCCTGCCTGTTCTCCGGGTCGGATAGGTAAAGTGAACATGATGATTTGGGATAAAACAATCTGTTTCCCCATTGCCGGGGGCGGAATCATCGTCGCAGCGATTCCAAAATGGTCAATTCCCCGTGCGCCCCTATGGCCTGGCTTGTGCGGCCTTTGCCAGCAGGGAGGTGCTGGATCTGGCGTGGCACAGGGCAATGGCGATGGCGTCAGCGGCATCGTCGGGCTTTGGGGTGGTTTGCAGATGGAGCAGGCGCTTGGTCATGTCCTGCATCTGGCGCTTGGTAGCGCTGCCGTAGCCCACCAGGGCCTGCTTGACCTGCATGGGCTTGTACTCAAACACCGGCAGCCCGGCCTGGCGGATAGCCAGCAGCAGCACCCCACGGCTCTGGGCCACGTTGATGCCGGTGGTGACGTTTTGGCCGAAGAACAGTTCTTCGATGGCCACCGCCTCCGGCTGGGAAAGCCGCAGCAGCTCCGTCATGTCGTGGTAGATCATTTCCAGCCGCCAGGAAAAATCGGTGTTGGGGGGCGTGGTGATGGCGCCGCAGTTGAGCAGGCGGTATTGCCCCCGCTGGGCCTCGATCAGCCCGAAGCCGGTGATGCCGTAGCCCGGGTCAATGCCGAGAATCCGCATTACAGGCCACCCCGGGCGATGGTGAGGATCTGGATGACCACCAGCACCAAAAATACCACCACAGCGCCCCGAGCGGCCCAAACCTGCCACGCCGGGCGGGGGGTATAGCCCTGGTCTTTGGTCTCCTGTGGTGTCTGCTGGGAAGCTTGCGATTCATTCTGTTCCATATTCAGCCCTCCTCGTTGGGGAATGGTAAGCAGAGGCAACGCCGAAATCCGGCGGCCCAATTTTCTCTATCATAGCACATTTGTTTCAAAATTCCTAGAGTGAATTTCCTGCCCCGGGGGAACGGACGGAATGGGATTTGTGAACTTATCCAAAATTTTACTTGAACTTTCTTGAACTG
>ERZ1032299.35-NODE-35-length-11593-cov-9.734096_pt1 | contig 11593 bp, 10 predicted proteins | sample MGYA00518735_ERZ1032299 | MGnify/ENA primary metagenome ERZ1032299 (study PRJEB33719, sample SAMN04262588) | wastewater metagenome | biome: periurban shantytown; feature: animal feces; material: feces | host: Canis lupus familiaris | place: Peru: Lima | collected... | reverse complement strand
GACGTTGGTCCCTTTCCTGCTTGGTGCGTGGTGCGTCCTTTTGGACCCACATTTTTGAATTGGGAAGTTAGACTTCCCGGCCTGTTTGCAGACCTCCCGCTGCCGCTTTGACGGTTGGTGGATGTTGGGAGCAGTGATGGTCGGGAGCGGCAACCCACCTGCCGTTTCGTGCAGGTCATAATTGGGCGTAACACGGCCGAAGTGGGTGCCTGGGGAGCTTGCTCCCCGGGCTTTTTTATTGCCCGGAACCAAACTGAACGCTTCTTGTCCAAATTATAAACTTTTTCAATTTTCTGGATTTTCCCAGCTTGCCCCCTTGCAACCAAGGCAAAAATGGGTTATAATATCCCGGACTGTGCAATTTCCGCGCAAAAACCACTGAGACAACGAGAGGATATGATCACATGAGTGCATCCAACAAGAAAAAGCTCCGCAAAGAGCTCGACGCTGACAAGCTCACTGAGAAGCAGCGCTCTGCTCAGGCCGAAGCAAAGAAAGTCAACCTGTACACCGCCGCCTTCATTCTCGTGATGGCTGTGCTGCTGGTAGTGGCCCTGGTGGTCGGCGTTCGCCAGACCGTGGTCAACACCGGCTTCCTGGCAAAGCGGACCACTGCCCTGACCATTGGGGATCAGGCGCTGAACAATGTAGAGTTCAATTACTACTACATGGACGCTGTGAACAACTTCTATTCCAACTATGGCAGCTATGCCACCATGTTTGGTCTGGACCCCACCAAGCCCCTGAACGAGCAGATCTCTGATGCTGAGACCGGCAAGACTTGGGCTGATGATTTCCTGGAGTCTGCCAAGACCAGCGCCCAGGCCGTTTACGCCCTGAGCAACGCCGCCAACGCCGAGGGCTTCACCCTGCCCGAAGCTGATCAGACTGTGGTGGACACCACCATGAACAACCTGAATGCCTACGCCGTGCTCTCCGGCTTCCCCGATGCCAAGGCCTATGTGCAGGCCATCTACGGCAAGGGCGCCGATCTGGACACCTACCGTGCTTACCTGGAGCGTACCGCTCTGGCCCAGGCCTATCAGAACCACTATGCCCAGTCTCTGACCTACACCGACGAGGACCTGCGCCAGGCTGAGGCCGAGAATTTCAACGCCTACTCCTCTTACAGCTACAACACCTATTACCTGGCAGCAAGCCGGTTCCTCACTGGCGGCACCAAGAACGAGGACGACACCGTTACCTATTCCGACGAGGAAAAGGCCGCCGCTGTGGCCGCTGCCGAAGAAGCCGCCAAGGCTCTGACCGGCAAGGACATCAACTCTGTGGAGGCTCTGGACGCCGCCATCGCCGCTCTGGACATCAATGCCGAGACCGAGGCCGCCAGCACCGTCTACACCAACACCAAGTACAGCGCCCTGAACGCTGCCTATGTGGATTGGCTCACCGATGCCAGCCGTAAGGAAGGCGACGTGGCCTACTTCGCCAACACCACCACTGCCGAGGACGGCACCGAGACCGTCAACGGTTACTATGTTGTCTACTTCCTGAGCAGCACCGACAACGCCTTCCCCCTGTCCAACGTGCGCCACATTCTGGCAGCCTTTGAAGGCGGCACCAAGGACGAGACCACCGGCGCTACCACCTACTCCGACGAGGAGAAGGCCGCTGCCAAGCAGAAGGCCGAGGACCTGCTGGAGCAGTGGAAGTCCGGCGATGCCACCGAGGACAGCTTTGCCGCTCTGGCCAACGAATCCTCCGCTGATGGCGACGGCACCACCGGCGGCCTGTACGAGAACATCGGACCCGATACCAACTTTGTTGAGCCGTTCAAGGCTTGGGCTACCGCTGAGCATAAGCCCGGCGACACCGGCATCGTGGAGACCCAGTACGGCTACCACGTGATGTACTACGTGGGCCAGACCGACTACACCTACCGGGACTACCAGATCGAGAACCAGCTGCGCAGCGAAGATGTCAGCGAGTGGTACACCAACACTGTGGAGGCCACCACCGTCACCGACGGCGACACCAGCCACCTGAAGCTGGACCTGGTCCTGAGCAACGGCAAGTAAATCACGCCAAAACTCCCTTTGCACCGAAGTTTGCAAAGGGAGTTTTCTATCTGTGCAGATGCAAAATGCCCTTGCCCGTATGGGCAGGGGCATTTCAATAAAGGCTTATTCTTCCAGCTCCGGGTGGTGCTTTACGGAATCCCCTTCTCCCAGGGGGCGAATGACCCGGCAGGGATTTCCTGCTGCCAGCACGCCGGCGGGGATATCCCGGGTCACCACGCTGCCGGCGCCGATGACACTGCCGCAGCCGATGGTTACGCCGCCGCACACCGTGACATTGCCGCCGAACCAGCAGTTATCCCCGATGGTGATGGGCTTGGCGTACTCCTGGTCGGTCATGGTGCCGTCGGCCTTGGCATAGGGGTTGCGCTCCTGCCAGAGCAGCGGGTGCATGGGAGTCAGCAGGGACACGTTGGGGCCGAAAAACACATTGCTGCCAATGGTCACCGGGCAGCAGTCCAGCACGGTGAAGTTGAAGTTGGCGTAGCTGTTCTCCCCAATGGTGGTAAAGCAGCCGTAGTCGAACTGAATGGGGCCTTGGAAATAGACATTCTTTCCCTGGCTGCCCAGCAGCTCCCGGAGAATCTCCTCCTGGCGTTCGTCCTCTTCTCCCAAGAGGTTGTAGTCTCTGCTCAGGTCATGGGCCTTGGCCCGCAGGCGGGCCAAGGTGGGGTCCGAGGGGTCATAGAGCTTCCCCGAAAGCATCCGCTCTTGCTGCGTCATGGCTGTTCTCCTTAAGCCAGCACAGCCTTGTGGAAAACCTTCTTACCCTTGCGGATCTTCACGCCCTCTTTCAGCATCCGCTCCGTAACCATGAACTGGGCGGAGGGCACCTTCTCGTCGTTGACCAGAACGCCGCCCTGCTCCACCAGCTGGCGAGCCTGCTTGTTGGAGGGAGCCAGGCCGCAGGCCACCATCAGGTTCAGAATACCGATCTGGCCGTCTGTGAGCTTATCTGCGGGAATTTCGGTGGTGGGCATGTTGGCATCGTCTCCGCCGCCGACGAACAGGGCCTTGGCCGCCGCCTTGGCCTTGTTGGCCTCCTCTTCTCCGTGAACCAGCTTGGTCAGCTCGTAGGCCAGAATCTCCTTGGCGGTGTTCAGCTGGGCATCCTTCCAGTCGGCCATGGCCTCAATCTCCTCCAGGGGCAGGAAGGTCAGCATCCGGATGCACTTCATCACGTCGGCATCCTCCACATTCCGCCAGTACTGGTAGAAATCAAAGGGAGAGGTCTTGTTGGGGTCCAGCCACACCGCACCCTTGGCGGTCTTGCCCATCTTCTTGCCCTCGGAGTTGAGCAACAGGGTGATGGTCATGGCGTGGGCATCCTTGCCCAGCTTCTTACGAATCAGCTCGGTGCCGCCCAGCATGTTGCTCCACTGGTCGTTGCCGCCGAACTGCATGTTGCAGCCGTAGGTCTTGTACAGGTAGTAGAAGTCGTAGGACTGCATGGGCATGTAGTTAAATTCCAGGAAGCTCAGGCCCTTCTCCATCCGCTGCTTGAAGCACTCGGCCCGGAGCATGTTGTTGACGGAGAAGCAGCTGCCGATGTCCCGGATGAAGTCGATGTAGTTCAGATTCAGCAGCCAGTCGGCGTTGTTGACCATCATGGCCTTGCCCTCGCCGAACTCGATAAACCGCTCCATCTGCTTTTTGAAGCAGTCGCAGTTGTGCTGAATGGTCTCCTGGGTCATCATGGAGCGCATGTCGGTACGGCCAGAGGGGTCGCCGATCATGGCCGTGCCGCCGCCGATCAGGGCGATGGGCCGGTTACCGGCCATTTGCAGCCGCTTCATCAGGCACAGGGCCATGAAGTGGCCCACGTGGAGGGAGTCGGCGGTGGGGTCAAAGCCGATGTAGAAGGTGGCCTTGCCGTTGTCGATCATGTTGCGGATTTCTTCCTCGTTGGTCACCTGGGCAATCAGGCCCCGGGCCACCAGCTCGTCATAGAGTTTCATAGTGATTTCCTTTCTTATTGGGCTGCGTCACGGCACAGGAAGGTTGTCAGTGCCGCCCGCAGAAGATTGACGTTGGTTTTTTCCAGGATGGTATCCCGGCTCGTGTGGATCCGGCCCAAATACAGACCGGCCCGGCTGTTCTTCAGTGCGCAGATGCCCACGCCATAGGGGAAGTTAGCCTGGTCCGAGGGATAAACGGCAAAGCCTTTGTCCCGAATCTGAATGTCCTTTTTCCCAAAGCTGCCACAGACCCGGCGCAGACTCGCCAGCCGCTGAGCGTCCTTTTTCAGCTTTCTTGTGGGAAACAGGCGGATGTGATTGCCCTCTCCAACACAGTCCAGATTCAGCACCAGCTGGCGCTGCACTGCCTGGGCATGGGCTTTTCGGTAGCTGGCTGAACCAATCAACCCCGCTTCCTCCAAATCAAACAGAACGAAGCAGACTTTACTGCGCTGCTTCTGCGGCAGGGTGCGGGCAATTTCCAGCACCGTCACCACCCCGGAGGTATTGTCGTTGGCATTGTGCCGGTTGGCCGGGCCTATCAGCATCCAGAGAATGCAGCCCCACAGCGCCGCCAGCTGCACCAAATTTCCCACAAATCCGCTCCCGGAAAGCAGCGCAGCCGCCAGGCCCAGGAGAAAGGATGCGGTAAAAATCAGCAGCACCAGCAGCAGCTGATAGCCCAAAAACGGCAGAACATTGCAGGGTGTAATGAGGTTTGGAAACGGAAGCCCGGCGCAGGTGTCGTAATGGGCCGTCACCAAATATTTCGCCTGCTCCGGGTCCCCCAGCACCAGATTGCAGCATCCCAGCGCCCCCGGTTCCTGCCGAACCTGGTAGCCCCAGCTCTGTGCCAGTGCCGCCGCCTCTGCACGGAATGCCGCTTTCTGCTTCCGGGATTTGCGCACCGGGAAGGCATCGAGAACGTCCATGGGTTCCTTGAGCATTGTATCGTTTCCTTTCTGCATACAAAAAAGCCCTCTATCCCCATGGGATAGAGGGCGTAAAAACTACGCGGTACCACCTCTAATTCGGCACGTCCTCGCAGACGTACCCTCACGGCGTCCAACAACGCCTTTCGCTGTCTCGGGCGAACCCGTCTTTTCCTACTATCGGTTCAGAAAAGCCACTCCGGGAGGTATTTCGGCGCATTTTCCCCACTGCCTTGCACCAACCGGCAGCTCTCTGGCGGGAAAGGAAGCGTGTACTTATTCCCTTCGCTGTGTTACGCCCCATCCTACCAGACTTTTTTCCGTTTGTCAAGGGCTGTTTTTTGCGTTCACTCCCGAAGCATTTCCGCTGCGCTTTCCAGCGTGGTTTCGGTAATGGTTGCGCCGCCGATGATCCGGGCCAGCTCTCGCTTCCGTCCCTCAAAATCCAGCGGTGTTACGGTGGTATAGGTTCGGCCGCCTCGCTCCTGCTTGGCAATCAGCAGGTGGGTATTGGCCAGCGCCGCCAGCTGGGGTAGATGGGTCACGCACAGCACCTGCTTATGCTGGGCCACACTGCGCAGCTTCTGGGCCACCTTCTGGGCCGCCCGGCCGGATACGCCGGTATCCACCTCGTCGAAAATCAGGGTGCCCACCTGGTCCTTTTCTGCCAGCACGTTTTTCATCGCCAGCATGATCCGGGCCAGCTCACCGCCGGAGGCCACCTTGCTCATGGGTTTCAAATCCTCACCGGCATTGGCCGACATATAGAAGGCCACGCCGTCAGCGCCGCTGGATGTCAGCTCCAGCTCCCGGAACTGGCACGCAAAGCGCACCCGGGGCATATCCAGCTGGGTCAGCTCCGACAAAATCCGCTGGGACAGGGCCTGGGCCGCCTGCTTTCGGTTCTCCCGCAGGGACAGGGCCGCTTTCCAGGCAGCATCCTCCGCCTTTTTCAGCTTCCCCTTCAGCCGCTCCAAATGGTCGTCGGCAAATTCAATTTCGTCCAGCTCTTTTTTAGCCTTGTCCAGATAAGTCAGAATATCTTCACAGGTCACGCCGTACTTCCGGCGCAGCTTGTGGATGGTATCCAGCCGCTCCTCGATTCGTTCCAGTTCATCGGCGGAGTAATTCAAATCATCCCGGGCATCCCGGACCTCCTCCGCCGCATCCTGCACCTGATACATCAGGTCAGAAATCCGCTGGTGCATGGTTTCAAAGCTGTCGGTAAACCGTCCCAGCCGTGCCAAAGCGTGCTCCGCCTGGGCCAGCAGTCCGGCAGCGCCGTCGGAATCATAGCCGCCATAGAGGCACTCCACGGCCTCGTCCATGCCGTTGGACAGTTTTTCCGCATTTTGCAGCAGCTTGCGCCGAGCTTCCAGGGCGTCGTCCTCCCCCGGTTCCAGCTCCGCCTTTTCAATTTCTTCGATTTGGTACTTCAGGGTTTCCATCCGCCGCAGCTTTTCGCTCTCGTCCATGGTCAGGCTGTCAATCTCCCGGCGCAGACGGGCCACGGCGGCATAGGCTTCGCTGTAAGCTTGGCGCAGCTGCCCATTGTCTGCAAACTCATCCAGGTAGATTAGATGGTTTTCCTCGTCGAATAAGGATGCACTATCGTGCTGGCCGTGGATGTTGATCAGCTGGATGCCCAGCTTCCGCAGAATGCTCACGGACACCAGGCAGCCATTCACCCGGCACACATTTTTTCCATCCAGATGGATTTCCCGCTGAATCACCGTCTCCGGGTCATAGTCCACCCCGTTTTCCTGAAACCAGGGATACTGGGGCACCTGGGTGAACACAGCCCGCACCGAAGCCTTCTGGGTGCCGGTGCGGATCATATCCCGGTAGGCCCGTTCACCCAAAATGGCGCTGATGGCATCAATGACGATGGACTTGCCGGCACCGGTTTCGCCGGTGAGCACGTTGAAGCCACCGTCAAAAGAGATGTCCGCCTGTTCGATCACAGCGATATTCTCAATGTGCAGCAGGCTCAGCACAGCCCATCCCTCCTCTGATTCAGCCCATCAGGCCTTTGATTTCGCCGCAGAAAGCTGCGGCGGCATTGTTATCGCGCATAATCACCATGACCGTGTCGTCCCCGGCCAGCGTTCCCAGCACCACGCTCATGCCCATGGCATCCACCGCCGAAGCGGCGGCGTTGGCAAGGCCCGGCATGGTGTGAATCACCACAAGATTCTGGGCGTAGTCATAGCGGATGACACACTCCCGGAAAATGGTATTCAGCCGGCCGGAGAAGGTGCCGGGCACGTCTTTCGCTCCGGCGCTGTACCGGTATGTGCCAAAGCTGGTCAGCTCCTTGACGATGCGCAGCTCCTTAATATCCCGGGAAATGGTGGCTTGGGTGGTGCTGAAGCCTGCCTCCTGCAGCAGCTGGAGCAGCTGCTCCTGGGTCTCCACATTGGTGGTGGAGATGAGTTCCATAATCTTTGCCTGGCGCTTTCCTTTCACTTGCTTTCACCTCTGCTTGCCTTTCCCATTTGCTCACATATTTTGAAATTTGGCACTGACCACGTCATAAAAACTGCGCTGCTTCAGCTGCACCAGACGGGTCTCCAAATTCGATTTCTTAATGGTCACCAGATCCCCCGGATTCAACCGCTGGGCCTTGCCGCCGTCCACCGACAGATAGGCACTGCGGCGAACATTGCGCACCATCTCCACCGTCACCACCCGCTTATCCGAAGCCACGATGCAGCGGCTGGCTACATCATGGGGGCAGATGGGGGTGATGATGATGTTCTTTGCCTCCGGCTCCACAATGGGGCCGCCGGCGGAGAAGCTGTACGCCGTAGAACCGGTGGGGGTTGCCACCACCACGCCGTCACCGCCGCACTCCATGGCGGGAACGCCATCGCACTTGACGGACAGATGGACGATCCTTGCCACAGTTCCCTTGCTCACCACCACATCGTTCAGGCCGATGTCGTGGTAGACAATTTCTCGGTCCCGCTGAATGGTCACATCCAGCATCATCCGGTTTTCCAGGGTATAGCCGCCCTTGGCCAGCAGGGCCAGCTTGTCCAGCTCCGAGCTTTCCAGTTCGGCCATAAAGCCCACCGTGCCAATGTTCACACCCAAAATGGGCACACCCCGACGGGTAGCAGCCTTGGCCATGTGCAAAATAGTCCCGTCACCGCCGAAGCAAATCACCAGCTCTGCATTCCCCAGCTCCCGGTCCAGTCGGGAAAATCGCAGATCCCGGGGCAGATCGTAGGAGCGGTCCACCTCGAAGGGCAGACACAGCTTGGTGGGAATGCCTGCATTTTTCAGAATTTGCAGGGCTGTACGGACAGTCTGAAAATTTTTATCCCGGTAGGGATTGGGGGTAAGGATTACATTTTTCATTCCTTAGCCCCCTTGTCCAGTGTCTGATGGGCCTGGCGGACCACGTTGGCAGTATCCGGCACAATGCCCTCTCCTGCCCCCAGCCGCAGATGGGCCAGGAATTCAATGTTGCCCTCCGGACCCTTCACAGGCGAGAAGGTCAAACCCAGAATGGTAAAGTTCAGCTCCCCAGCCAGGGCCACAAACTGGTCCAGCACTTCCTGGTGGGTAGCGGCATCCCGCACCACACCCTTTTTGCCCACCTTTTCCTTGCCTGCTTCAAACTGAGGCTTGATCAGGCACAGCACCTGGCCGTCGGCTTTCAGCAGGTTCTTAATGGCAGGCAGTACAATCCGCAGGGAAATAAAACTCACGTCCACCACGGACAAGTCCAGCGGCTCACCCAGTTGGTCCGGCGTTACGTAGCGGATATTGGTCCGCTCCATCACCACCACCCGGGGATCCGAGCGAATCTTCCAGTCCAGCTGGCCGTAACCAACATCAATGGCAAAGACCTTGCTGGCTCCCTGCTGAAGCAGGCAGTCCGTAAACCCGCCGGTGGAAGCGCCGGAATCGCTGCAAACATATCCCTCCGGCTTCACACCAAAGTCCCGCAGTGCTTTTTCCAGCTTCAACCCGCCACGGCTGACATAAGGGCAGGCAGCCCCCCGAACTTCCAGCGCCACCGTTTCCTCATAAGCCACACCAGGCTTATCCGCCTTCTGACCGTCTACATAAACCTGGCCGCTCATGATAATCGCCTGGGCCTTGGTTCGGCTGTCTGCATAACCTTGCTCCGTGAGCAAAACATCCAATCTCTTCTTTACTTTCACCGACCCAGCACCTCCCTGGTATAGGCGGCAATGGACTCCTGGTCCAAGCCGCAGAATTGATACAATGCCGGCAGCGCACCATGGGGCACAAAGCGATGTCCCAGGTCGATGCCTTCCACCCGGCAGTCCGGACGCAGCCGGGCCAAATCCCAAGCAAGCGCCTCCCGAATGCCGGAACCGCCACAGACTTCCTCCGCAATAATCAGCACCGGATGCTCCGAAAGCAGATCCGCGATTTCCTGAGACGGCAGCGGCGACACGGTCAGAAGTCGCAGCACGGTGGCCTCGATCCCCTGCTGGGACAGAAGCTCTGCTGCCTGCATCATATTGCCGGTGAGGCCGCCGTAGCTGAGCAGCGTCACATCCTTGCCCTGGCGAAGAACGGCAACGTGCCGCGCTCCGTTCCAGGCCGATTCCGTATAGGCGCCTTCTCCGCCGCGGGGGTAGCGAATGGCAACCGGTCCCTGGCACTCCTCCACCGCCCAGCGCAGCATATCCCGCTGCTCTGCCAGGCTTGCAGGGGTGAGAATGGTCATCCCCGGAACCTGGCGCAAAAATCCCACGTCAAACACGCCGTGGTGGGTGGGGCCGTCATCGCCTACCAAGCCGGCCCGGTCAATGGCCAGCACCACATGCAGCCCCAGCAGGCCGATGTCCTCCATAATCTGGTCATAGCCCCGCTGCAAGAAGGTGGAGTACAGGGCCACAACCGGAATCATCCCCTGCTTGGCCAGGCCCCCCGCCATAGAAATGGCGTGTTCCTCCGCAATGCCCACATCAAAGGTCCGCTTCGGGAATTGCCGCTGAAAATCCAGCAGTCCCGTGCCGCCGGGCATAGCCGCCGTAATGGCGCAAACCCGGCTGTCCTGCTGCGCCAGCTCCGTTAGGCAGGCACCGAAGGAATCGGAATAGGTTTCCACCTTGGATGCCAGCTTTTTTCCGGTGGCCGGATCAAATTTACCGATGCCGTGGAACTTAGCCGGGTCCTGCTCCGCATAGGGATATCCCCGGCCCTTCTGGGTCTGAACGTGGATGAGCACCGGCTCTGCCATATCTCTTGCCCGGCGCAGCAACGCAATCAGGCCAGGCAGGTCATGCCCGTCCACAGGGCCGAGATAGGTCAGGCCCATATTTTCAAAAATGGTGGTTTTCAGCAGCATCCGTTTCAGGCGATTCTTCACCCGGCTGCTGAGGGTATAGATTGCCTGCCCGCCGGGCAGCTTCTTGATGATCTGGCGATAGGCGATTTTCGCCGCCAGATAATTGCTGCTGGAGCGCAGCCGGGACAGATGCCGGGATAGGCCGCCCACATTGCGCCCGATGGACATTTCGTTGTCGTTGAGGATAATCACCATTGGCTCACCGCTGGTAGCCGCATCATTCATGCCCTCGTAGGCCATGCCGCCGGTGCAGGCTCCGTCGCCAATTAAGGCCACCACACTGTAATGCTTGCCCTGCAAGGTTCTGGCCCGGGCCATGCCCAGGGCGATGGAGACGGAGTTGGATGCGTGTCCCGCCACAAAGGAATCGGTAATGCTCTCCGACGGCTTGGGGAAGCCGGCAATGCCGCCATACTGCCGCAAGCGTGGAAAATCCGCCTGGCGGCCAGTCAGCAGCTTATGGACATAAGACTGATGACCCACATCAAAAACCAGGCGGTCCTCTTTGGTGTCAAATACGGTTTCAATGGCTACGCTAAGCTCCACGGCTCCAAGATTTCCGGCGAGATGCCCGCCGGTCTTGGAGACGGAGTCGATTAAAAACTCACGGATTTCCGTGCAAAGCTGGCTTCGCTGCTGATCGTCAAGCCGCAGCAAATCCTCGTGACCGTTTATGTTCTGTAAAATGCTCACGATTGACACAACCTTACATGTTTTATTTCTTTCTGGCGAACAACCGATTCAGGCTATGAATCAGCCAACCCACCATATGTACAATCTTGGTGCAGGAATTGACGGCAAATGTCTTTCCGATGGCCTTGCCGCCCACTGTCAGACCCGCTGCCAGCGCTGACATCAGCAGCGGCACCGCCTGGGGCCAGCCCATGGGCACATTGGCTACCACCAGCGCCGCAATGGTGGCACTGGCCGAGCCGGAAACAACGCCGCAGATATCGCCCACCACGTCATTGCAGATGGAGCTGACCCGCTCTGCATTGCGCAGCAGCCGGATGGCTTCTTGCGCACCGGGCACCTTCCGGGCCGCCATGGAGTGGAAGGGCTTCTCGCTGGCGGTGGCTACCGCCATGCCGATGACATCGAACACGATACCCAGCAGAATGATTCCCAGCAGGATGAGGAACGCCACCACCAGACTGCTGCTGGCCATAACCTCCTCAGACACCAGGGAAATGGTGCCGGAAACCGCAATTGTTACAAAAAATATGGTGACGACCCACTTGGTCGTTCTGCGCCGCTCCTGTTTGGCAGCGTCGCTTTCTGCTTTCGCCACAAAAATTCTCCTTTAATAGAATTGCCTGACAAAGCCCT
>ERZ1032299.33-NODE-33-length-12233-cov-10.270980_pt1 | contig 12233 bp, 10 predicted proteins | sample MGYA00518735_ERZ1032299 | MGnify/ENA primary metagenome ERZ1032299 (study PRJEB33719, sample SAMN04262588) | wastewater metagenome | biome: periurban shantytown; feature: animal feces; material: feces | host: Canis lupus familiaris | place: Peru: Lima | collected... | reverse complement strand
AAATCGGAACATGGAAAGGGGTATGAGCGATGTCTCATAAGTATGTCTACCTGTTTACGGAAGGTAATGGAAAAATGCGGGAGCTTCTGGGCGGCAAAGGGGCCAATTTGGCCGAAATGACCAACATCGGTCTACCTGTCCCCCAGGGCTTTACTATTTCTACGGAAGCCTGCACAAAATATTATGAAGACGGCCGAAAAATCAACAGTGAAATCCAATCCCAGGTTATGGAGTATGTGGACAAGCTGGAGGAAATCACCGGCAAGAAGTTCGGTGATTTGGAAAATCCCCTGTTGGTCTCCGTCCGTTCCGGTGCCCGGGCCTCCATGCCCGGCATGATGGACACCATTTTGAACCTGGGCCTGAACGAGGACGTGGTGGGCGTTATGGCCGCCAAGTCCGGCAACCCCCGGTGGGCCTGGGACTGCTACCGCCGGTTTATTCAGATGTACTCCGACGTGGTCATGGAAGTGGGCAAGAAGTATTTCGAGGCCCTCATCGACCAGATGAAGGAGCGCAAGGGTGTCACCCTGGACGTGGAGCTGGATGCTCAGGACCTGAAGGAGCTGGCCGGTCTGTTTAAGGCCGAGTACAAGGCCAAGCTGGGCATGGACTTCCCCACCGACCCCAAGGAGCAGCTCATGGGCGCCATCCAGGCGGTGTTCCGCTCCTGGGATAACCCCCGTGCCAACATCTACCGCCGAGAAAACGACATCCCCTACTCCTGGGGCACTGCTGTCAACGTCCAGTCCATGGCCTTTGGCAACATGGGCGACGACTGCGGCACCGGCGTTGCTTTTACCCGCAACCCCGCTACCGGCGAGAAGAAGCTGTTCGGCGAATTCCTGACCAACGCCCAGGGCGAAGATGTGGTGGCCGGTGTCCGCACCCCCATGCCCATCTCCGAAATGGCGGAGAAGTTCCCCCAGGCTTTCGCCCAGTTTACCGACGTTTGTAAGATTCTGGAAAATCACTACCATGATATGCAGGACATGGAGTTCACCGTGGAAAACGGCAAGCTCTACATGCTCCAGACCCGTAACGGCAAGCGTACTGCCCCTGCCGCTCTGAAAATCGCCTGTGACCTGGTGGATGAGGGCATGATCGACGAAAAGCAGGCCGTGGCCATGATCGACCCTCGGACCCTGGACACCCTGCTGCATCCCCAGTTTGATGCCAAGGCTCTGAAAAATGCCCAGCCTGTGGGCCGTGCCCTGGCAGCCTCTCCCGGAGCCGCCTGCGGCAAAATCGTCTTTACCGCCGAGGATGCCAAGGCTTGGGCCGAGCGGGGCGAGAAGGTGGTTCTGGTCCGTCTGGAAACCTCTCCCGAGGATATTGAGGGCATGATGGCAGCCCAGGGCATTCTCACCGTCCGGGGCGGCATGACCTCTCACGCCGCCGTGGTGGCCCGGGGCATGGGCCGGTGCTGTGTCTCCGGCTGCACCGAAATTACCATGGACGAAGAAAACAAGCGGTTCACCCTCTCTGGCAAGACCTACCAGGAGGGCGACTGGCTGAGCCTGGACGGCTCCACCGGCTGCATCTACGCCGGTCAGATTCCCACGGTGGATGCGGAAATCGCCGGCGAGTTCGGCCGCATCATGGGCTGGGCGGACAAGTACCGCCGCCTGCGGGTGCGCACCAATGCCGACACCCCCCGGGATGCCATCAAGGCCCGTTCCCTGGGCGCTGAGGGCATCGGCCTGTGCCGGACGGAGCACATGTTCTTTGAGGAAGGCCGCATTGCCACCTTCCGGGAGATGATTTGCGCCGACACCTTGGAAGAGCGGGAGCAGGCCCTGAACAAGCTGCTGCCCATGCAGCAGGCGGACTTCGAGGCCCTGTACGAGGCCATGGAGAGCTACCCCGTCACCATCCGCTTCCTGGATCCCCCGCTGCACGAGTTCGTGCCCAACACCGAAGAGGAAATCGCCGCTCTGGCCGCTGCCCACGGCAAAACCGTGCAGCACATCAAGGACATCATCGCCTCCCTGCATGAGTTCAACCCCATGATGGGCCACCGCGGCTGCCGCCTGGCCGTCACCTACCCGGAGATTGCCGCCATGCAGACCCGTGCCGTGATTCGGGCCGCTCTGGCCGTTCAGGGCCGCCACTCCGACTGGAACCTGGTGCCGGAGATCATGATTCCCCTCACCGGCGACGTCAAGGAACTGAAATACGTCAAGGACGTGGTGGTAAAGGCCGCTGACGAGGAAATCGCCGCCGCCGGCATCCAGCTGAAGTATGAAGTGGGCACCATGATTGAGATTCCCCGGGCCTGCCTCACCGCCGATGCCATCGCCAAGGAAGCTGAGTTCTTCTGCTTCGGCACCAACGATTTGACCCAGATGACCTTTGGCTTCAGCCGGGATGATGCAGGCAAGTTCCTGGATTCCTACTACACCGCCAAGATTTTCGAGAATGACCCCTTCGCCAAGCTGGACCAGGTGGGCGTGGGTGCGCTGATGGAAATGGCCGTCACCAAGGGCAAGTCCGTCCGTCCCAACATGCACACCGGCATCTGCGGCGAACACGGCGGCGACCCCATGAGCGTAGAATTCTGCCACAAAATCGGCCTGGACTACGTCTCCTGCTCCCCCTTCCGTGTCCCCATCGCCCGTCTGGCTGCCGCCCAGGCTGCTATCAAGGAAGGTTAACTCCCCGTATTGCCAAAACATACAACAGGCCCTGCCGCTTACCGCAGCAGGGCCTGTTCTTTTCTATGGCGAAGCCCCCGTCCATGTGGACGGGGGCTTTTCTTACAGGGGGGATTGCTTGATTTTGGCGTAGCGGCGGGGGTATTGCTTGGGGGTGGGGGCGATTTTCCGCAGGATGATGACGGCGTGGGCGGTGCCGTCGATGGGGAATTCCTTGACTTCCTCCAATTTCAGTCCCAGCTGGCGGATGGCGTTTTTGCACTCGGCCAGCTCCTCCCGGGCGGCTGCGCCCTTCATGGCCAGCACTGCGCCGCCTACCTTCACGTAAGGAGCGGTCAGCTCCAGCAGGATATTCAGCCGGGCCACGGCCCGGGATGTGGCATAGTCATACTGCTCCCGGCGCTGGGCCACTGCCTCCTCCGCCCGGGCCGTGATGCACTGGGCCTGGACGGAAAGCTGGGGCAGCACGCTCTCCAGCCACTTCATCCGCTTGCCCAAGCTGTCCAGCAGCGTTACATCCGCTTCCGGGCAGGCAATGGCCAGAGGCACACCGGGAAATCCCGCTCCGCAGCCCACATCAATCAGCCGCTTGCCCTTCAAATCTGCGCACGCCAGCACCGTCAGGCTGTCCAGCAGGTGCAACTTTGCCACCTGGCGGTCCTCCGTAATGGCGGTGAGGTTCATCACCTCATTTTGCTGCACCACCGCACGGCCGAAGGCGCACAGCGCCTCTACCCGCTCCGGCGGCAGCTCCAGCCCCAGCTGGGGCAGGCCTTCTTCCAATGTCTCTTTCATCATACTATTCACCTGGCATTGACAATGCCGCTCAAATCCACCTGGCTCTCGTCGTAGGGGTCAAAGGGCGAGTCCTCCACCGTAATGGAGGGCAGCACCACCGTCTGGATGTGCCAGTTCACCAGTAGGTCACAGACCTGGCCATCGGAGGATGCGCCGGCCTTGTCACCGCTGAGTTTCAAAAACGTATCGTTGATCCGGTTGGCAATTCTGGTTTTTGCCCAGTTCTGCCGAGATGCGAAAAAGTTGTCATAAGCGCTCATATCCGCCGCCAGCTGCTGGCTGATGCCCTGGGCCACCTTGGCCGCTGCCGCCTGGGCAGACTGGGCATTCACCGAGGACAGCGCCTTATAGCAGTAGCGGAAGGCCATGAAGTAGCCGGAATACTGGAACTGCGGATCCGGATGAACCGAACAGGCCAAAAAAGCCGCAAAATCAGCATCCCGCTCCGGGGCAATGCACATCCGGTGGGACATCTCATGGGCCATGGTAAAGGGCAGCGCCACGTCCGGAATCTGGGGATTTACCGCCGCTTCCCCTGTGATGCCAACGGTCACGCCGGTAATACCCACAGAGCTGTACAGATCCGCCCATCCCAGTTTCTTCACCGGCAGCGTGCAGCCGGCAAAAATGGGATAGTGGTAATCGTACGTCAGGCTGTGAAAACCGTCCCCGGCCATTTGAGCCAAAGTATCAAAATCCGCAAAATCCACATTGCCCTGGCCATCCCGGCTGGCCTTCGCCGCCAAAGCATTGGCCTTATCCCGATAGTATTCCGTGGCTTCGGTCAGTTCTTCCAGATTATACCCAGCCACTTCCAGGCGCATATCGTCCGCCAGGTCACCGGCATAATAATTGAGGCCCCAGCACAGCGTATGCAGCAAAAACACGCCTGTACCAACCGCACACACCCAGCCGAACCACTGAATCGGGTTCCATTTCAGCACCACCATCAGCACGAAGGTGGCCAAAATCAGCACACCCAGCACCACCGCCAGCAGCTGCCAAACCGGGAAGTCCACAGCCCCCGTCCACTGGGCCAAATACCCCTGGAACGTCCGTCCTACATAGGGGTAAACCATATCCACCAGCGTTGAAAATCGCTCTCCAAACTGCATCAGCACCCAGGCAATGCCGCCCAGAATACCCGCAGTCAGATAGCCGAACCAATATTTCAAAGGAAACGCCTCCCTCAATTACAAACTGGTATCCCCTGCACATTTGCCGGGAGGTGTGCTGCACGAGAACGTCCACACCATACCATTGTAATAGTATAACACAATTTTCCCCGGTTGTCTCCCCCTTTTTTCTTAAATTTTCGTGAAAAACCGGTGGGTGCATTTCCTAAGCTTCCTCCGTTCCCAGGGCCAAAGCCGACACTGCCTTGGCCAGCTGCTGCGCTGCCAGCAGCGCCTCTGCCCGGGTATTTCCCGCCGCCCCCACTTCAATCAGCAGGCCGCCGGGACACAAGTCCTGATTAAAGCGGCTTCTGCGCAGCTGGGTGGGACGGGTAATGCCGGGGCACTGCCGCTCCAGCTGGGCCTGCAATTTTAGCCCCAGGCTCAAATTTTCCTGGTAGCCCTCGTGATTGGCCCCCAGCACCACCATCAGCTGGGCCGCCTCCTGCCCTTCCACCTGCGCCAAGGTTCGCAGCTGCCCCCCGGCCCCGCCGGCGGCGTCCCGGTGCAGGTCCAGTACCAGCTGAATGCTGGGATACTGGGCCAGATACTCCCGTATGGACTTCCGGGCATCCACATAAGAGCCATTGTAGGAGGGGTGGTCATGGAGCTGCCGGTCCTGAATGGTGGGAATTCCCGCCTGATTCAGCATTCTCGCCACCTCCGCCCCGATGGAAAGCATATTGTGCCCTTCATCCAAGGTCCGCCAGGCGGCCGAGGCCTTGTAAGGCTCGTCCCCAGCGGTATAGCTCTCCGTACCGTGGGTGTGGAGAATCAGCACCGTGGGCTGTTCCCCCCGCAGATTCCACTTCAACGGCTGTTCCAGCAGTGCAGCCAGATCCGGCTCCTTTCGGGCCGAAATCTGCACCGCCCCCAGCTCCTCTCGGGAGAATACCGGCATCGGTATCCACGGCGGGGGCGACTCTGCAAATGCCGGGCGATATTCCAGTATCGGGGCCGGTTCTTCCTGCTGGACCTGGCGCACATCCCGCCCGGTTTCCAGGTAAATCAAAAAGGCCTGGCCCTCCCCTTGGAATAACCACCGGGCCGCCCGCTCCGGCACACCCGAAGCAAACAGCCGCAGCAGCACCGCCCAAGCCAGAGCCGTCAGCCCCACCCGCCAGCTTCTGCTCCTGATATCCACCTACTGCCCCTCTCCTTCCCCAAAAAGCGAAAAAAGATACAAGGCCATAAGCCCATGGGCTTCTTTCTGACCTTGTATCTTCTTTTTTGCAAACTTTTTTATACCGGTTTTTCGACAAAACCTACGGCAATTGTGCGTTCTGTTCCTTGGGCCGTGGCCGCCACTTGGGACGGCTGCGAAGCTGGATGCGTAGCTGCTGAAAAAACGACCGCAGCAGCTGGGCGCACGGCTCCTCCAGCACCCCTGCCGTCACTTGCGGATGGTGGTTAAAGTCCATGGTGAACAGACTGCACACCGAGGAAACCGCCCCGCACTTGGCATCCGAAGCGCCATAGACCACCCGGGGAATCCGGGCATTGACAATGGCTCCGGCACACATGGGACAGGGTTCTAAGGTCACATACAGGGTACATTCCCACAATCTCCAGCCCCCCAGGTTCTCACAGCTCTGGGCAATGGCCTCGATTTCCGCATGGGCCAGGGCGGACTTGTCCCCTTCCCGGCGGTTGCGGCCCCGGCCTACAATCTCTCCCTGGCGGACAATCACGCAGCCAACGGGCACCTCTCCGGCATCGAATGCCTCCTGGGCAAGCTTCAGGGCTTCTTCCATAAATTTCTCGTCTTGGTCCATGTTCCATCCTTCCCCGCCGGTTTTTCCGGCGGCCGATATTGACAGTATAGCAAACCTGGGCGGCAGATTTTGTCGGACGGCGTCCGACAGCGCTTCTAAAAAATATGGGCTATCATAGGGCCATCACTTATACAGAAAGGCGGTATCCAAATGTATCTGGAATTTCCCTATTCTCTATTTTATGACCCCCAGGCTCAGCAGCCTCAATGCTTCTGCGATCAATGCGGCTGCGAATGCTACGCCCCAGGCCTGCACTGCCTGCGCTGTGAACGGAGGGGCCTATGACACTGGCAGAGCTGAGCAAGGATTACGAAGCGGCGGCGGTGCCCCTTCGTCAGCGCCTAAGCCAGCTGCGCCGCCAGCTGGCCCAAGCCCAAGACCCGGAGGAAATCTTCCACCTCAAGCGCCGCATTCAGGAGCTGACGCCAATGCTCACCCAAATGAACGAGCTGGCCGAGCTCACCGCCCACTACTACGAAAGGGGGTACCGGCGCAATGAGAAATACACTCTATAATGGCCCCAGGCTGCCGCCCCAGGTGCTCCAGCAGCGGCTGAACCAAGTGATTCAGGCCGAGCTGACCGAAAAAGAGCGGGAGACACTGCTGGGCCACTGGATCCACGGCAAGACCCTGACCCAGCTGGCCTGGGAGCAGGGCATCAACAAAAGCACCGCCTGCCGGACCTATCACCGGGCTATGGGAAAAGTACGGCGGTTTTTGCGGTATAACATTCCATAAAACGCCGTATTACAGGTCGTCATAGGTCACCAGCTGCACCTGGTTTTCTTCCAGCCAAGCCTTGGTCTCCGGGGCGGTGCACATGGCCACCTCCATAGCCCGCTGCCGGGTCAGGTAGGAGGTCTGGTACACGTATTCATCCACATAGCCGGGATGGCACACCATCATCACGCAGCCGTCCTCTCCCACATCCCGCAGAGCTGCCTCTTTCAGGCTCTCAAAGGGGTCATAATCCGGCTTCATGCTGTCCATGCTCACATACAGCTGGCTATTGCGGAAGCGCACGCTGCCGCCTCTGGGGTCCATGCCCAGGTAGTGCAGGCCATGGCGCTGGGCCACGATTTCCAAGCCCCGGAACAGGTTGGCGCTGGGCACGGCGTGAGCCTCCAGGTAATGGGGCTTGTCCCCCACCAGCTCCACAAAGCGCTGGTACTGGGCCTCGATTTCCAGCAGGACTTCCTCCAGCACCACGAAATCTTCCTTGGCCTGACGGTAGTCCATCTTGTTCTTAAACAGGCCGTTTTCCTGCACCAGGCTGGGAATTTTCGCCGGGTCCGTCAGAGGACGGCCCTCGCAGATGTTGGTATGCTGGCCATAGCACACCGGCGTTCCTTTCAGCAGTTCCACACCATGGGCTGCCGCCTCCATGCTGGGCATCAAGCCCACGCTGCGGATAATGCCCTCGTGGACGGACTTGGCAATGCCATAGTTAACGGCCTCGCAATATCCCAAATCATCCGCCCGAACCAAAACACGTCTCATACAAATCGCTCCTTTTTGCAACTTTGATACCCCCATTATAAAATCCCCCGCCCCCCTTGTCAAGCGGCGGCGTGCCGCCGCTGTCAATGGCGAGGCGGCCAGTGGCCGCTGACAATTCGAGCCTGCTACCCTGGCAGTAGACCACCACCTCTGGGTGTCACCCGGGCGGCGTGCCGCCGCTGTCAATTCGAGCCTGTGACCCTGGTGGTAAACCACCACCTCAGGGTGTCACCCGGTTCGTTACAGCTCAATAGTTTGAGTAAAAGGGACGTACTCTGCGTAGGGCGGGGGCATGCCCCCGCCGCCCACGTGAGTTTACCACAGCACCTATCAGGTTCCACCGCACCAAAGCCTTCCCCCTCGGGGGAAGGTGGCCCGGCGTAAGCCGGGTCGGATGAGGGGGCAGGGGCGAAGTTACCACCAGCGCCGAAACCGCAACTGTCCATTGTCCATGAACCAAAAACCGGGCCATCTCTTGGTGAGACAGCCCGATTTTTTTAGTTTTCTGTCAGTTGGAACGACACGACTTCCCCGGTTTTGTTGTCCAGGACGACCACAACCTCGGCACTGCGTGTCATAACCCCGTCCTCCGCCACGGCCTTGGCCTTGGATTTGGACAGCCCACGAATGGTTTCCAAATCCTTCTCATATCCCTCCAGGGCAGCTTCATCCACCACGTACAGCGCCACATTGTAGGTGGTTGTTTTGCCCATAAATTTCTTATAGGCGCTCTCCACCGTGGTGACCAAGGTGGCATCGTCAAACTCATTGCACTGATCCACCACCACGCCGGTCATGGTCGTGTTGGCTTCATACCGCTCCTGCGCAGTGTAGTTGGCGGACAGAGAGGTGGTGGCATAGTAGTAATTCAGATAGCCGAACACACATCCCACGCCAATGACGAACAGCACCGACAGCAGGGCAATCTGCTTCTTATTAAACCGCAGCTTCCCGGCATCCGGCCCGGTGCTGCACGGATAAGTCAGCCGCATCCGGTTGGTAATGGGAATCATCGCCGACAGGAACAGGGTCAGCAGCACCGACTCAATGGGGAACATGGCCAGATTCTTCACAATATGAGGAATCTGGAACATCATATAGGACTTTCCCAGCACCATCTTGTAGAACAAATAGGTGATGGGGGCATTCAGCACGATGTTCACAAAGAAGTCAATGCAGAACCGGCTGAGAATCACCCGGGTGGGGGTCACCTTTGCCCGGTACAGGAACAGGGCAAAAATCATGGAGCCAGAAATTTCAATCAGCACATAGGGCAGGAAGTAAGGTCCCACCTGGGGCCAGAGAATGTAGCCCAGGAAGTCAGAGACAATGGCGGCCAAGCCCGCCACCACCGGGCCAAATACCATTGCGCCCAGGGCATTGATGAAAAATGCAGAGTTGATCCGCAGGGTGGGACCCAGGGGGATGTAAAGGCCCTTCAGTGCCACACGCAGGGCAATCATCAGGGCTGCAAACACCAGCACCCGGGTGTCCTTCAGCTCCAGGGCGGCATCCCGCCAGTAAGCTTTGGTGAAAGGGGTTTTGTACAGCGTCGGTTTCTTTTGAATTTTTGCCATGAAAAATTCCTCCTTAAAATGCAGCGATGGCTGGAAATTCAAACACTGCCCCATCGGTTCGGATACAAAAAATGCCCCGACGCATACAGCGCCAGGGAGCTTTGTTCCGGGAACACCCGAGGGGAAGGGCAGCACATGCACAGCCGACCATTCGCCCGACCGAGTATCGTTGCTACATAAAGGAGGGTTTCCCATATGCAACAGCGGGTGCGGTGACCCCATCGTGGAATACGTTCCTTCGTCCTCCGGGCAACTCCCCGTCCCAGTGGCACTTAACGCAGGGTCTCCTACTCTGTTCTCGCTTACTATACACGAACGAAGCGGGATTGTAAAGAGAAAAATGTGAAAAAAGTCATAATATACACAAATTTTAATGGTTCCGTCCTATGCCATCCCCTACCGCTGCGCATCCTGTCGTATCATTTCCCAGTTTGCCCTTGCTCTTTCGCCGTTTTTTCCCGGAGAAAGCCCGTACAATACCCTTACCAAGTACAAGGGAGGACGGGCAATGCAATGCCAGAAGCTGAAAACCTACATGGAGACGGGACGGGTGGTTTTTCTGCCGCCCCAGGCCATCGTGCCCAATCCTGCCCAGCCCAGGAAAGTTTTTGATCCCCAGGGGCTGGACGAGCTGGCCCAATCCATCCGCCGCCATGGCATTTTGCAGCCCCTGTCCGTCCGGCGGCAGGGGGAGCATTACCAACTGATTGCCGGAGAGCGGCGGCTGCGGGCCGCCCAGCAGGCCGGGGTGACGGACATTCCCTGCATCGTCATGCGCATGGACGACCGGGAATCCGGCATGGCCGCCCTGGTGGAGAATTTGCAGCGCCGGGATCTGGACTTTATCGAGCAGGCCCAGGGCATCGCCCAGCTGATCGAGCACTGGGACATGAGCCAGGAGCAGGCCGCCCGGGTCCTTGGTCTGAGCCAGAGCGCCATCGCCAACAAGCTGCGGCTGCTGCGCCACTCCCCGCCAGTGCTGGAGGCCCTGCGGGAAGCCGGCCTTACCGAGCGCCACGGCCGTGCCCTGCTGCGGCTGGAGGGCGAGGAGGAAAAGCTGGCCGCCATAGCCCAAATCGCCCGGCAGCACATGAGCGTCGCCCAGACGGAACGATATTTGGACACCCTTCTGTCCCAGCGACCAGCCGCCGCCCAGCGGGCCAATGTGGGGGCATTTCTCAACAGCCTCACCCAAAGCTTGCAAAAAATTCAGCGCTGCGGCATTCCCGCCGTGTCTGAGCGCCGGGAAACGGAGCAGCAGATTGTCTTTACCATCACCATTCCAAAATAGCCGCATACAAAAATGCCTGGCGCACACCATGGTGCACCAGGCATTCTTCATTTTGCTTATCGTTAGAATTCGCACTTCTTGGCAATGTATTCCTTCAGCTGGCTGATGGGAATACGGACCTGCTCCATGGTGTCCCGGTCACGGACGGTGACGCAGTCATCGGCGGGAGTATTCTCGTCGCCCACGGTCTGGAAGTCCACGGTGATGCACAGAGGCGTGCCGATTTCGTCCTCCCGGCGGTAACGCTTGCCGATGGAACCGGCATCGTCGAAGTCCACCATGAAGTCCTTCTTCAGCATTTTGTAAATTTCCTCGGCCTTGGGGCTGAGCTTCTTGGACAGGGGCAGCACCGCTGCCTTGAAGGGAGCCAGATAGGGGTGCAGCCGCAGAACGGTGCGGATGTCGGGGTTGCCCTTCTTGTCCACGCCCACCTGCTCCTCGTCGTAGGCCTGGCACAGGAAGGCCAGCGCCACCCGGTCGCAGCCCAGGCTAGGCTCAATGACATAGGGGATGTAGTGCTCGTTGCGCTCCTGGTCGAAATAGTCCAGGCTCTTGCCGGAGGCCTCTTGATGGCGGCCCAGGTCATAGTCGGTGCGGTCAGCAATGCCCCACAGCTCGCCCCAGCCGTTGCCGAAGGGGAACTGGTACTCGATGTCGGTGGTGGCACGGGAGTAGAAGGCCAGCTCTACCGGGTCATGGTCACGCAGCCGCAGGGCATCCTCGGGAATGCCCAGAGAAATCAGCCAGTTCTTGCAGAAGTCCTTCCAGTAGGCGAACCACTCCAGGTCGGTGCCGGGCTGGCAGAAGAATTCGCACTCCATCTGCTCAAATTCCCGGGTACGGAAGGTGAAGTTGCCCGGGGTAATCTCGTTACGGAATGCTTTACCCACCTGGCAAACGCCAAAGGGCAGCTTCTTACGGGTGGTGCGCTGGATGTTGGCGAAGTTGACGAAGATGCCCTGAGCAGTCTCCGGCCGCAGGTAGGCGGTGGAGGAGGAATCCTCGGTAACGCCGATCTGGGTCTTGAACATCAGGTTGAACTTGCGGATGGAGGTGAAGTGATGCTTGCCGCAGTTGGGGCAGACCACATCCTCGTGCTCGGCGATGAACTGGTCCATCTCGGCAAAGTCCATGGCATCCACATTGACCTCCTTGCCGCTTTCGCTGGCGGAGATCAGCTGGTCAGCCCGCTGCCGGGAGCCGCAGCCCTTGCAGTCCACCAGGGGATCAGAGAAAGAGCCCACGTGGCCGGTGGTGATCCAGGTGGTGGGATTCATGATAATGGCGGCATCCAGGCCCACGTTGTAGTCGGATTCCTGGACGAATTTCTTCAGCCAAGCCTTTTTCACGTTGTTCTTGAACTCCACACCCAGAGGGCCGTAGTCCCAGGAGTTGGCAAGGCCTCCGTAAATCTCGGAGCCAGGATAGACAAATCCCCGGTTTTTGCAGAGGTTTACAAT
>ERZ1032299.32-NODE-32-length-12333-cov-12.572813_pt1 | contig 12333 bp, 7 predicted proteins | sample MGYA00518735_ERZ1032299 | MGnify/ENA primary metagenome ERZ1032299 (study PRJEB33719, sample SAMN04262588) | wastewater metagenome | biome: periurban shantytown; feature: animal feces; material: feces | host: Canis lupus familiaris | place: Peru: Lima | collected... | reverse complement strand
AATTGCCCCGCTGGAAAAGTTCCAGCGGGGCAAAGGCTTATTCTTCTTCCAGCAGGGCGATGTGCACCGTATCCAGCTGGCTCTTGTCCACGGCGGTGGGAGCGCCCATCATCAGATCCTGGGCGTTCTTGTTCATGGGGAAGGTGATAACCTCCCGGATGGACTCTTCGCCGGTCAGCAGCATGATGAGGCGGTCCACACCGGGGGCCGCACCGGCATGAGGGGGTGCGCCGTAGGTAAAGGCGTTGTACATGGCGGGGAACTTGGCCTTCACGTCCTCCTCACCCAGGCCCACCATCTGGAAGGCCTTGACCATGATCTCCGGGTCGTGGTTGCGCACAGCGCCGGAGGCGGACTCGTAGCCGTTGCACACCAGGTCGTACTGGTCGGCGTTGATGGCCAGCAGCTTCTCGGTGTCGCCCTCAGCCTCTTCCAGAGCCTTCAGGCCGCCCTGGGGCATGGAGAAGGGGTTGTGGCAGAATTCCAGCTGTCCGGATTCCTCTCCGATTTCGTACATGGGGAAGTCCACGATCCAACACAGGGCGTACTGCTCCTCGTCGAAGTGGCCGGGGACCCGCTTGCCCAGCAGGGTGCGGATGACACCGGCGGTTTTCTGAGCCGCAGCCTTCTTGCCGGCGGCCATGCACACGAAGCTGCCGGGCTTCAGGTTCAGCTTCTCCGTCAGCGCCTGGGTCTTCTCCGTGAGGAACTTGGACACGCCGCCGGTGAGAGCGCCGTTTTCGTCCACCTTCACCCAGCAAGCCTTGTTGCCGGTCTGGACTTCCACATCCGCCAGCAGCTTGTCGATCCACTTCCGGGCCTGGGTGAAGTTGTCCACCACCACAGCCTTGACGGTGGCATTTTCAAAGGGGCCGAAGCCGCAGCCCTGGACCTCAGCGGTGATGTCCTGAATTTCCAGGTCGATACGCAGGTCCGGCTTGTCGGAGCCGTAGCGCTCCATGGCCTCGTTGTAGGGGATATGGCGGAAGGGTGCGGAAGAAACCCGGCTGTACTTGCCGAACTTCTGGAACACCGGCACCAGCACATCTTCCAGAGTGGACAGCACGTCCTCCTGGGTGGCGAAGGCCATTTCCATATCCAGCTGATAGAATTCGCCAGGGGTGCGATCCGCCCGGGCATCCTCGTCCCGGAAGCAGGGGGCGATCTGGAAATATTTGTCAAAGCCGGAGGTCATCAGCAGCTGCTTAAACTGCTGGGGAGCCTGGGGCAGGGCGTAGAACTTGCCGGGATGGTTCCGGGCAGGCACCAGGTAGTCCCGAGCGCCCTCCGGGGAGGAAGCGGTGAGGATGGGAGTGGTGATTTCCAGGAAGCCCTTCTCCGTCATCAGCCGCCGCAGCTCCGCCACCACCTGGCAGCGCAGGACGATGTTGCTCTTGACAGCCGGGTTACGCAGGTCCAGGAAGCGGTACTTCAGACGGGTATTCTCGTCGGCATCCTTGCTCTTGTTGATTTCAAAGGGCAGCTGGTTGTGGTCGCACTTGCCCAGCACCTGGATGGTCTGGGGCACCACTTCGATTTCGCCGGTAGCCAGCTTGGGGTTCTTGCTCTCCCGCTCCCGGACCACGCCGGTGACGGACAGGGTGGACTCCTTGTTGATGGGCTTGATCCGCTTCATCATGTCCTCAGTTTCAATGACCACCTGAGTCGTGCCATAGAAGTCCCGCAGCACGCAGAAAGCGAAGTTGCTGCCCACTTCCCGGACATTTTCCAGCCAGCCAACAATGGTAACGGTCTTGCCTGCATCGCTCAGACGCAGCTCGCCGCAGGTATGTGTTCTGGATTGCATCATAAATCGGTTCCCCTCTTTATTTTTCTTTATTCTAACCTACCTATTATTCCACACTCAGCAGGAAAAGTCAATGATTTCCCATAGAAAAACCAAGAAAGCTGCCCCGAAAAATTCGGGGCAGCTCGTTGGGAAAGGCTACTGCTTTTGGCTTTCGCTGGCAATCACCTTCTGTACCGCTTCCGGCAGCACCGGAACCGGCACCGGCTCATAAAGATTGGCCTCCAGACTCAGCTGGATATCCACACGCAGTCCTGCCAGAGCGCCGCTGCCGCCGCAGCTCAGCCGCAGCTGGCTCAGCTTGCCCTGATCAATGACGGCTTCCAGGCTTCCCTCGCCATAGCCCAGATTCAGCTCCTGAGCCTGGGGGAATACCGCCAGCAGAATCTGCTTCATTCCGGTGGGATTGACGGTAAAGGTGTAGATGCTCTTTTCGTCCTCCTGGCGGCACTGGAAGGCGGTGTGCTCCATGTTGTCCAGCGCAATGTCCGCCAGCTTGGCCATATCCGGTGTTTTGGCGGCGGCCGCCGTAGCCAGCCGGCCATGCTCGTCATAAACGCCGCTGTCTGTCACATACAGTGCCAAATCTCCCCGGCGAATGCCCCGCACCGTGGTTCCCTGGGTGCTCCACTGACAGAACTGGAAGGTGTCATCTACATCCAGCGGACCGCACTGGGCCTGCAAGGTCACATCGGCGCAGAGCACATCCTGATTCTTCATCTGGGTCCAGGCTTCCAGCAGCCGCACCAAATCATCGGAGTACAGCTCCTGGGGCTGGTAAGCGCCGGTGGTCACGGCCTTCTCCACAGCAGGCGGCAGGGTAAGCGTCTGCTGGGGCGGCTGCACCGACAGCTGTGCCGACAGCGCAAAGGGTGTTTTCACAGAGTCCGTCAAGTTGCCTGCGGCGGTAAAGCGCAGCTGGGAAAGCTCCCCGGCATCGGTGCGCATGTCCACCGTCAAATTGTTGGCCGTCGGCAGCAAGGCCTGGGCCTGTGGCATCAGCAGCTTCAGAATCTGGGTGGCCTGGCTGCCATCTACCGTCAGGGTGAACAGATTGTCCACCGAAGTGAGCTTCGCCTTCTGGTACACCCCCTGCATCAGCTGCAAAACTTTAGCATAGTCCGGGGCGGAATTGTTCAGCTGGAAGGCCGAACCGTTTTCCAGGAACACCACATTGTTGTAGTAGTACAGTGCCCGGCTGCCCTCCCGGATGCAGGTGACGTGGCCGCTCTTCACCGGGATGGTATCGATCTGAGCCTTGATGGTGACGGTTTTGTTCTCCATCTGGGCATCCGCTTGGAAGCTCAGGCTGTGTCTGGGCTGGGACATATAGGTTTTGATGACGTCATAGGCCTGAATGCCCTGTCCGGCCTTGGTGCCGGGGAAGCACAGCCAAGCCCCCAGTACGCCAACGAGCACCAGCACGGCCAGCAGTACCAGCACCACCAGCAGCCAGCGGCTCTTCTTCCCGGACTTCTGCCGCTTTTTCCGCATCACAAGTCCTGCAATCAAAGCGCCCAGAGCTGCCACCGACACCACGACCCAAATCCAAGAGCCGGTACCGCCGTCGGCGGGCACAATGGCAAACTCCACTTCTGCCCCATCGGCGCTGAAAGCCAGGTAGCTGCCCATCTGCTGGAACGGCACCTTGCTCCAGCTGCCGCTGCGCAGCACATACACCTGCACATCCTCCTGGGTGGGAAGATAGCGAATGGTGTGGGTCTGCTGACCGTCCGCAGGGACCGAAATCTTCCACTGCTCCACCACCTCGCCGTCAAAGGCTGTGGTGCCCGGGGTCAGCTCCAGGGCATCTCCCTCCTGGAATTTTCCCTGGACAAAGGCAATGGCCTGATCGCCGTCCCGATGCTGGGCCGAGGAAAGCGACGTGAGGAACGGATAATAGGTCGCCTCTACCACCGTGTCAAAACGCAGGTCCTGAAGGTCGATATCGCTCCACCGGGCGTAGCACCCCTCCTTCTGAGGAAGCTTGGGGTAAACGTCATAGTCAAAGGATTCTCCATAGTGGAACGGCACGGTTTTTACCGTTTTGCCCTCCACCACAAACGACAGGGTGAACACCTTCAAAGAGCTGGGCACCATCTCCTCCCGGCTGAGCTGGGCATAGGTGATGGGCTCTGCCAGAGCCTGATAGCTCACCTGGTTGATGCCGGCCAGGGTGTCGCTTACAAAGTAGTTTTCCGCATAGGTCCCGGTATAGGCCCCGGCAATGGCACCGTAATACTGGTTTGCCTGGGGGATTTCCACCATGGAGTAGCACCCGGCGACCAGGCTGCTGTTGCCGCCGTAATCCTCGGTGATGCCGCTGCCCACAATGCCGCCCACATAGCTGCCGCCGGACAGGCTGCATTTGGCCAGACATTGGCGGATGGTGCCGCCGGCCAAACCGGCAATGCCGCCCACATAATCGCCATCATCGCTGATGGCCTTGCCATAGCCCCGGGAATTGATAATCAGACCCAGTTCCATCCGTCCGCAGATGCTGCCCACATAACTGCGCTTGCCGGTAATGGTGGCCAGGTTCTCGCAGTCCTCCACAATGGCTTTCAGCTCATAGCGCTTTCTCTGGGTCAATTTGCTGCCGCCCACATCGTCTTCCGGGTCAGCGGTGGATTCCAGGCCCATGATGCCGGTGATGCCGCCCACATTCAGGTCCGCTTCCACGGTTCCGGTGTTGATGCAGCCCACCACACGGCCCTCGGAAATATCATCCAAGTCCACGTCGGAAATATCGGTAATGGTCTCCTTCTGGGCTTCTTCCGTTGCCAGGGCAAAGGTCCGGGCAATGGCGCCGATTTGGTTGGAAATGGAGTGAATATCCCCGCCTAGGGTGTCCACACCCTGGCCGATGGCATTGCGCAGCTCGCCGGAAGCGCCTGCCATGCCGTGGACGGCGCTTCCCAGCTGAGACAGGGCATCCCGGTTGATTTCCCCATCCCCTGCTCCGGCGACCAACTCCTCCAGTGCCTCCCGTGCGCTGCTCTGATAGCTGCCGATGGCCTGAACGCAGGACTGCACCTGGCCGCCGAATCCGGCCCCGTTGCTGCCTGCCTGGCTCACCAGACCACCCAGAGAATCAAACTGCTTGCTCAGCGTTTCGATGTAATCCTGGGACAGCACCGTTTGAATATGGGGCTCGATCTGACCGGCGATGCCGCCGGCATCCTTGCGCCCGGTGATGCTGCCTTCGTTGCGGCACTGGCTGATAAATCCGCTGGTTCTGCCGGCAATGCCGCCCAAATTGTAGCCGATGTGGGGGTATCCCACAGAGCCGGTGTAAATGCAATTTACAATGCTGCCGCTGCTGTAACCGGCAATGCCGCCGGTATCCGACGGGGCATCCAGGGTATCCCGGTCTGCCTTCTGGGCCAAATCCACAGAAATATCCAGGTGCAGGTCCTTGATGTCCACAGCCGGGTCCACACTTTCGATATTGACCCGTGCCTCGCTGCGGCCTCCGGAAACCGTGCCGCTGTTGTAGCCCACAATGCCGCCGGTACGCTTCTTACCCGTGATGCTGCCCTGGGCCTGGCAGTCTTGCAAGGTTCCGTCGTTGGTTCCGGCGATGCCGCCGGTGTCAATCTTTCCCTTGACTGTACCGGAAAAGCTGCAATGGACCAGCGTGCCGTAGTTTTCGCCCACAATGCCGCCTACCCGCAGGCCGTCCCCATCGGGGCAGACCTGGCCCAGCACCGTCAGATTTTCCACCTTGCCAGAGGGCTGCAAAATACCGAACAGGCCCGCAGGGGACAGACTCTGCGTAATGGAGAGGCCGCTGATGGTGTGGCCCTGGCCGTCAAAGCTGCCGCCAAAGGTGGGGATGGGGGTGAATGCCACCCCCTCCAGGCTCAGATCCTGGGTCAGCACCACTTGTTTATTCTGAGACCAGGTATCCAAGGTACAGCTGGCCGCAAAGTCCAGCAGCTCCTCCACGGTGCCGATTTCAATTTTCTCCACAGTTTGCGGCTCTGGCTGGGTTTCCTGGGCCGCCACCGGTACGGCTAAGCTCATCAGCAGCGCCGCCGCCAGCACCAGCGCCAAAATACTATGCTTCATCTTCTTCGGCTCCTTCCTGTGTGGCCTTGCCGGACAGCAGGCTCAAATCCACATCGCCTGTAATATCCGCCCGCAAAATGCCGTTGACGTAGCCATGAATTTCGCCCTTCACCAGGCCGTCCACCAGAATGTGGCCGCTGCTGGAAATCTTGGGCAGGTTGCTGCGGGGCATGGAGAAGGAGGTTTTATCCACAATTTCTCCGCCCACCAGCAGAATCTGAGGCAGCACGAACATAACCAGTCCAATGGACAAGATGGTGCCGCGGCCCAGGCTCTGGCCGATGCCCACAATGGCTGCCTCCGAAGTCATCATACCAATCAGCGTACCGGCACAGGCCAGAATGCTGCCGGAGGTCAAAATGGTGGGGAAGGCAAAGTTCATAGTTTCGATAATGGCCTCCCGGTGGGGCATCTTGGTTTTCAGCTCCTGATACCGGCTGGAAATCACAATGGCGTAGTCGATGTTGGCACCCATCTGGATGGAGCTGACCACCAGATAGCTCATGAAGAACAGCGGCGAGCCGGTGAAGGCCGGGATGGAGAAGTTGATCCAAATAGCGCCCTGAATCACCAGAATCAGCAGCAGCGGCATCCCCGCCGACTGGAAGGTGAACAGCAGCACCACCAGCACGATCAGGATGGACACCACGGAAATCACCAGGTTATCCGTAGCGAAGGAGGTCTTAAAGTCCTGCTCCACCGAGGAATTGCCCACCACATACACCGATTCTGCCGGATAATACTCTGCGGCAATGACACGCATGGTGTCCAGGAAGGCATAGGTCTTTTCGCCGCCCTCCGGCAGGGTCAAATACACCAGCACCCGGTTGTAATCCTGTCCTTGCAGCTGATTTTTGGCAGATTCCATTTTGGTCTGGGCCTCTTTCAGGTCCGCCATCTGGTCGTCTTCCAGTGTCACAATGCCGGCATCTATCTTGTCGCAGACAAACAGCATCATGTCGATCAGGGGCACTTTGTAATTGCTTAGTCCGCCGATGATCTGGCCGTACTGCTCCTGGTCGGCAGCGTAAGCGCCGTAAACGGCCTCTGCCAGCTCATAGTCCAGTCCTGCCAGCTCGGCAAACTGCCGAGGGGTGAGCTTGTCTGCCAGCATGTAGCCGTCCATGGCCTCCACGTTGGAAAGACCCATGGAGTAGTCTACTTCCTCATAGCTGTCCAGCCGCTCCAGCAGCTGCTTTTCCACATCGTAGTCGGTTTTGGGATACACCAGAGCCACAAAGTTGGTAGCGCCGAAGTTGTCCCGAATCTTGTTCTGGGCAATCTGCACCGTGTTCAGCTTGGGGGTCTGAATGTCGCCGTAGCCGTAGACATAGGGGCAGTTGTTGGAATAGTGATAGCCCAGCAGCATCGCCACCAGGAACAGCGGCGGAATCAGAAACCGGGTGCGGTAGGCGAACTTTCCCACAAAGGGAATTTTGGGCACGAAATTTTTGTGCCGGGTCTTGTCCATCAGAGGACCAAAGAGCATCAGCAGCCCCGGCATGATCAAAAACACGGCCAGCAGGGCAAACAGCACGGCTTTGATCAGGCAAATGGCCATATCCGGGCCGATTTTGAACTGCATGAACATCATAGCCACCAGGCCGCCGATGGTGGTCAGGCTGCTGGAGCCAATCTCCGGAATGCCTTTGCTCAGAGCCGTAATGACCGCTTCCCGGATGGGCAGGTGCTCCCGCTCCTCTTTGTAGCGGTTGCACAGAATCACCGCATAGTCCAGCGACAGCGCCAGCTGCAAAATGCTGGTGACGGAGTTGGACACAAAGGAAATTTTTCCCATAAGGAACTGGGTGCCCTGGTTCAGCACCATGGCCGACAGGAAGGTCAGCAGCAGCACCGGCACCTCCGCATAGGTCTGGGAGGTCAGCAGCAGCACCGCCACCACGATCACCGCCACCAGCACCATGATGATGTTCACTTCCTGGTCGATGATCTCCGCTGCGGAATTGCCCAGAGCGGTGGACACATAGTAGTCCCGGCCGTCTAAGTACTGCTTCACTTCTTCCAGGGAATCCAGGCAGCCCTGGTCCTTCTCGCTGTAATCGAAGGTGATGTCATACAACGCCGAAACATTGCGGTAATCGTCGTCCTGGTCATAGTCCACGCTCTGCACACCGGGAATTTGTTTCAAATCCTCCCAAATGGCATCCGCCTGGTCCATGGATACGTTCTCCACCATCACCTGGGCCGTGCCGTAGGTGATGAACTGCGCCTCCATAATGTCCAGACCCTGGCGGGTCTCGCAGTCTGCCGGCAGATAGGCCTTCAGGTCATTTTCCACCTCGATCCAATTTGTGGAAAACAGGGAAAAAATGACCCCGATCACCAGCAGCAGAAACACCAGATTGCGCTTGTCCACAATGAAGGCAGCGACCTTCATCATGGCGTTTTCCTGCTTTGGTTTTTCAGCTTTCACCATTGCTTCCTCCTTGTTGTGTTAAGATTCCCGTCACGGGGTAGGTGCCCCGGGGGGTCGTCAGTTCCAGCTGCAGCATGTTTTCATGGAATACGCCTTGGACCTGGCAGCGCATCGGCCCTGCCAGCGTGGGCAGCTGCCCCTGGAAGGACAAATTCCTGCCGGTGCGAATGCCCTGGCAGATGGGACAGGTGCGGGTGAACAGGGTCAGCGTCCCTGTAAGGCTCTCCCCTGCCAGATGCAGTGTCAGACTGCCTCGCCGCCTGCCCAGTGGTGTCTGCATTTGCAGCGCATAGGTACAGGTTTTGTTTTCCATGCTGTGCCTCCAACATAATTGACATTTGTACAAGTAAATGATATACTTTTCCCACATAATTGGCAAGAGACATCCCAGCCCCTCTGTGATATAGCGAACATTCACCGGGCAAGTGTTTCCCAAGTACAGGAGGAACAACCATGGAGCAGAACCTGGACCTGCGGATTCAAAAAACCTATCTGTCCTTAAAAACCGCCTTTGCTTCCCTGATGGAAGAAAAGCGGTTTGAGGACATTACGGTAAACGAGCTGTGCCAGCGGGCCATGCTGCGGCGCACCACGTTTTACAAGCATTTTGCGGACAAATACGAGTTTTTTGCCTTCTACATCCGGGAGCTGACGGACTCCTTCCGGGACCAGCTGCCGCCGGATGTTATGGACGGCGGCGCCGGAGAATACTTTCTGCAAATGAGCCAGGAGCTGGTGCGGTTTTCCCACCTCCATGAAAAGATGGTGCGAAACATTGTCCGCAGCAGCATGTTTCCCCTGCTGCTGAGCATTCTGCTGGAGGAAATCACCGAGGATGTCACCCTGGTGCTCCGCCGGGCCTGCCCCGTTTTGCTGGAGTGCCCGGGCAAGCTCAAGGGCATGGCCGCCTTTTACGCCGGCGGAATTTTGAGCACGTTCCTGCACTGCCTGCAAAAGGACTCCCCCATCACCGAGGAAATCTTCCTGGACATCGCCAGAGAATACGCAGGCTCCATCACACTGTAAAGACGATAAAGAAAATCCGAACACCTGACAGCCGGTGTTCGGATTTTTTATGCCAAAGGGGATTTTCGACAGCCTAAAGCGGGGCTACTTTTGCAGCCCCGCTTTGTTATTTACTGGTTAGCCATTTCCTTCAGAGCGTCCTTGCGGCTGAAGTTGGCACGGCCCTTCTCGTCGAAGCCCATGAACTTGACCCAGGTCATGTCGCCCAGGTTCAGCACGTCCTCAACCTTTTCCACACGGTGGTTCTCCAGCTTGGAGATGTGCACCATGCCGTCATGGCCGGGGGCGATTTCCACGAAAGCGCCGATGGGCAGGATGCGGACAACCTTGCCGTAGTACAGCTTGCCCACCTCGGGCACGAAGCAGATGTCGTCCACCATCTTCTTGGCGGCATAGGCAGCGGCGGAGTCCACAGCGGAGATAAACACGCTGCCGTCGTCCTCGATGTCCACCTTGGCGCCGGTATCGGCACAGATCTTCTGGATGGTCTTTCCGCCGGAGCCGATGACCTCACGGATCTTCTCCACAGGAATCTTCATGGACAGCATCTTGGGAGCGAACTCGCTGACCTCAGCGCGAGGCTCGGCGATGCAGGGCAGCATGACCTCGTTCAGAATCTCCAGACGAGCCTTGCGGCAGCGCTCCAGAGCGTCAGCGATGATTTCCATGGTCAGGCCCTTGTTCTTCAGGTCCATCTGAATGGCGGTGATGCCCTCAGTGGTACCGGCCACCTTGAAGTCCATCTCGCCGTGGAAGTCTTCCACGCCCTGGATGTCGGTGAAGGTTCTCCACTCGCCGGTCTCCTGGTCGGAGATCAGACCGCAGGAGATGCCAGCCACAGGCCGCTTGATGGGCACGCCGGCATCCATCAGAGCCAGGGTAGAGCCACAGATGGAGCCCTGAGAGGTGGAACCGTTGGAGGACAGCACCTCAGACACCACACGGATGGCGTAGGGGAACTCCTCCACACTGGGAATCACAGGCAGCAGAGCCTTCTCAGCCAGAGCGCCGTGGCCAATCTCCCGGCGGGAGGTGGAGCGGGCAGCCCGGGCTTCGCCGGTGGAGAAGGAGGGGAAGTTGTAGTGGTGGATATAGCGCTTGCTCTCCTCAGGATAGATGGTATCCAGCTTCTGAGCAGCGGACAGGGTGTTCAGGGTGCAGATGGACAGCACCTGGGTCTGACCACGGGAGAACAGGCCGGAGCCGTGCACTCTGGGCAGCACGCCCACTTCGGCATCCAGAGGACGAATCTCGTCCATGCCGCGGCCGTCCACACGCTTGCCCTGGAGCAGCCACTTCTTGACTACCTTCTTCTGCATCTTGTACAGGCAGACCTCAATGTGCGTCTCGAAGTCCTCGTACTTCTCAGCGAACTTCTCAGCAAAGTCCAGACGGGCAGCGGTCAGCCGCTCCTCCCGGACGTTCTTGTCGGGGGTGTCCAGAGCGTGCTCGATCTGGTCCAGGCCGTAGGCCATCAGGTCGTCCAGCAGCTCGTGGTTCACGGCAGCCTTCTCGAAGGTGAACTTGGGCTTGCCGATTTCAGCCACGATGCCGTTGATGAACTTCACGATCTCCATGTTGGTCTCGTGGGCAATGCGGATAGCCTCGTAGACGATGTTCTCGGGAGCCTCGTTGGCCTCGGTCTCGATCATGACCACCTTCTCGAAGGTGGAGGAGATGCACACGAAGCAGTCGCAGGCCTCCCGCTCGTCAGCGGAGGGGTTGATGATATATTTGCCGTTCAGGTGGGCCACATTGGTGGTAGCCACAGGTCCGTTCCAGGGCACATCGGAAGAAGCGATGGCAATGGAAGCGCCCAGAGAAGCCACGATTTCCACAGGATTGTCATAATCATTGGCCAGCACGGTGCAGGTCACCACGGTGTCGTTGCGCAGCTCCTCGTCAAACAGGGGGCGCATAGGACGGTCGATGATGCGGCTGTTCAGGATGCCCCGCTCAGAGGGCTTGCCCTCCCGGCGGTTGAAGGAACCGGGAATCCGGCCCACGGAATACATCCGCTCCTCGAACTCGATGGTCAGGGGGAAGTAGTCGATGCCAGCCTTGGGGATGGGGTTGCAGGTGCAGGTCACCAGCACCACGGTGTCGCCGTAGCGGCAGATGCACTCGGCGTTGGCAAGCTCGGCCACCTTGCCGGTTTCCACGGTGAAGGGACGGCCGCCAATTTCCATTTCATAAACATGGTGATTGGGGTACTGTTTGCGGGTAATCATGTAATTTTACCTCCTTGAAGATTTGATTTGTTGTTCGGGAGGTTTAGCACTTGAATCGAATGCCGGTGTCCGGCAGCCCATTCAACTGCTAAATATCTCCCGGGGGATGTTCAATCGACGATTGTCAATTGAAAAAGCGGCGATGTTTCCATCGCCGCTTTACATTACTTACGGATACCCAGCTTGGCGATCAGAGCACGGTAACGGTTGATATCCTTGCGGGCCAGATAGTCCAGCAGGTTGCGGCGCTTACCAACCATCATCAGCAGACCACGGCGGGAGTGGTTGTCGTGCTTGTGCACACGCAGGTGCTCAGTCAGCTCGTTGATGCGAGCGGTCAGGATGGCCACCTGAACCTCGGGAGAACCGGTGTCGCCTTCGTGAGTTGCGTTGTCCAGGATAACCTGAGTCTTCTTTTCCTTCTGAATCATGATAAAATCCACCTTTCAATATGTTTACCCAGAAGCTAAGTAGGGGCATAGTGGAATGCCTGACGGCCTTCTCCCACAACTGAGCAGCGGGCGGCTGGACTGCGCCAGCTTTTTGATGATATCATAAGTTTGTCCAATTGTAAAGGAAAAAAACACCGCACCAAGAAAAAACAGCATTCTGCCCAAGATTGCTCTGCCGCGCTCCTGTCTTAAGGTATTTTTTGGCATTTCTTCCTGTACCTAGCGAAAACATCCCGGGCTTTTCCTATGAAAAAGTTGACAATTGTTAAAAACTGGTGTACTTTATATGTCCAAGGAGGGATAGAA
>ERZ1032299.30-NODE-30-length-13101-cov-11.270581_pt1 | contig 13101 bp, 11 predicted proteins | sample MGYA00518735_ERZ1032299 | MGnify/ENA primary metagenome ERZ1032299 (study PRJEB33719, sample SAMN04262588) | wastewater metagenome | biome: periurban shantytown; feature: animal feces; material: feces | host: Canis lupus familiaris | place: Peru: Lima | collected... | reverse complement strand
GTAAAGATATGGTCAAATTTTTGTAAAGTTTTATACCAAACGGAAAACGCCCCGGATTTTGGTCCGCACCGCCAAAATCCGGGGCATTTTTTCATTCTTAAGCGTGCCTCACACCTGCCGGTTCAGCACCCGGTAAACCAGGTCCATGTCCAGCCCTTGGCGCACCGCCTGGGCGAGCAGGTCATATTGGCTCTGTTTGTAGGCATCGGCATCGTAGTGCGCTGCCGCCTCCATGGTCAGCCCACGCTTTTGGCACAGGGCCTGCACCAGGGCATCTGCAATCCCCGGCCCATCAAAAATGCCATGGACATAGCTGCCATACACATTGCCGCCGCCAGCCAGCACCGGCAGATTTTCCCCACTGCGGCCCATGTGAATTTCATAACCGGTGTAAGCCAGTCCATTCAGCCCGGACAGCATCCCCGTCACCTGAGAGAACACGCCGTGGGTCTGTGTCTGTACCTTTTCTGCCCGGAATGTTGTGGTGTGGGGCAGCAGGCCGAGGCCGGCAATCTCCGACACATCCGCCGCTTCTACCCGGTCCGGGTCGCAAATCCACTGGCCCAGCATCTGATAGCCGCCGCAGATGCCGAACACCAGCACCCCCGCATCCGCCGCTTTGGAAATTGCCGCTTCCAGCCCGCTTTGGCGCAGCCATTGCAGGTCGGCAATGGTGCTCTTGGTGCCAGGCAACAGAATCAGGTCGGGGCTTCCCAGCTGAGAAACCCGGTCTACGTACCGCAGCGACAAATTCTCATACCGCTCCAGAGGGGAAAAATCCGTAAAATTGGAAATTCTTGGCAGCCGGATTACCACCGCATCCAGCAGCTTCCGCCCTCCGTTTGCCCCAAATCGGCTGCTCAAGCTGTCCTCGTCGTCGATGTCCACGTGAACATAGGGCACGACACCGGCCACAGGCACGCCGCACAGGGATTCCAGTGTTTTCAACCCCGGCTCCAAAATGGCCCGGTCTCCCCGGAATTTGTTGACAATCACACCCTTGATTCGCTCCCGCTCCTGCTGTTCCAGCAGGGCTACCGTACCATACAGCTGGGCAAACACCCCGCCCCGGTCGATATCTCCCACCAGCAGCACCGGCGCATCCACCAGCTCTGCCAGGCCCATGTTTACAATATCATCCTGTTTTAGGTTGATTTCTGCCGGGCTTCCCGCCCCTTCGATGACAATAATATCATTCTCGGCGGCCAGACTGTTGTAGGCCTGCAAAATCTGCGGGATGTAGCTTCGCTTTTTCCGGGTATAGTCTCTGGCGCTCATATTGCCTTGGGCCACCCCGTTTACAATCACCTGGCTGCCTACATCGGTGGTGGGCTTCAGCAGCACCGGGTTCATCCGTACGTCCGGCAAAACCCCAGCCGCCTCAGCCTGAACCACCTGCGCCCGGCCCATCTCCCCGCCGTCTGCGGTGATGAAGGAGTTCAGCGCCATATTCTGGCTCTTAAACGGCGCCACCCGATAGCTATCCTGCCGAAAAATCCGGCACAGTCCGGCGCACAGAAGGCTCTTGCCGGCATTGGACATGGTGCCTTGGATCATGATGTTTTTTGCCATGGTTACGTCCTCCCCAGGGCCTGGGCCACCGCCCGGACCAGCTGCTGATTTTCCCGGCGGCAGCGTACCGCCGTGCGATACCATCCCGGCCCAAGGCCAAGATAATTGTCACAGCTGCGCAGGGCAATGCCCTCCTGGCGCAGCTGCTGCCCCAGATTTTCCGGCCCCTGGAACAATAGGTAGTTGGCCTGAGAGGGGCAGACCCACAGTCCCAGGCTTTCCAGCTGGCGGCATAGCCACGGCCGCTCCTGGGCAATCAGCGCCCGTGTCCGCTCCAAAAACGCCATTTCGGACAGCGCCGCCTTTCCTGCCGCCTGGGCCGGAGTGGACACATTCCAAGGCTGGACACTCGCCGCCATTTTCCCCAGCAGCGCCGCATCGCTGCACAGGCAGTAGCCCAGCCGCAGTCCTGCCATACCGTAGCTTTTGGTGAATGCCTTCAGCAGCAGCAAATTGGGGCTGTCTGCCAGCCGATCCTTCATGGTCTGCTGCCCGTCGGACAAATCCGCAAAGCACTCGTCCAGGAACAAGCGTATCCCCCGCTTCTTGCACAGCGCCAAAATCGCATCCAGAAGATCCCGGTTTATCACCTGCCCGGTGGGGTTGTTGGGGTTGCACAGGAACACCGCCTGGGGCTGTTGCCGCTGCAAAAAGTCCAGAAAATCCCAGTCCAGCCGGAAGGCATTTTCCTGCTTCAGGGGGTAGCGGACCAGGGTGCTTCCCGCCTGGTGCAGGCCCAGTGCATACTCCGAAAAAGTAGGCGCCAGCTCCACCGCCGCTACTCGTCCCAAGCTGGTGCAGTAGGCATAAATCAGCTCCGCCGCTCCGCTGCCGCAGAGAATCCACTCCGGCGGCACCCGCTCAAAGGCCGCAATGGCCGCTACCAGCTCCCGGCAGTAGGGGTCCGGGTAGCGGTGCAGCTGCTGCAAGCACCCGGAAACCGCCGCCAGCACACCCGGCGGTGTTCCCAAGGGGTTAGTATTGGCAGAAAAATCCAGCCGGATATCTCCGCCGTAAATATCCCCACCGTGGGGGTTCTCCGTTTGATACAGCATGGCGCTCCTCCTGAATGGTTACGAAAAAATCAGCCACAGCCCTGTCTGTGCCGCCAGACACACCGCCAGAGCCAGCATCGCCGTAGCATAGAGCAGACGGCAGGACAGCGGAATGTCCTCTTGGGCAATGGGCCGCAGGTCATCTCCAATATAGGGCTTTTTGTGCAGCACGCCATGGTACCAGGCATCCCCAGCCAGCCGCACATCCATCAGCCCTGCACACGCCGCCTCTGTCTGGGCGGAGTTGGGGCTGGCATGGCAGAACCGGTCCCGGCGGAAGATTTTCCAGCCGTTTTTCCAGTCCATGCCAAGCACCCCCCCGGCCAGCAGCATCAGCACTGCCGACAGCCGGGACGGCAGAAAGTTGAACAGGTCGTCCATCTTGGCGCTGACATAGCCAAAATCCCGGTAAGGCGGCTCCACATACCCCAGCATAGAGTCCATGGTATTCACCGCCTTGTACATAAATCCCAGACAGGGACCGCCCACAGCCAGATATACCAGCGGCGCAACAATGCCGTCAGATGTATTTTCTGCCACGGTTTCCACCGCCGCCCGGGTCACTCCCTGCTCATCCAGCCGGGATACGTCCCGGCCTACGATCATGGACACCGCCTGCCGGGAGACTTCCAAATCTCCCGTACCCAAGGCGTGATAAACCTTCATACTTTCGTCCTTTAAGGACTTGGTAGCCAGAATCTGGGCGGTCATCACCGTCTGCAAGGCCAGCCCCAGCCAGGGACTTACCCAGTAGCTCAGCCTCAGCAGCGCCCAGGTAGTCAGCCCCGTCAGGCCCACCACCGCCACCCACAGCACGCCGCCAGCCGCCTTTTCTCCTGCCGGTGTTTTGGGGAACAGCCGCCGCAGCAGCGTTTCCCCGGCGGAAATCAATTTGCCAATCAGCACCACAGGGTGCATCAGCCCGTGGGGATCTCCCACAATCAGGTCCAGGCAAAAGCCCAGAGCCAGTGCCGCTATGGCGTACATACGCCGCCCCCTTCCATAGTGAAGATGTAAATGGGATTTTGTCCCATCATCAGCTGATACGGCCCAGCCTGCCGGGCCTTGGCCACCGTCAGGCTCACCACCTCCCGATGGGAAAAGCCCAGCTTTCCGGCGCACCGGGTCAGCTCCGCCACCGATTCCAGGGCAATGGCCGTGGCCACGATTCGTGCCGCCGGATTCTTTTCCAGCACCAGGGTCAGAATTCTTTCCAGATTGCCCCCGGTTCCGCCCAGAAATACATGGGTCGGCGCAGGCAGCTCCCGGCAGGCCTCCGGGGCTTTCCCCGGCACGATGGTGATGTTTTCCAGGCCGAAGTGGGCCTTGTTTTCTTCCAGCAGTTCCAGCGCCTCCCGGCGGTACTCGATGGCATACACCTGGGCCGCCCCCAGAGCCATCTCCACCGACACGCTGCCGCTTCCGGCACCCACATCCCAGACCACCGCATCCTCCGTCAGGCGCAGCTTACTCAGGCAGACACTGCGCACCTCGCTTTTGGTCATGGGCACCGACTCCCGCCGCAAAAAGCACTCGTCCGGCAAGCCCCAGGTCAGCGGCTTACTGGCTTTGGGGTTTTCCACATATACGGCGCTAAGGCTGGGAAATACCTGCTGGGCCAATTCTTCGGCGGTGCCCCGGGTAATACGCTCCGCAGGATACCCTAGCTCCTGGCCCACCGCCACAAACACATCACCCAACCCCTGGCTGCAAAGCCGCTGGCACAGCTGTCCGGCTCCGTTTTCTCCCCCAGTCAGGGCAAACACCCGGCGATTGCGCCGCACATCGCCGCAAATATCCCGCTGTCGCCCATGAAGGCTCACCGCCAGTGTCTGCTCGTAGCTGACTCCCAGCCGGGCGCACAGGTAGGACATGGAGCTGATGCCGGGAAGCAGCCGCACCCGGCAATCTTGCAGCAGGGGCAGCAGCTTCTTGGTGCCGCTGAAAAAGCCGGTATCCCCAGACATCACCACCGCCCAGCGGTGGTAGCGCCGATTGCTGCGGATGCACGAGGCGATGGCCTCCGGGGCGATGGCCTCCATCTGGGCCTGGCCCGGCCGAGCGGTGCTTTGGAGCATCCGCCGCGCCCCGATCAGGCACTGGGCGTTTTCCAGGGCCTGCTCTGCTTCCAGTGTTCTCTGTCCACGGCCGCCGGGGCCGATGCCCACAATGTCCACCTGGGGCCGCCAAGTCAGATTGAAGCGGCTGCACAGCAGCTCCAACGTCTGATCCCAGTCCAGCCCCGCCACCTGGGGCGGGCGGCCGATGCACACCAACCTCACGCCTGCCTCCCGGGCGGCTTCCGCCTTTTCCGGGAAGCCCCCGGTGGAGCCGGAAGCCTTGGTCACCAGGTACTTGCTCTGGGTCATGTGCAGCATGGCCAGGTTCATCTCCTTGGAGAACGGCCCCTGCATGGCGAGGATATGGGCAGGCGCCAGCCCGGCCTTCCGGCACAGTTCCAGGGATTCTTCCATAGGCAGCACCCGCGCATACGCCCGCTCTGCAAAATCCCGAATCCCGGCGAAGGCGTGCAGCTCCTTGCTGCCGGTGGTGAGCAGGATATTCCCCTCCACCTTATCTAAGTAGGCAGCCGCCGCTGCCGCATCCTCCACATACACCCCGTCCCCGGCCTCGGCCCCATCCGGTCGAAGCAGCCGCAGATAGGGTGTTTTGGTGTCTTCACAGGCGCTGCAAATATTCTGTGTCACCGTCTGGGCATAGGGATGGGTGGCATCCACCACCAAGTCAAATCCCCGCCGGGCAAACAGCTCCTGCATCTGCTCCCGGGTCAAGCGCCCGGTCAGCACCTCCAGGTTTCCCCCCGGCAGCAGGGACCCGCCATACTCCGTCGCCACGCAGACCACCGTCTGCACCGGCTGGCCCGCCAGAAATTCCGCCAGCTCCCGGCCCTCGGTGGTTCCTGCAAATACGCACAGCTTATACATCCCGGTATCCTCTGGGGGTCACCATGTTGCCGCCAATCTTGCGTGTCATGGCGTTTCCGACAAACACGGTGCAGAACATATCCACATCCAGCTGAGGAAGCTCTGCCAAGGTGCACAGCTGCCGGCTCTGTCCCTCCCGGCCAATGTTGCGCACCACGGCGCACAGCCGGTCCTGGGGCAGCACCCGGCTCAGAATTTCGCAGGCTCTGCGCAGATGGTCCGGCCGGCCATGGCTGGCAGGGTTATACAGCACCATGGACAAATCCGCCTGAGCCGCCAGCAGCAGCCGCTTTTCAATCAGCTCCCAGGGGGTCAGCCGGTCGCTGAGGCTGATCACCGCAAAGTCATGAGTCAGCGGCGCACCCAGCAGCGCACCACCGCTGCATGCCGCCGTCAGGCCGGGAACCACCTGGATTTCCGGTTGGTTCTCCTCGCCCCGCAGCTCATACACCAGCGCAGCCATACCATAAATGCTGCTGTCGCCGGAGCAGACCAGGGCCACCGTCTCCTCCCGGGCCGCATCCAGTGCCATCTGGCAGCGCTGCACCTCCCGGGTCATGGGCGTGGTGGTGTATTGCTTTTCCGGATACCACTGCTTTACCAGGTCCACATATACATGATAGCCCACAATCAGGCTGCTTTCCTCCAGCGCCTTCACTGCCTGGACGGTCATATGCTCGTAATCTCCCGGGCCAATGCCCACAATATACAATTTACCCAAAGTCTACCTCCCATGGCATCTGCGCCACAGCCACCGTTACCGGGCCGTGGCATGTTTTCTCTACAATCAGCTGTCCGCCTGCGGCCAGTGCCGCCCGCTGGCAGACATTATCCGCGCCCGTAACCCTGCGGACAAATTCCGAGGGCGGGAACGTGCCGGGAACCGCCATCAATTCTTGGGCGGTGTAAAACACCGGCTCTGCCCCCAGCTCCCGGCAAAAGGCCAGCAGCCCCGGCTCTTGGGCTTTCAAATCCACCGAGGCTATCCGTGCAACCGCCTGGATATCCAAATTTTCCCGTTCCAGCGCCACCTCCACCGCTTGGCGAATCTCCTGGGCGGAGGTTCCCCGGCGGCAGCCGATGCCCAGGGTCAGCACCTTGGGCACCAGGCGCAAAGTGCAGCCGAAGGGCGTTTCCCGGCGGCAGCTGATCAGAATGCCCACCGGACCATCCGTCCCCAGCCGCACCCCATTGGGAAGCTTTGAGCAGATGGGAAACGAACATGTTAAGGGCACATCCCCCTCCAAAATGGCGGCGGACACTGCCTTCGCCTCCTGCAAGCCACAGATGGCGCAGCCGCTTTTGACTGCCCAGGCATCCACGCTGAAGCGGCCATGGAGATCCGTGGCCGTGGTCACCACCGCCACCGCACCCAGCTGCCGGGCCAGCATCCGGCACAGGTTGTTGGCCCCGCCGATGTGGCCGCTGAGCAGGGAAATCACAAATGTCCCCAGCTCGTCCACCACCAGCACCGCCGGGTCTTGATCCTTGCTGCCGACCCAAGGGGCAATCTGCCGCACGGCTATGCCGCAGGAGCCGACGAACACCAGCACCTGCTCCGACGAAAACAGCTCCCCATAAAAGCTGGCGCTGGGGCTGGGAATGGGGGCAAAGTCCCCTTCCGCTAAGCGCTGAGGAGCGAAGGCCCGGGTGATTTCCGGCAGAGCCGCCTGTATCCGCCGGGCGGTTTCCATACCGGTGCGGCTGTAAGCGAATACGGCGCCGCTCACAGGCTAGCCTCCCGGAACTCCGTGGTAAAGCCCGGATGGTACAATAGCGACCGCTCATAGGTCTGCCCCAGGCAGTCCCCCACCACGATCAAGGCCGTTTTGCTCAGGCCGTTTTCCGTCACCGTCTGGTGCAGGGTCTCCACGGTACACCGGTACACCTTTTCCTCCGGCCAGGTGGCCTTGTACACCACCGCCACCGGGGTGCTGCCGGGATAGCCGCCTGCCAGCAGTTCCTGCTGAAGCTGCTCCGTCAGGCCGGTGCTGAGGAACAGCACCATGGTAGCCCGGTGGGCCGCCAGGGAGCGGATGCTCTGCCCCTGGGGCACCGGCGTGCGGCCAGGCGCCCGGGTGATGATCACCGTCTGGCTCACATCCGGCAGGGTATACTCCGCTTTCAGCGCTGCCGCCGCACCGCAGAAGGCGCTGACACCGGGGCACACGTCATAGGCAATGCCCAGCTTCTCCAGCTCGTCAAACTGCTCCCGCACAGCGCCGTAAATGCTGGAATCGCCGGTGTGGAGCCGAACCGTGGTTTTGCCAGCCTGCTCCGCCTGCTGCATCACGTCCAGCACCTGTTCCAGGGTCATCCGGGCGCTGTTATGAATCTCGCACCCTTCTTTGCAATAGTCCAGCAGCTGGGGATTCACCAAAGACCCGGCATAAATCACCACGTCCGCCTGGCCCAGCAATCTGGCGCCCCGGACCGTGATCAAATCCGCAGCGCCGCTGCCTGCTCCTACAAAATGCACCATACGCTTATCCCTCCTTGATTTGCTTCAGCAGCTGCCAGGCATTTTCGGTTTGACCCAGCAGTCCATATTTCTGCGAAAACACCATGCCCCCCATCTCCAGGCCGTCTCCTGCTCGGTATTGCAGGTGAAAGCCAATGCGCTGCACCAATGTTTTCATCATTTCTTCGCTGCACCCGGCCTGTTCCGTCAAGGCCAGGGCATCGTCACAGGCCACGCATTCCAGCAGCCTGCCTACCTGCTCCGGGGGCAGCCCTGCCATGGCGGCGTGGGCCGCCAGAATTTCCATACGGCAGTCGCCGTATTTGGAGTGGGTGTTCAGCATCCCGCCGCCGATTTTCACCAGCTTGCCAAGATGCCCCACCAGCAGTGCCCCCCGGAAGCCCAACTCCCGGCAGATGTCCAGGCTGTCCCCAATAAAATTGGAGCACTGCACCGGGATATCCGGAGAAATCCCCAGGGTTTTTCCAATAAACTCCGAGCCATAGTTGCCCGGGGTCAGCAGCACCACATCCCCAAACTGCCGCTTCTGCCGCAGCTCCACCCGGATGGTGTCCACCAGGGCCTGTTCACTCATCGGCTCTACAATGCCGGTGGTGCCCAAAATGGAGATGCCGCCCTGGATACCCAGCCGGGGGTTGAAGGTCTTTTTTGCCAGCATCTCGCCCTCCGGCGCAGAAATCACCACCTGCAAGCCGCCATGGTAATCTGCCAGAGCCATCATTTCCTCCACCGCCTGGGCAATCATCCGCCGGGGGGTGGAATTGATGGCAGCAGCCCCCACCGGCTGGTCCAGCCCGGGCTTCGTCACCCGGCCAATGCCGACACCGCCGTCGATCTCCACACCGGGGGTGTCCACAATGCGGACGGCGGCGTAAATCAAGGTCCCGTTCGTCACATCCGGGTCATCGCCGCTGTCCTTTTTCACGGCGCACTGCACCTGCCCGTCCTGGCGGCGTATGTCAAAAATTTCCAGTTCCAGGGAAATTCCCTTGGGGGTTATCAGGGAAATGGTTCGCTTTTCGCCTCCCAGCAGCAGCATCCAGGCCGCCGCCTTGGCAGCGGCAGCGGCGCAGGAGCCGGTGGTGTAGCCCAGGCGCAGCCGCTTGCCCCCTTTTTCCATGTATGCTTCCATAGTCAGCGGGTAATTTGGTAGAGCAGGGCATTGCAGATGGCCGCTGCCACATTGCTGCCGCCCTTGCGGCCTCTGGCCACAATGTACGGCACCGGCAGGTCCAAAATCAGCTCCTTGCTCTCCACCACGTTGACAAAGCCCACCGGAACGCCAATAATCAGAGCCGGGTCAACAGCCCCTGCCTGAATCAATTCATGCAGGCAAATCAGGGCGGTGGGAGCATTGCCGATGGCGAAGATGCAGGGCTTTTCCAGCTGCGCTGCCCGCTCCATGGACACCATGGCCCGGGTCACGCCCCGCTCCTTCGCCAGCGCCGCCACATCCGGGTCCGACATAAAGCAGTGGACGTGACCTCCCAGCCGGCCCAGGATGGTCTTGTTGATTCCCGCCTTAGCCATTTGGGTATCGGTGACAATGTCGCAGCCGTCTTTCAGGGCCTGAATCCCCCGCTCCACAGCCTGCGGGGAAAAGCACAGACTCTCCACGTAGGAAAAGTCCGCTGTGGTGTGGATGACCCGCTTGATGACAGGCTCCTGTAGGGGGTCCAGCACCTGGTCCCCCAGCAGCTCGGTGATGATTTCAAAGCTGCGTTTCTCAATATCCGCCGGTTTCACTGTTTCCAGCATGGCGCAATCTCTCCTTTCGGCAGGCTTCATAAAAATTCCGGGCAGTCTCCGGATTGGCATAAAAGGGAATGTGCGGGAATCCGGCATAAAGCCGCTGGTTCACAAATGCACACTGCCAGCTTCGGCCGCTGGGCTTTTTTGCAAGGAAGTCCCCTCCGGTATCGGTGGCATCCCAGCGGTGAAATTCGTGGGCGGGAATGGTCATCCCTGCCGGCCCCAGGAGGCTGTCCCGCTGGGTTTCCAGGGTGACATAGCCGAAGCGTGTGAGCTTTCCGTTGTCATAGCACTTGCCCGGCAGGAAATCTACCATGGGCGCTCCGGCAATATCCCGGCACAGGTACATAAACCCGCCGCACTCGGCAAGGCAGGGCAGGCCGTCTTCCAGCGCCTGCCGCAGCTTTTTCCGCAAGGACACATTTCCCGCCAGCTGCCGGGCGTAAAGCTCTGGGTAGCCGCCGCCCAGATACAGCCCGTCCACGTCCTCCGGCAGGGCCGAATCCGTCAGGGGGCTGAAATACACCAGCTGCGCCCCCAGCTCCTGAAGCAGCTGCAAATTCTCCCCATAGTAAAAGCAGAATGCCCGGTCCTTGGCCACGGCAATCCGCACCGGCGGCCCCTGGGGCACGGTCACCGGCTGACAGGAAATTGGCTCTGCCGATGCCGCCAGGGCCAGCAGGCCCGGAATATCCAGACTCTTTTCCGCCTGCTCTGCCAGCACCGCCAGCTTCTGGTGCAGGTTTTCCACCTCAGCCGCCGTCACCAGTCCCAAGTGACGGCTTTCCAGGCTGCACTGGGGGAGATTGGGCAGGTAGCCCAGAGGCTGAATCCGGTCGTCAAAATGCTGCCGAATGGCCTTGGCCAGCCCCCCATAGGCCATGGGGCTGCACCGATTCAAAATCACGCCCCGGATTTGGTTATCCGGCAAAAAATCCAGAAACCCCTGAATCACCGCCAGCACCGACAGCGCCGCCCCGGCCGCCCCCACCACCAGCACCACCGGGGTATGGGTAAGCCTTGCCACCTGGTAGGTGCTGGCGCTGGGGCTGTCCAGGCCGATGCCATCGTAATAGCCCATGACGCCCTCCAAAACCGTCACGTCTTTTCCGCCTGCGTGTTTGGAAAGCAGGTAGTTCATGGTATTTTCCGAGTAGAAAAAGGCATCCAGATTGCCGCTTTCCGCTCCGATGATCCGGCTGTGGAACATGGGGTCGATGTAGTCCGGGCCGCACTTCATGGCCCCGGTTTTCACCCCCCGGTTCACCAGGGCTTGCAGCAGGGCGCACACTGCCGTGGTCTTGCCGCAGCCGCTGTTGGTGCCTGCCAGCAGGATTCTTGGCACGTTGGTTTGCATAGGATCATCTCCCTTTCTCAAGCGCTGCCCGCTCCACCGGAATGCCCCGGCTTTCCGCCAGGGCCAGCAGCGCCCCGTTGCACCGGTTCAGCGTTCCCACGGGCGTTCCCGCATCGATGACCCGGCCGCATTGCAGCAGCATGGCTTGCGCTGCCGTCTCCACATGAGCCGGAACTTCCTCAAAGGCCGGGGCAAGAAACACCTGGCGGCTCAGCGCCTGGGCCACCTGGGCATCCACATCGTTTTCAAAAAGGATACCCGTGGCAAAGGGAATCTGCTGCTTTTGCAGTTTGCGGTACACTGGCGCTCCATATCCGGCACCTGCCACCACGAACACCTCCGGCGTTCCCTCCGGCCTTGCCAGCTCCACACTGCCAAAGAGCTGGTTGTAGGTCCCCTGCTCCATGTCATACAGCCGCTCTATTTCCCGGCTGCCCAGGATTTCCTCCGGCGGGCCGAAGGCGTGGACGGTCTCCCCCTTGACGCACAGCAGCAAATCCGACACCTTCATGGCCAAATCAATCTCGTGCAGGGACAGTACAATGGTCATCTGCTTCTGCCGAGCCATTTGCCGCAGGATGTCCAGCAGTTCAATTTTGTGCCGGATATCCAGATAGGCCGTTGGCTCGTCCAGCACCAGCACCTGCGGCTCCTGGCACAGCGCCCTGGCCAGCAAAATCCGCTGCCGCTGGCCGTCGGACAGAGTGTCAAAGTCCCGCCTGGCCAAATCCTGGGCGTGGACCAGCTCCAGCGCCCGCTCCACCGCCTGCCGGTCCTGAGGGGTCAGCCGTCCCAGCATATTGGTATAGGGATAGCGGCCCATGGCCACCACTTCGGCGCAAGTCATCAGCTCCGGCCGCACCCGGTCCGTGAGCATCACCGCCACGGTGCTGGCAAACTCTTTGCCGGACCAGACGGCAATATCCCGCTTTCCAATTTCCACCGTGCCTCGGATGGCGGCCAGCTGCCGGGTGATGGACTTCAAAATGGTGGATTTTCCGGCGCCATTGGGGCCGATCAGGGTGAGCACCGTGCCTTTTTCCAGGCTCAGGCTGATATCCCGAATGAGGGTCCTGCCCCGATAACCCACGGACAGGCCCTTGGTTTCAAAAAACGGCTCCATATCACCCCTCCTCTCTGCTGCGGCGCTTGACCATCATCCAGATCACCACCGGCGCACCAAAGGCCGAGGTCACCGTGCTGATGGCAAGTTCCGTAGGGGCCAGCACCGTCCGGGCCACCAGATCACAAAATACGCAGAACACACTGCCGCCCAAAAAGGTAGCCGGAATCACCAAGCTGGGCCGTGCCGTTTTCAGCAGGCTGCGGATGATGTGGGGCGCTGCAATGCCTACAAAGGAAATCGGCCCCGCCAAAGCGGTAACACAGGCCGAAAGCAGACTGCTCAGCAGAATCAATCCCACCCGGAAGGGCTTCACGGCGATGCCCAGGCTTTGGGCATACCCCTCTCCCAAGGCATACGCCCCGATGGGCTTGCTCATCAGCCACGCCCCCACGACACAGGGTACGCACAGCGCCGCTGCCGTGCGGACACTGGGCCAATCCGCACCGGAAAATGTGCCCATGGACCAGCCCGTGAGGTTCATAATGTCCTGCTCATCCGCAAAGGTGATGCAAAAATCCGTCACGGCGCTGCAAATATAGCCCACCATAATGCCCACCACCAGCAGCATGGACATATTCTTCACCCTCTGGGAAAACACCAGCACCAGGCAGGTAATCAGCAGCGAGCCGACAAATGCGGCAGCAATCAGCATCCCAGGCCCGGCCTGGCCCAGCTGCTCCGCCAGGAAAATCACTGTCAGGCCCACCACCATCTTGGCACCGGAGGAAATACCCAGCACAAACGGCCCTGCAATGGGGTTTCGGAAGAAGGTTTGCAGCAGGAAGCCGGACACGGACAGTGCCCCGCCCAGC
>ERZ1032299.22-NODE-22-length-13831-cov-10.641042_pt1 | contig 13831 bp, 10 predicted proteins | sample MGYA00518735_ERZ1032299 | MGnify/ENA primary metagenome ERZ1032299 (study PRJEB33719, sample SAMN04262588) | wastewater metagenome | biome: periurban shantytown; feature: animal feces; material: feces | host: Canis lupus familiaris | place: Peru: Lima | collected... | reverse complement strand
GTGGTGGTTTTCCACCAGGGTATCAGGCTCGAATTGACAGCGGCGGCACGCCGCCCGGGTGACCCCCCTGAGGTGGTGGTTCACCGCCAGGGTAACAGTCTCGAATCGACAGCGGCGGCACGCCGCCCGGGTGACTACCTAAGGTGGTGGTCTACCACCAGGGTAGCAGGCTCGAGTTGTCAGCGGCCACTGGCCGCATGCCGCTTATAGAGATTGGTTAGAGGGTGGGGTGGTAGGATGGGGGGAGTATGGTGAGGAGGTTCGGCTGGATGGAGAAAATGCGGCTGGGACAGACGAAATTACAGTGGAAAGCCTGGGGATTTTTCCTGCCCCATTTTGTGGGGGTGGTGTGCTTTTTTCTGCTGCCCATGATTCGGGTGGTGGCGGGGTCTTTCCTCAGTGCGGTGGGCAGCCGCTGGGTGGGGCTGGCCAATTATCAGGCGGTGCTGCGCAACGGTGCATTCCGCATCGCCGCCGCCAATACCGGCCGATTTCTGCTGGTGTGCCTGCCGCTGCTGCTGGGGCTGTCCCTGGCTCTGGCGCTGGGGATGAAGAAGCTGTTCTGCGGCGGGATGCGCACCGCCTTGCTGCTGCCGATGGCCGTCCCCGCTGCATCGGTGGTGCTGGTGTGGAAGGTGCTGTTCCATGAACAGGGCTTGCTCAACCATGGTTTGACGGCCCTGGGGCTGGAAAGCGTATCCTGGATGGATTCCGGGGCGGCATTTTGGATGCTGGTGCTCAGCTACTTGTGGAAAAATCTGGGCTATACCCTGGTGCTGTGGACGGCGGGCCTGGCCGGTATCCCGGACAGCGTGTACGAGGCTGCCCAGGTGGACGGGGCCAGCGCCTGGCAGACCTTTTGGCATATTACACTGCCAAATCTCCGGCCGGCGGCTTACTCCATTGCGGTGCTGAGCCTGCTCAATTCATTCAAGGTGTTCCGGGAGGCCTGGCTGGTGGCGGGGGATTACCCCCACGAAAGCATGTATCTCATGCAGCACCTGTATAACAACTGGTTTCGGGAGCTGGACTTCGACAAAATTTCCGCTGCCTGCGTGCTGACTTCGGCGGCGGTGCTGGTGCTCATCGGCCTGCTTCGCCGGGCCTGGGATAAGGAGGTATGAGGGTGAAACGCATGTGGAATCTCACATTGTGGGTGTTGCTGCTTCTGTTGGCGGCGGCCATCTGCTTTCCTGTGTGGATGGCGCTGACGGGAGCATTTTCCTCCCAGTGGGAGCTGGAGGCGTGTCTGGCCCCGGTGTTTGCCGGGGAGGAAGGCATGGCCGCTTGGCATCTGCTGCCCCTGGCGCCCACCTTGCGGCATCTGGTGGAGGTGCTGCTGGACAGCCCCGGCTTTTTTGCCATGTTTTGGAACAGTGTAAGCGTTTCGGTGGCGACGCTGGCGGGGCAGCTGGTGCTGGCGGTTCCGGCGGCCTGGGCCTTGGCCCGGCTGCCGCTGCCGGGAAAGCAGGGCCTGCTGGGGCTGTACATCGTGCTGATGCTGATGCCCTTTCAGGTGCTGATGTTTCCCCAGTATCTGGTGCTGGACCAGATGAAGCTGCTGGACACCCTGGGGGCGGTGATCCTGCCGGGAATTTTCTCGGCGTTCCCGGTGTTTCTCATGTATCGGTTTTTCTGCGCCATTCCCCAGGAGCTGCTGGAAGCGGCCCGGCTGGATGGGGCCGGAGAGTGGCGGATTTTCTGGCAGATCGGCCTGCCTCTGGCCACCCCTGGGGTCGTGGCGGTGGGAATCCTCAGTTTTTTGGATTCCTGGAATTTGATCGAGCAGCCTATGACCTATTTGAAGGACAAGCAGCTGTGGCCGCTGTCGCTGTTTCTTCCCCAGATCGGCCTGGAGGAAATGGGCATGGGCTTCGCCGCAGCGCTGTTGATGCTGATACCGGCGCTGTTGTTGTTTTTAAGCTGTCAGGAGGATTTGCAGCAGGGCATCGCCCTGTCAGGAGGGAAGGAATAATATGTACGCAAAGAAAGAAAAACGGGGAATTTGGAAGGCGGTTGCCATCTTTTTTGCCGCTATGATTGTGTTTACTCTGCTGTCCCGGGTGGTGTACCAGCGGGGCACGGCGGTGGTGAAAACGGCAGCGCCTAAGCCCGGCACCATCTCCCACACCGTCCGGCTCACCGGCAAAACCGAGGAAAATCAGGTGCTGGCAGTGACCACCGTGGCGGGGCTGCGGGTGGGCAGCGTGGCGGTGCACGAGGGCCAGCAGGTGGAGCAGGGCCAGGTGCTGTTTACCCTGGACATGGGGTATTTGGAGGAGACCATTGTCCGCCAGGAGCAGGAGATGCGCAAGCAGCAGCTGACGGTGCAGGACGCTTGGAGCCAGAATGCCGCCAGCCAGAGCCAGAAAAACAACCAACAGGCCCAGGCCCAGGAGAACTATAATACAGCGGTGACCCAAGCGCAGACCCAATTGGCCCGGGCGGAGCGGGATTTGGAGCGGGCGAAGAAAGCCCTGGAAGGATTTCAAAATGGCCAGGACCAGGGCAAGGCCGAGGAGCAGGCGCTGATGGCGGCAGTGGATCAGGCGGAGCAAGCCTGCGCCAATGCCCAGAATGCCCTGGACCAGCTCCACCGCCAGATGGAGGAGGAGATTCGCCAGGCCCAGGAGGAGGCGATGCGCCCAAAACCTGTGGAAACGCAACCGCCGGAGGCAACAGCGCCTGCTGCTGCGGAGGGAACAACGGAGACAGGGGAATCCCAGCCGCTGGAGAACCTGCCCCAAATGGCAGCGGCAACACCCCAGGAGCTGGAAGCCATCGCCCAGGAAATTCGCAATCGCTACCAGGGACAGATTCTGGAGGCCCAGCGGCAGGTGGAGGCTGCCCAGGCGGTGCTGAAGCAAGCCCAGCAGGAGCTGGATGCCTTTCGCCAGGAGCAGCTCGCTCCGCCAAAATCTGAGGAGGAGCTGAAAGCGGCGGTGGAGCAGGCCCAGGAGGCCCGGGACGATGCGCTGGCAGCTTTGGAAAATGCCAAGATTACCTATGGCCGGGCCATCGAGTCGGCGAACCTGCCGGACGGCTCCAACCACAGCGCCCAAATCGGCCAGATCACCTATGACCAGATGCAGCTGCAATTGGAAAAGTTGGAAGCGCTGCGCCAGGCCGGGGGCGAGATTTTGGCGCCGGTAGATGGCATCGTCACCAGCACCCAGGTGCAGACCGGACAGATGACAGCCGACACCACCGCCATGCTGCTGGCGGATATGAGCCAGGGCAGCCGCTTCACAGGCCAGGTGAGCCAGGAGCAGTGCCCCTACATAGGCGTAGGCGACCCGGTGACCCTCCGGGCCACGGGAAACGGCAAGGAATATCGGGATTTGAGCGTGACCACCTTCACCCAGCAGGAGGACGGCACCGGCCGGATCACGGTGCAGCTGCCGGCAGGGAGCCTGCCCCTGGGGGCCAGCGCCCAGCTGCAAGCCACCCGCAAGAGCCAGGGCTACGGCTGCTGCGTGCCCCTGACGGCACTGCACTTAGATGCGAAAAATCAGCCCTATGTGCTGGTGGCGGAGCCGGTGGACACGGTGCTGGGCTGTCAAATGCAGGCCCGGAAAGTGAACGTGACGGTGCTGGAAAAGAATGAAACCACGGCGGCCCTGGCGGAGGGAGCCGTGAGTGCCCAGGACCAGGTAATTGTCAGCGCCGACCGGGCCGTGGATGCACGCAGCCGCATCCGGGTGGCGAAATGAGGGCGGCCTGGCCCAGGCGGCTGCTGTTGGCGGCAGCCGCAGCGCTGTGGCTGCTGGGGTGGGTGTACTATGCCCGGTTGGATGGACAGCAGGTGCATTTGGTGCTGAATCAGGCCATCGATGCCCGGCAGGCCCAGCAGCTAATGGAATCCGAAGCCCAGCGGGAGGAGCCGGCGGGCTTCTGCTTCTGGGGGCAGAGCCGGAATCAGCAGGTGACCTGCCCCCAAACCGGGCGGGATGCTCCGGTGCGGCTGGCGTATCTGGCGGGAAATCCGGAGCTGCTGGACGGGGGAAGCCTTGCCTGGCAGACGGGCTGCCTGGTAGACAGGCAAACCGCCCTGGCCCTGTTCGGGACGGAGGACTGCGGCGGACAAGTGGCGGAGCAGGCTGGGGAAAGCTATCCGGTGCTGGGGGTGATTCCCACCCTGGAGCCTACCCTGGTGCGGCTGGCCCGGCCGGAGGACGGTCCGGTGCTGGACCGGTGCCAGCTGGTGGGGGATACCGGGGCAGAAGCCCTGCTGCGGTGGAATCTTTCGGGGCAGACCCTGGATTTTCGGCTGCTGCTGGACATGCTGTGGAATCTGGCCCTTGTGCTGCCTGTGGTGTATCTGACGGTGCTGTGCTGGCACCTGATGAAGCCCTGGCGGCAGCTGACCTGGCCGGTGGACCGGGCGCTGGTGGTGCGGCTGCTGCTGGGCCTTGCGTGCCTGGCGGGGTTGGTGGGGCTAATGTCCCTGGTGCGGATTCCACCCCAGATGATTCCAACGCAATGGTCGGATTTTGAATTTTGGGGCCGCTGGTGGGCTGCCGAGCAGGAGAATCTGCGGCGGATCTTCACCACGCCCTTGGGAAACCGGCAGTTGCAAATGCTGCTGGATATGGTAAAATCAATGGAAAGCTGGGGCGTTTCTCTGCTGGCCGGGCTGCTGGCTCTGGCCTTTCGGAAACGCCGGGAGAAAAAGGAGGAAGCGCCATGCGCATCTTGCTGATTGAAGATGATGACAGCCTGTGCCAGAGCCTGCCCTTTCAGCTGCGGCAGGAGGGCTTTGAAGTAGATGTAAGCCAGGACGGGGAAGAAGGGCTGCTGTTTGCCCGGGAGCAGATTCACGATTTGATTCTGCTGGATCGGATGCTGCCTGGTCTGGACGGCATGGAGGTGCTGTCCCGCATGCGCCGGGAGGGAATTACCACCCCGGTGATCTTCCTCACCGCCCTGGGCCAGGTGTCGGACCGCACCCAGGGGCTGAACCTGGGGGCCGACGACTATATGGTGAAGCCCTTTGCCTTTGAAGAGCTGCTGGCCCGGATCCGCTGTGTGCTGCGCCGTCCGGCGGCGATTCAGGAGGCGGAGATTTTGACTTACGCCGACATTACCTACAGCCCCCGAACCCTGACACTGCGCCGGGAGGGGGCCAGCACCACCCTGTCCAAGCGGCTGGGGGATTTGCTGGAGCTGTTCCTGCGCAACCCCGGCCAGACCCTGCTGCGCCAGACCATCCTGCTGCGGGTGTGGGGCATGGACACCGAGGTGGAGGACGGAAATCTGGATAACTACACCTACTTCCTCCGGCGCAGTCTGCGCAAGGTGGGCAGCCGCCTGCGGCTGACGACCATTCGAGGTGTGGGCTATCGATTGGAGGACAGCCTATGATTCGCAACCTGCGGCTTCGGCTGGCGGCGTTCAACACCGCCGTCACCGGGGCAATTCTGGTGAGCCTGACGGTGCTGTGCCTGTTTGTGGCGGAGCAGAATTTGAAGGCCAATGCGTTTTCTTCGTTTACCATGGATTTGAATACCACCTGCACCTATCTGGGGCAGAGCCAGCGGCTCAGTGCGGACTGGCTGCGGCAGCTGGAAGGTGTGGGCGGCACGCTGCTGTCCATCCGAGATGGGGAGCAGCCATTGTTTTCTCAGAACCTTTCTCAGGACCACCGGGATTTGGCAGAGCAGTTTGTCCAGGCCCGGGAGTGGGCCGCTGTTCACAACCGGGAGAATTTGGACAATCCCAACAGCACCCTGACCTTCCCCATGCGGGGCAGCGATGGGGAAAATTATTTTGCCGGCTTGGCACGGGTTCGGAAAAACGGCGGTCAGCTGGATGTGATTGCCCTGAGGCCTCTGGTGGATATGGAGGCGGGCATTCAGCGCCAGCGGCTGGTGGTGGCGGCTCTGGTAACGGTGGGACTTGTGCTGCTGGGGGTATTTTCCTGGGTGTTTGTGGGGCGGCTGCTGCGGCCCATTCTGGAAAACCAGCAGCGCCAGGCCCAGTTTGTCGCCAGCGCTTCCCACGAGCTGCGCACACCCTTGACGGCGATTTTGTCCGCTGCTTCGGCCATGGAACGGGCGGAGGACAGCCAGCGGCCGGTGTTTGGCCAGATGATCCGCCGGGAGGGCCAGCGGATGGGGCGGTTGATTCAGGACATGCTCACCCTGGCCAGCGCCGACAGCCACAGTTGGGAGCTGAGCTTGGCACCATCGGAGCCGGATATGCTGCTTCTGGATGTGTATGAAATTTTTGCGCCCATGGCAAAGGAAAAGGGCCTGAGCCTGCGCTTGGAGCTGCCGGACCGGGACTGCCCGGCGGTGGCGATGGATCGGGACCGGATGGAGCAGGTGCTCACCATTTTGCTGAGCAATGCCCTGTCCTACACCCCGTCGCCGGGAACGGTGGGGCTGCGATTGGTTTTGGGCAGAAGCTGGCTGCGCCTGGCGGTGTGGGACACCGGCCCGGGCGTTCCCAACGGGGAAAAGCAGGCCATTTTCCAGCGCTTCCAGCGGGGCGAAACCGCCCGCACCGACCGGGGCCACTTCGGCCTGGGCCTGTGCATCGCCGCAGAAATCGTAAAGCTCCACCGGGGCAAAATCTGGGTAGAGGACGGAAAAGAAGGCGGCGCTGTGTTCTGGGTCGAACTGCCGATGAACCCCGCACCAAAACCTTCCCCCTCGGGGGAAGGTGGCCCGGCGTAATCCGGGTCGGATGAGGAACGGCGAAACCTAACGAAACAGATGCATCTACCAAGTTCCACCGCACCAAAACCTTCCCCCTCGGGGGAAGGTGGCCCGGCAAAGCCGGGTCGGATGAGGGGCAGCAGCGTAAAAGCTACCGCCAGCGGCGAAAATCCAACGTTTTCACCCCTCATCAGTCAAAAATCAAAGATTTTTGCCAGCTTCTCCCCAGGGAGAAGCCTTTTCCTAAGGACTATGTCAGGAAAAAACCTCACCGTCTCGTCTGGCGGTGAGGGATTAGAGGTGGGTTAGAGATTGGGCGGGTATGATGGGGGCATCTTAACAAGGAGGTTATGAAACCATGTTAAAACGCATTTTCTCCCTGGCGCTGGCGGGTGTGCTGGTGCTGGGGATGTTCAGCGGCTGTGGAAAAACCACGGTCACCGACCTGAGCCAGGAGCCGACTAAGGAATCTACGGCCAAGGGACGGTATGTGGAGCAGGAGATGCCCCTGCCGGAGGGCGGGTATGCCCTGGATATGGTGCAGCTGAACGACGGCCGCATCCGGGTGGCCGTGCAAAAGGATGAAGCGACGGTCCTGCTGCATACCACCAATGCCGAGGGCACGGAGTGGGAGGACTCCCAGACCCTGCCGGAGGAAATCGGCCAGAGCGGTCTCATTAACACAGATCTGGCCCTGTCTCCGGATGGTTCGGTGTTCTGTGCCACCTACCAGGAAAACCCGGAGGATAAAACCTATACCCACCACCTGTGGATGGTAGACCCGGAAGGCACGGCCCGGGAGCTGTCCCTGGACGGCATTACCGTAGATCCGGCTGAAGTGCTGCTGATGACCAGCTGTGGCTTTACTGCCGACGGCAAGCTGCAAGCGGTGCGCATATTTGACGAACTGCTGGAACTGGACAGCCAGAGCAACACCTTTGGCGAAAATCGCAACGACCTGGGCCTATTCATCATGGAATTGGCCGGTGCCGATGTGGTGCTGACCCAGGATGCAGGCTACCGCCTGGGGCAGGACGGCCTGACTCCGCTGGACGGCGTGTTGGCTGAGCAGGTGAGTGAATCCCTGAAACACACCGAGGGCATGCTCCCCAAGGTCAGCTTCTGGGAAAACAGTGACGGCTATCTGTTCTTTACTACCCATGAAGGCCTTTACAGCTATGTGCCTGGCGGCAGCGTTACGGAAATGCTGGTGGATGGGGCCAGAACCTCTCTGGGCGACCCCACGTTCTACCCGACTGCGATTACCGGAAAGCCGGACAACAGCTTCTATGTGCTGGGCGACAGCAGCGGCGGCAAGGCGATGCTGTATCATTATGTGTATGACCAGGATGCTCCCACCCAGGCCGGCACTCAGCTGCGGCTGTACACCCTGTATGAGGACGAAAATCTGCGGCAGATGGTTTCTCAGTATCAGAAAGCCCATCAGGAGGTATCCATCACCCTGGAAGTGGGCCTGAGCGGTGAAGACGGCATGACGGAAGCCGATGCCGTGCGCACCCTGAACACCCAGATTCTGGCAGGGAAAGGCCCGGATCTGATTCGGCTGGACGGCATGAATCTGGACACCTTCCTGGATAAGGAACTGCTAATCGACCTGACTCCGGCGCTGAAAGAGCCGCTGCTGAAACAGGTGAGCCACTGCTATGCAAAGGACGGCAAGGTCTGTGCGCTGCCTACCAGCTTTGCCCTCCCGGCTATGTACGGCCCGGGCCACATCGTCAGCCAGATTCACGACCTGGATTCCCTGGTGGCAGCCTTGCAGCAGGCAAAGGAGGAGAACACCAAGACCCAGACGGTGATCAACGGCATTTTGCCGGTGATGATGGCGGACATTTTCTATGACAGCTGTTCCTCTGCCTGGATGCGGGAGGACGGAACGTTGGACCAGGAAAAGCTGGCCCAGTTCTATGCCGCCATGCAGCAGGTCTACGCTGTGGACGCAGATTACCGCCAGGCCAATGCAGACATGCTGAACCAGTGGATGGCAGAGGGCACGGATTACGTCCCCGGCGACTATACCGGACTCAGCGGCGCTATGATGGTGCTTATGGGTGCCCAGTGCATCACCTCTGGTACGCTGGAAGGCGTGGAGTCTTGGTCCTGGGCGCTGGCCGGTGACGACCAGCTGGAGGGGTATGAAACAGTCCCCGTGAGCTTGCAGGGCAGCGGCGTGTTCCTGCCCAAGCGGATCATGGGCGTGCTGAACACCAGCGCCAACCAGCAGGCGGCTCTGGACTTCATCAGCTACATGCTGAGCCAGGAGGGCCAGGAGACGATCCAGAACGGTTTCCCGGTGAATCAGGCGGTGTTTGACCAGCAGATCGCCGAGGACAAGGTCAGCGATATGACCATGAGTTCTTCGGATGCAGAGGGCAACTACATAGAAGTGAACGGTGTGTGGCCCGATGAGAGCCGCCGCCAGGAGCTGAAAGGCTGGGTAGAAAACCTCACCACCCCGGCGCTGACCAACCGCATCATCCGCCAGATGGTTCTGGACCAGGTAAGCGAGTGCCTCAACGGCAGACTCACCCCGGAGGAAGCTGCCAAGCAGGCGGTGAAAAATCTGAACCTGTATCTGTCTGAATGATCTGAATAAATAGTAAGGCCACTGCCCAATTTCTCGGGCAGTGGCCTTTTGACGATTATGCTTCCTCCTGCTTCTGGATGCAGGCCCAGTTGGTGCGGTTGGTGCGCATGGTGACGGACAATACGTCCTTGGCCAGCTTCGCTGTCAGCAGTCCCGGGGCCAGCCGCCAGCGCCAGTTGAAGCCCACGGTGCCGGGCTGGTTCATCCGGGCGGTGTTGGGCAGGCCCAGGTGGTCCTGGATGGGGATGATGCAGTCCTTGGCCACGCTGGCCATGACCAGGTTGATGAGCACCTGGTACATCTGCTTGTCCGGGGTGTGGAAATCCATGAGATACTGCCGCAGCTGCTTCTTGGCAGGTGCCGACAGGGCCTGGAACCAGCCGCTGAGGGTTTCGTTGTCATGGGTGCCGGAGTAGACCACGCAGTTGCGGCTGTAATTGTGGGGCCAGTAGTCGTTGGCACCGGAAATATCCTCCGGGTCGCTGGCGAACTGAAGCACCTTCATATTGGGGTAGCCGCTGTCCCGCACCAGCGCACGCACGCCGTCGGTCATAAAGCCCAGGTCCTCCGCAATCACCTTCACATCCCCCAGCTGGGTGTGGATGGTGCGGAACAGATCCATGCCAGGGCCTGGCTCCCAGTGGCCATCCCGGGCGGTTTTGGCACCGGCGGGAATGGAGAAATACTCGTCAAAGCCACGGAAGTGGTCAATGCGCACCACGTCGTACAGCTGGAAGCTGTGCCAAAGGCGGGTGACCCACCACTGATAGCCGGTGCTGCGGTGGTAATCCCAGCGGTACAGGGGGTTGCCCCACACCTGGCCGTCGGCGGCGAAGGCATCCGGGGGGCATCCGGCAATGGCGGTGGGGGCGTTGTGCTCGTTCAGCTGGAACAGCTCCGGCTTGGCCCACACGTCGGCACCGTCCGGGGAGACGTAAATGGGAATGTCGCCCACGATTTCGATGTGGTGCTGATTTGCATAGGCTTTCAGAGCCATCCACTGCTCCATGAAGGTAAATTGCAGATACTTGTGGAACTCCACGTCGAAGTAAAGCTCTTGGTTGTAGTAATCCACGGCGAAGGACCAGTGCATCCGGATATCCTCCGGCCACTCCCGGAAGGGCAGCTCCCGGAAGAAGCCCTTCAGGGCCATGAACAGGGCATAGTCATCCAGCCACCAGAAATTTTCCCGGCAGAAGGTCTGGAACTGGGGATTTTCGCTGATGCGGCTGCGCTCGTATGCCTTGTGCAGCAGGGCGAAGCGGTTTTCGTGGAGCTTGTCAAAGTCCACTTTCTCCGGGTTACTGCCAAAGTCGGCGCTGTCGCACTCGGCCCGGGTGAGTACCCCCTGCTTCACCAGCGCATCCAGACTGATCATATAGGGATTGCCGGCAAAGGCGGAATAGGCCTGGTAGGGAGAATCGTCGGAACCGCCGTGGGAGGTAGCCCCCAGCGGCAGAATCTGCCAATAGCGCTGGCCGGCTTTCTCCAGCCAGTCCACAAAATCGTAGGCCGCCTGGTCAAAGCAGCCGATGCCATATCGAGAGGGCAGGCTGGTGATGCCCAGCAAAACCCCTGCGTAACGTGTCATAGTCAGCACTCCTTCTGCTCCCCAGCAAGCTGCTGTGGAAACGTTTCAATATAGGAAAAGTATAGTGCGTTTTGAACCATTCGTCAACAGGGGAATGGTTATAACGGGAAATTCCATAATTTCCACAAACAGCCCCTAGCGGTTTTGTGGAAAAGTACGGTCAGTGTTGGTCTGCCCAGCGTTTGAAAGCGGTCTTGCCGCCCTGCTTGCGCAGATAGCCCAGGGCCTTCTGGGCAGCGGTTTTCTCGCCGGCGTTCAGGGCAGCCAGCGCCAGCACCTTCTGAATTTCCAGACGGCGGATGTTATACTGGGCGGCGGCGAAGGCATCCTCCAGATAAGCGGTGTCCACGGGTTTTCCCTCTAAGCAGGCTAAGTGCTGGCGGTAGATGGTCAGCTCCGTTTCCAGATTGGCGGCCAGCTCCGGCCGTTCCAGGCGGCAGCCGTCAATCACCCCGCTCAGCTCCTGCAAGGCATCGTTTGCCAGCTGCGTATTCCCCATAGCCAGAGCGCAGGCGGCTCGCTTGGCGCAGTACAGCCCCCGCAGCGCCGGTGTGGGCAGCTCCCCTTGCAGCAGCTGCCAGGCTTCATCATAGTCCCCGGCGGCCCAATAGCCATCTGCCAAATAGGCGTTGGCAATCAGTGCTCCTTGGCCCTTCATTCGTTTGGGCACCGGTGCATAGCAGGCCAGGAATTTCTCCGGGTCCAGCTCCATATGCAGATAACCCAAATACCGGGTGTTCTCCATGCCTGCCAGTACATTACCCACCAGCTGGGCCGCTACGGCACCCAAGGCCAGCATTAGGATCGAGGCAATTAGAGGAACCAGCACCGTCTGCCGTGGCCGCAGCCACAGGGCGACGGTAATGGCGATGCTCAGCAGCATGATACCTGCCGCAGCCCAGCGGCTGCGCCGAAAACCATAAATCATTGTCAGCACCTCAATTTCTCCACCGAGGAAATGGAAAATACCCGATGGTTTTGCTGATTCCATTATAGGTGCTGCGGCGTTGGTTTGCAAGGCAAAACAAGGGATTTTGACCATAGCACAACAAATGAGGAAAATGGAGAAAACCTTTTGTCCTTAAAACCAAAAAATGATGGTTCCATTTTTGAGGATTATGGTTTATAATGTCAAATAGAAAGTAAAAAAACAGCTAATGCATGTAGACTTTGACGAAATTCTATGAAGAGAGGCGGAAATTCTATGGTTCGTATCACAGCCTTGATGGATAATAAGATTTCCGAGCACCGGGCGCTGGTGGCGGAGCATGGCCTATCGCTGTATGTGGAGTATGGCGGGCGCAGAATTTTGTTTGACTGCGGTGCTACGGCCAATCCGCAGATGAATGCGTATCGGCTGGGAATTACACTGAAAAATCTGGATGCTGTGGTGCTCAGTCATAGCCACTATGACCATGCTGCCGGGTATCGCCCGCTTGTAGATGCGGGACTGGGAAGTTCGGTGCTCTACACCGGACCTGGTTTCTTTGAGCCGAAATTTGCTTGCTCCGGGGTTAAGTATACAGATCTATCTGCCGGTTTTGGCCCGGATTTTCTCCGGGAACATAACATTGCGCACCGGACAGCGGCTGGTCTGACGGAGATGTTTCCTGGAGTTTGGCTGATTTCCGGTTTTCCCAGGGTACATGAATTTGAGCAGATCCCGGACCGGTTTGTTCGGCGCACGGCCCATGGATTCAAGGCGGATGACTTTGCAGACGAGGTATGTATGGCGCTGCAAACGGACCAGGGCTTGGTGGTGCTGGTAGGCTGCTCCCACCCCGGTATCTTGAATATGATGACGCAGGTGCGCACTCTGCTGGGCCAGCCCATTCGGGCGGTTTACGGTGGGACCCACTTGGTGGAAGCGGATGAAGCACGAATTGATACCACCGTCCATGCACTCCACCAAATGGGGCTGGAAGTGCTGGGCCTGAGCCATTGCTCCGGCGATGCCGCCGAAAAAGCCATGGCAAAGCACCCGGAAGTAACCGGCTGCCACCTGGGCGTGGGGGACACCATTTTCTATGAAGAACCACAGAGGAACTGAGAAATTGAGGGAATAACCATGCTTCTGGATGAGCTGGCCAAGGACTTGGTAGAAGTGACATCTTCCTTAGTAGGCGGCCGTACGATCAATATCATGAATACCGATGGCGTGATTATTGCCTCCACAGATCGAAGCAGAATCGGTTCTTATCACCAAGGTGCGATGGAAGCACTGCAAACCGGAAAGGTGGTTTGCATCCGTCGTGACCAGCTGAATCGATATCCGGGTGCAAAAGAGGGCTGTAATATGCCGCTGCGGGTCAATGGGGTGCTCATTGGGGTAGTGGGCATTTATGGAGACCCGGATCAAATTCAGGATGTGGCGCATCTGCTGGAAGTGTATGCGGCCAAGTACTACCAGCTTGAGGCGATGCTCCGGCCTCGATTGTCAGAAGCAGTGCTGCGCAGTCAGCTGCTTAGCGCTTTGCTGGCGCCGCCAGAGGGATCTATGTCCAATATCTACGGCTTGATGGATAGACTTCATATCCAGCCGTCGTTTCCTATGACAACAGCGGTGATTTCTGCTGAAAAATCGATGAGTCTTCCACAGCAGTCTGAGCAGCTGTGCAGTCAGCTGGAGCAGCTGGGCTTCCTGGACAGGGCGCTGGATGTGTGGGGGATTGTGGATACACATTTTGTTCTGGTGGCGGGCGCAAAAAGCGGGCGCCATCCAGAGAGATTGCATACACTGCCAACTCCGGAAAATGGCTACCGGATAAGTTTGGGTATGCCCAGTGCATCCCTGTGGGAGGTGCATCGGGCCTATGATCAAGCATGGGTGCTGGACCAAATGAGTGAAATGCCCATTTGCGATATTACCCAGTTAGAAACTCGCTGCCTATACATGCTGGGAAGCACTGCTGCGGACAATACGGAATTTTTGGATGAGCTGGTTAAACAGTTTCAAAAGGCGTTTCCACC
>ERZ1032299.20-NODE-20-length-13918-cov-6.904638_pt1 | contig 13918 bp, 9 predicted proteins | sample MGYA00518735_ERZ1032299 | MGnify/ENA primary metagenome ERZ1032299 (study PRJEB33719, sample SAMN04262588) | wastewater metagenome | biome: periurban shantytown; feature: animal feces; material: feces | host: Canis lupus familiaris | place: Peru: Lima | collected... | reverse complement strand
TGCGTCGGATGGGACTGTAATTCGACTTCTTGGGATCTTTTTTGCTGCAGTGGTGCGCCAAAAGGTCTCAGCCGTCTCTGCGCCACGCCTTCCGGCAGTCAGTACAAGGTTGTACTACACTGGTGGCTGTCACACGGATGTCCCCGGTCGCCCGCGCCTCCGCGGTACATCGTTGTATGGATACGTGTCACGTATGCAGAGTGCATGCAGATATGTAGAAAGGAATCCCATGCCCCAGCAGGACCATCTGACCGCACGTCTCGTCGTCGATGACGATTTTGAGGTCGCTCCGGTCAACAATCGTCTGTTCGGTTCGTTCGTCGAGCACCTTGGCCGTTGCGTGTACACCGGCATCTACGAGCCCGACCACCCGACCGCCGACGAGCACGGCTTCCGCAAGGACGTCATCGACCTGGTCAAGGAACTCGGCGCCACCACCATCCGCTACCCGGGCGGCAACTTCGTGTCCGGCTACCGCTGGGAGGACGGCATCGGCCCCAAGCAGGAACGTCCCCGTCGACTCGATCTGGCCTGGCATTCCACCGAAACCAACGAATTCGGCCTGCACGAGATGGCCGAATGGCTTGAGGCCACCGGCGGCAACGAGCTGATGGAGGCCGTCAACCTGGGCACGCGCGGCCTGCAGGAGGCCCTGGACCTGCTGGAGTACGCGAACGTGCCCGGCGGCACCGAGCTGTCGGAACGTCGCCGCGCCAACGGCGCCGACAAGCCGTTCGATATCCGCATGTGGTGCCTGGGCAACGAGATGGACGGCCCGTGGCAGCTCGGCCACAAGTCCGCCGAGGACTACGGCATGCTCGCCGCCTCCGTGGCCGCCGGCATGCGCCAGATCGATCCGGACGTGGAACTGGTGGTGTGCGGCTCCTCCGCCCATGGCATGCCGACCTTCGGCAAGTGGGAGCAGACCGTTCTTGAGAAGACCTACGAGAACGTGAACTTCGTCTCCTGCCACGCCTACTACCAGCCGTTCTTCAAGGAGGACGGCACGCGCGACATGGCCAGCTTCCTGGCCTCCGGCGTGGATATGGACGGCTTCATCAAGGACGTGGCCGCCACCATCGACGCCACCAAGGCCCATCTGAAGAGCGCGCACGACGTGTACATCTCGTTCGATGAATGGAATGTCTGGTACCAGGGTGAGGAGCCGAGCAAGACCCCCGAGGGCATCGGCAACTGGCCGGTGGCCCCGCGTCTGCTGGAGGACATCTACACCGCCGCCGACGCCGTGGTGTTCGGCGATCTGATGATCACGCTGCTCAAGAACGCCGACCGCGTGCGCGCCGCCAGCCTGGCGCAGCTGGTCAATGTCATCGCCCCGATCATGACGGAGCCGGGCGGCCCGGCCTGGCGCCAGACCACGTTCCACCCGTTCTCCGTGACCGCGCGCCTGGCCAAGGGCGGCACCGTGCTGGAGCCGAAGCTGTCCGACGGCACCGTGGATACGCCGCGCTATGGCGAGGTCGACGGCGTGAACGCCGTGGCCGTGCGCTGCGCCGACGGCTCGCTCGCCGTGTTTGCGGTGAACCGTTCGCTCGAGGCGACCGCCGAGTTCGAGATCAGGCTGCAGGACGGCGCGCAGCCGGCATCCGTCGAGGCGCAGACGCTGCACGACGACGATCTGTTCGCCGCGAATACGCTCTACGACCAGAACCGTGTGACCCCGCACGCCAACGGGTCGGCCATGTACGATGCCGAGTCCGGCGTGGTCCGCGTCTCCCTGCCGCCGGTGAGTTGGACCGCCCTGCACATCAAGTGACGCGATGGGCCGCGCGGTCCGTTCCGGAGAAGGACGGATCGCACGGCCCTTGCTTCCCGGGCCGGGCGGAAGGGACCGGACCGGCCGGGGAAAACGCGTTATGCTGGAATCAGACGGGCGTTCCGCCTGAACCGTGCGGAACATGCCCGATGGTGCGACGAGAGGGGTGCTGTGGCGAAACGGGTGACCATCACCGACGTGGCGCGCGAGACGGGCGTCTCCATCAAAACGGTGTCGAATGTGCTGAACAACACCGGCAGTATGCGCCCGGAGACGCGCCAGCGTGTCCAGGATGCCATCGAACGCCTCGGATACCGCGTTAACGTGTCCGCCCGCGCCATGAAAACCGGCGGCACGAAGCTCATCGGACTGGCCATCACCGATTTCTGCCAGCCGTTCATGCCCTATCTCGCCGACAGCATCGTGGCGGCGGCACGTTCCCGCGGGTACGCGGTGATCACCGATACCTACAACAGCGCCGGCGGCTTGGCGCAGGCGATCCCGGAGACGAAGAAGCTGGCCGCGGACGGCTGGATTTTCTTCATGGGCTCGCCGATCACGGATCGCACGATACTGCACCAGCCGTATCCGTTGGTGATTGTGGGCGATTACGATACGCAGGGACTGGCCGATTGGGTCACGATGCCGAACGTGGAGGCCGTACGCACCGCGGTGGGGGCGCTGCTGGATTCGGGATGCCGTAGGATCGCGTTGATCGGCGGCACCGCGGAGAACGCATGCCCGGATGCCGACCGCGAGTCGCGGCCCGAAACCACCAGCACGATGCGTACCCGCGGCTATGTGTTGGCCCATGAGGAGCGTGGCCTGCAGGTCGATTGGCGGCTGGTCCGTAACGCGGATTGGGTGCAGTCCGGCGGCCGCGATGCGGTGGCGGGGCTGTTGGACGATCCGGATGCGCCGCGTCCGGATGCGGTCATGTGCCTGAACGACGCGCTCGCCATCGGGGTGATTCATGAGCTGCAGCGGCGCGGCGTGCGCGTGCCGCAGGATATGCAGGTCATTGGGTTCGACAACGTGCCGGATGCCGAGTACTGCATGCCCGGATTGACGACGATCGACCCGCATGTGGATGATTACGCGCGACATGCCGTGGATATGCTGATCGCGCGCATCGAGGGGTCGGCGGATCCGTTCCGCACGTATGTGACCTCCTACGATCTGGTGCGTCGTGCCTCGACGTGTTGACGGCCCGGCGTTCGCCTGGACATGGGTCTGTGACGGGCTGCTGTCGCCTCTCCCGTGGCGTATTCCGGGAGAGGCGACATGCGGGCTAGGATCGGAGCAGCACCTCCGTCAGCGCTTGACGGACGGCGCTCGGCATATGCGAATCGGAGCAATCTTCCATGTCCGGCCCGCTGACGTGCTCGAGTGAATCCATCGTGGCCAATGCGTCGATGCCGTTCTCCGCTATGGCGGCATAAGCCTGTTCCTTGGTCAGATATCGCATTTCGGCATGCCGAAGGATGTCGAAGACGTCTTCCATGCGGGGATCGGCGGCCATCGTCGTGTCGCCGATGGTGACACGTATCTCGCTGCGGGTGGATACGTCGGCGACCGTTACCTGCAATGTGAGGGTTTCGGCATCATACCGGCGATCCGAATCGACGGATGCGCCGTCAGCCTGTACGGATATGTCGCTGTCGGTAATGCCTCGGAACAGGAAATCCCATGTTCTCCGGGCCGGCAGAGCGTGAACGTCTCCCTGGGCTGGCGATACCGTGAGTGCGGATGTGGCGCCGTCCTTGCGCCATCGATAGGTGATCGCGGTGGTCGCCGGGGTGATCTGCCGAGAGTAATGTCCCGAATCCTCCATCAGCGTGAAGTCGCCGTCCGCTCCGGGGAAGACGATGATCTCCAGATGCTGCGGGTTGTCGACGGAGTTGATGGAATCCCCCTCGGACAGGGGCTGCATCGGCACGATGCCGCCGGCCTTCGCGAACACGGGAATTCCGTCGAGCGGACGCCAGACGGTCATGCGCCGTCCGTTGGGCGAAGACGCGCTATACCGGCGCCCGGTGAAGAAGTCGAACCAGTCGCCCTGCGGCAGCCATACGTCGGCCTTGCCCCGTCGGGAGGATTTATCCATCGGTTCCGTGATGGGCGCGGCCAGCAGTTCGGTGCCGAACATGTATTCGTTGGGAACGTGGTATGCGGCGTCGATGTCGGGCGATCCCCAATACATGGGCTCCACCAGGGGAAGGCCTGTCCGGGATGCGCGCCAGTTCATGGTGTGGAGGTACGGAATCATGCGATGGCGCAGGCGGAGCGCATCGTCCATGATCGCACGGAGGGGGTGCGGATGTTTTTTTGGACGGTCAGGCGGCCAGTCCAAGACTTCTGCGGTATTGCACGGGGCTCATCCAGTCCAGTGACTTCTTGATCCTGGTTTCATTGTAGTGGGTCAGGTAGGCGGCCAGGCGTTCGCGGAACTCCTCGTAGCCCACGCCCCTCCAGTCCCGCCCGTAGAATAACTCGTTCTTGAGCCTGCCGAAGAACCCCTCGGCGGCCGCGTTGTCTGGGCTGCATCCCTTGGCGCTCATCGACCGGATCAGCCCGTGCTCCTCGCAGATGCGGATCCATTCCGGCCACCGGTAATGGCAACCCCTGTCACTGTTAAACCGACATCGGTTTAACTCCGATTAAGCCGGTTTTGTTGTTAAGCCGGGGAACGGTTCGGGGTCTTGGTGGCTGGCCGTGTCCCATGTGGTTTCCCGGCTTAACGTTCCGGGTTATTTGAGGGTGTGTAGTTGTCGGAGTCGTTGCTCGCTGAGCCATGTCTCCTTGGAGGGGTCGGGGCCGGGGTTGGCCGCATCGACGGCTTTGCGCATCATGTCGAGGGTCGCGAACGCGTAGAACGCGCTGGTTGTGCTCATGCTTTCGTGGCCGAGCAGTTGCATGATGAGCGGTAGCGGCACGCCCTGTTGGTAGAGGTCCATGGCGCGGGTCCGGCGGATCAGGTGGCAGTGGACGCGTTCGGGCATGGACGGGCACGTCCCGCGGCGTGCTCTGGCCGCCGCGGTTTTGAGGATCTCGTCGATCCGGTCCACGGAGAGCGGCTGGATGGCGCCGTTCCTCGTCGAGTGGAACAACGGCCTGTCGCCGTCGCGCATGGACGGTCCGGGATGGAATTCCTCGAGGTAGGCGGCCAGGTGGGTTCGTGTCCTTTCTCCCAGGGGCACGACCCGGCTCTTGCCGCGTTTGCCGGTGAGCGTGACCCTGGCCGGCTTATCCATACCCACGTCCGCGATGGTCAGTGCGGCGAGTTCGCCGATCCTGGCGGCGGTGTCGTACATGAGGATCAGGAGCATGCGGTTCCTGCGCGATTTGGCGTCGCCGGTGCCCCATGCGGTCAGCAACGCTTTGGTGTGCTCCTCCCCGAGGTGGTCGACGGGTTTGCGCGCGGGTGGTTTGACACGTATGCCGGCCGCGTCGTTGCCCAGCGCGGTCAATGCCGGGTGTTCGAGGCCCGCGTGGTCGAGGAACACGCGCATCGTCGTCATCCTCAGCATGATGGTGCGGTCCGAGTACCCGCGCTCGGTCCGCATCCATTCGACCCACCGGCCCAGGCGCGCCCGGTCGAAATGCCCGAAACCGATGTGGCTGCGCTGCGTGCCTTCCGTGGTTTCGAGCCATCGGACGTAGGATTCCAGGCCGATGCGGTACGCCTCGACGGTCTTCGGCGAGCTGCCCCGCACCTTGGGCAGCCAGTGGTGCAGCCAGTCGCGCGCGACTCGCCAGAAGTCCGGTTCACCGGAGCTGGCGGCCGTTTTCCTTGCCTTGCTCATGGTTCCTCCGTTTCCGGGACCACGCGTTCGGCGTCGGCGACGAGGTCCGCGTATCCGTCCATGAAATCGGGGCTGGCGTGCACGTAGTAGAGGGTGCTGTCGATGCCGGCGTGTCCCATGTAGGCCGCCAGATAGGGCAGCATCGCCATCACGTCCACGCCGTCGCGAGTCCACCGCTCGATGTTCGCGAACGCGAACCGGTGCCGGAAATCATAGGGCCTGGGCCGTTTGCCGGCTTGTGGCCACTCGAGCCCGGCCCGCGTCCAGACGCGGCGGAACACCACGCCGGGCATGCCCGGGGAGACCGGATTGCCGGTGGAGGTGACGAAGAACGCGGGACGGTCGTCTCCGAAGCGTTCGCGGGACCGTTGGTCGCATTCCAGCAGTTCGGCGGCGACCTCGTCGCCCACGGGCAGCCTGCGGCTGCGACCGGCCTTGGAATCGACCACGTCGATGGAACGGGCCTTGTGGTCGACGTGCCCGACGGCGAGTCTCCTGACCTCTCGGGTGCGCAGCCCGCAGCAGGCCATGAGCATGAAGAACGCGCGAGACTGCCACGCCCACGGCGACGGAGACTCCAACGTTCCCGCGGCCCGCAGGAACAGGGCGGCCTCGCGGTCCGTCAGCAGGTACGGCGTCGGACGCGGGGATCCGGCCTTCCACTGGTCGGAGAGCACGTACGCGTCGGGATCGTGGGCCAGTCGCATCCACCTGCCGAAGTCCCTGATGTACGAGAACCACGAGCGGCAACCCCCGGGATTCGCGTCGATCCTATGGGCGATCCATCGCTCCACGACGCCCCGCTCCAGACGCACGGCCCCGTGTTCGAGGCAATGCCGGTCGAACGAGCGCAGGACCTGGACGCGGGTGGCGCCATGCCTGCCCATGGACGCCTTGAAGCGGATGTACTCCTCCAATTCGCCGGCGAGCGGGCCGACGAATCCGTGTTCCGTGGGTCTCATGACGATCCGCCTTCCGGCACGGGCAGCACGCACGCGAGCATTCCCCCGCGGTGCGTGGCCATGTAGACGCGTGTGGAATCGGGGTCGGCGTGGCCAAGCACCGCGCTGATCGTCGGCAACGGCGTGGCCGCCTCCAGCATCCTCGTCGCCGCGTTGCGCCGCAACAGCCTGGAACCGCCCCGGCGTCCGAGCCCGGCGTGCCGCATGACACGGCTGATCGCCTCGTACACCGATGAATGACCCCGAAGCGCGACATGGGGCGCCTTGTACCGCACGAACACACGGTCGTCGTCGGTGGCGGGCCTTTCGTCCAACAGCCAGGACGCCAGCCTCGCGGCCAGCGGTCCCGTCATCGGCACGGTCAACGGATTGCCCGTCTTTCGCTGCACCAGACCTATGCTCATGGAATCCCAATCCACGTCGGCGATCCTCAGACCGATCACATCGCATGCCCTCAGCCCGCACGTCAGCGACAGCAGGGTGATCGCCGCGTCCCTCGACGGCACCGACCGCGAGGCGCACGCCTCCAGCAAGCGGCGGTGCTCGTCGTCGGGCAACGTTCCCGCGATCGCGTGGGTCCTGCGTATGCCGGCCAGGCCGATCGCGTCCGCCAGGTCATCCCGCCCGAGCCATCTGAACAACGGGCGCAGGTCCGACGCGGCGTGCCGCATCGACGACTCCGACCAGCGTGAACGCAGCCCGGCCAGGAACCCCAGCACATGCGAGCCATCCGAACCGTCCAACGACACGACCCCATGAGATTCCAGCCACGTGAGGAACAAGCCCGCCATCCGACGGTAATGCCCCACCGTCGCCGAAGCCAGTCCCGAACCGGCGAGATACGCCTCCCAACGCTCCATGACCACGGCCAAACCCGGAACCACCGGCTCCGCAAGCCTGCTCCTGCGCCACTTGCCCAGGTCCACCGAACCGGACCGCAGATACGAGTCGCACAAACGCGCCAGCCTGCCGTAATCGAACCACCGCTGCCTGCTGAAACCGCCCGTCCGCTCACTGAAGGTCGACGCGGCGAACCCCGCGCCCAACCCACGCGTGTACACCGCATCCGGGCCTCCGGCGTACCGTTCCAACGCCCTGATGGACTTGCGGTACTGGCCTATGGTGGATTCCATATAACCGGCCCCGTAAAGCGCGCGGACCACCTCGCCCGCGACATGGCCAACCGTCGTCTCACCCATGGCAAACTCCTTCGTTCGAATCAAATGGGACAAGACGAACATAACCCGGAACGTTAAGCCGGGAAACCACATGGGACACGGCCAGCCACCAAGACCCCGAACCGTTCCCCGGCTTAACAACAAACCCGGCTTAATCGGAATGGATGATTGGATGTTCCCCGTCCCTGAGCGTGGCGACCGCGTCAAGGAGCATCCGGTTCGCCATGTCGGCGTTCGGGGAGCGCGACAAGGTCCAGGAGACCACCATCCCGTCGAAGCAGTCGACCACCGGGGAAAGCCAGCACTTGTACCCGTCCATGGTGAACTGGGTGACGTCCGTGACCCACAGCATGTTCGGCGCGTCGGCGTGGAAGTCCCGCTCCACGAGGTTCGCCGGGGCCTCGCCGATCTCGCCGGCGTAGGAGCTCCACCGCTTCGGCCGCTTCAGGTACACGGGCCGCATGGCCCCCTCGCGCATGATCCGCCTGACGACCTTCTCCGAGACGACGATCGGGTCGGACTCGTCAAGGCGCAGCATGCGGTGGATGGTCCGGTATCCCCATGCGCGCCCACCCTGCTCGAACAGGCCGGCGACGCGGGCCCGCAGCACGGCGTACCTGTCGCCCGCGGCGATCGCGCCGCGCTCGTAATAGTAGGTGCTGCGTTTCAGCCCCACGGCCTTCAGACAGGCCGCCAGGCCGAATTCACCCCTGATCGCGTCGACGACCCGCGTCCTCTCCCTGTTCGTCAGCATGGACGGGTCGAGGCGCGGGTCGTCGGCTTTTAAAACATCGATCGTCTCCCGCATCACCGCGTTCTCCAGCCGCAGGACCTCCACCTGCCGGCGCAGCTCCTCCACGTCATCGCCGGCCGCGGGCATCGGTTCGGCCGGCATCGGCGCGTTTCTCCTGTCCATCAGTCCCAGTATCCCCTCGCTCCGGTAGCGGCGCATCCACTGGTACACGCTCGTCGGCGTGCAACCCGCGTCGCGCGCCACGCGGGCGAGGGGCTCGCCCTCGAGCGCGCGTCTGGCCGCATTCGTCTTGCATTCCAGCGTATACGAACGCCTGCACGCGCCCGTGATCTCGTCGGCCTCCGCGTCCAGCATCGCGTTCAACAGCTGTTCGACCTTCTCCGACACCAACCGGTCCAGCTTCGTCTCGAGCATGTTCTCGTCGACCTGTAGAATCTGATTCGGCATGGTTCCGTCGCCTTCCTAAATAGGTTGCTTTGGTTTGGCGACTGAAATCGTACCCGGACGACGGACCATGTCTCTCAACTCAAGCCTCAACCAAAATGCGCAACAAACCGGGCGTTATCAATCGGACACATTGGAGTCGGACAGGCTAAGCTGCATAGAACACCGCATCTAATCGGTTCGACACGCGCATTTCACTGCGCGACTGGACATTGACGTCCCTTTCGAGGTAATATCGAACCGGTTCGATACATACGTGAGTATGCAAATACGTAAACAACAAACAGGCAGATGCGCACGCAAATTGCACCAGCGCCCCTGAGCCAAGGGAGGTCCCATGAAAAACAAAGTGCAACTCATCACATACGCCGATCGTCTCGGCGATGGCACTCTTAGCTCGATGACCGACATCCTGCGCACCCGCTTCAACGGCGTGTATGACGGCGTTCATATCCTGCCGTTCTTCACCCCGTTTGACGGCGCGGACGCCGGCTTCGACCCGATCGACCACACCAAGGTCGACCCGCGCCTCGGCTCGTGGGATGACGTCGCCGAACTCTCCACAACCCACGACATCATGGTCGACGCCATCGTCAACCACATGAGCTGGGAATCCGCCCAATTCCAGGACGTGCTGAAGAACGGCGAGAACTCCGAGTACTACCCGATGTTCCTGACCATGAGCTCCGTCTTCCCGAACGGCGCTACCGAAGAAGACCTGGCCGGCATCTACCGCCCGCGCCCGGGCCTGCCGTTCACCCACTACAACCTCGGCGGCAAGACCCGTTTGGTATGGGTCAGCTTCACCCCGCAGCAGGTGGACATCGACACTGATTCCGCCAAGGGCTGGGAATACCTGATGTCCATCTTCGATCAGATGGCCGCCAGCCACGTGCGCTACATCCGTCTCGACGCCGTGGGCTACGGCGCCAAGGAAGCCGGCACCAGCTGCTTCATGACCCCCAAGACCTTTAAGCTCATCTCCCGTCTGCGCGAGGAGGGCGTCAAGCGCGGCCTTGAAATCCTCATCGAGGTCCACAGCTACTACAAGAAGCAGGTGGAGATCGCCTCCAAGGTGGACCGCGTCTACGATTTCGCCCTGCCGCCGCTGCTTCTGCACTCGCTGTTCACCGGTCACGTCGAACCCGTGGCCCACTGGACCGAGATCCGCCCGAACAACGCCGTCACCGTGCTCGATACGCACGATGGCATCGGCGTGATCGACATCGGCTCCGACCAGCTCGACCGCTCCCTCAAGGGCCTCGTGCCCGACGAGGACGTCGACAACCTGGTCAACACCATCCATGCCAACACCCACGGCGAATCCCAGGCCGCCACCGGTGCCGCCGCGTCCAACCTCGACCTTTACCAGGTCAACTCCACGTACTACTCGGCCCTCGGCTGCAACGACCAGCACTACTTGGCCGCCCGCGCCGTGCAGTTCTTCCTGCCGGGCGTGCCGCAGGTCTACTACGTGGGCGCGCTCGCCGGCCGCAACGACATGGAACTGCTGCGCCGCACCAACAACGGCCGCGACATCAACCGCCACTACTACTCCACCGCCGAAATCGATGAAAACCTCGAACGCCCGGTGGTCAAGGCCCTGAACGCCCTGGCCAAGTTCCGCAACGAACTGCCTGCATTCGATGGCGAGTTCAGCTACGAGGTCGATGGCGACACGTCCATCACCTTCCGCTGGACCGCCGCCGACGGCACGTCCACGGCCGCCCTCACCTTCGAGCCCGGACGCGGCCTCGGCACAGACAACACCACCCCGGTTGCCAGCCTTGCCTGGAGCGATGCCGCCGGCGACCACGAAACCCGCGATCTGCTCGCCAACCCGCCGATTGCCGATATCGACTAACCGTTGGCCCATAAACGCCACTCCGCTGTGCGCGCTCCAAGTAGTGCGTCCGGCGTAAGCTGGGTCCATGGAAAACAAACCGCCCGCAGTGCACTGAAGCCAGTGCGCTCGGGCGGTTTTGCGTATGCGGGGTTGAAGGTCGTGCTCCTGCGGGCGCGGCCCAAGCATCCCGCCGGAATCGACGAGACGAGCAGCAGAACAGAGAAAGAGCAGCATCATGTTGGAACCGTATGTGCGTCCGGGTATTGATGATCGCCCGGATTTGGACAAGGTCCTAAGTCCCGAAGACAAAGCCGCCGTGGCCAGACTGGCCATGAAGGACCGCCGTCGCCCGCCCGAAGCCTCCGCCGACCAGCCCGAGGCCCAGGCTGTGCGATTGGCTTCCGCCGGTTCTTCGGCAGCCGCTGCTGCAGCCGCCAGTGTGGACACTCCCGCGCCGGATATGTCGTCCGCCTACCTCGACATGCGCGATCCCATGGTCGCCGTCAATGGCCAACGCCCTACCGCAGGTCAGGTCTCCCGACTCAACTGGGGTTTCTTCGCTGCTTCAATTCTGGTCGGCGCACCTTGGGTGGCGTTGAACACCATTGCCATGCCCAACGCGATTGCGCGTACGTTCGGCTATGACACTGCTGTTGCCGGTCATATCGCCATCAATCCGGCCACTGGCCGCCCGTTGCCCGTCGCCACCGAATTGGCGATGCCCCTGGCCGTGTTGGTGATTGTCGGCGTAGTGGCCTCCATGTTTGCGATGCCGCTGATTTCAGTGTTGTCCGACCACACACGCACGCCATTGGGCCGTCGTACCCCGTGGATGGTTGGCGGAGGTCTGCTGTGCGCGCTGATCACGCTGATTCTGGGGCGGAATATCGGCATCATTGTGCTTTGTATTTTCTGGGTGTTCCTACAGTTCGCCTATGCGATGCTTTCCGTGCCGTTGACCAGCGCCATTAGCGAACGGGTGCCCGACAAGTTCCGCCCTCGCATCGAACGCTGGCATGGCATCGGTGTGATGCTCGGCCAAGCGCTTGGCGTGTGCATGGGTGCGCTTGGTGTGATGTTCAATTCGTTTGCGCCGTTTAGTTACACCGCCGTGCTATTTGCAGTGTCCGGTATTGCCACCGTATTGATTCTGCCCAAGGAGCCTTCTAGCGCTGAGCAGCCGAACCAGCTTTTTGACCGCAGTCAGGTACTTGACCAATTGCGCCCGCCGGCCCACGCTCCCGAGTTCTCCCGGGTGTTCGCCGCCCGTACGTGCATGATGGCCGGTGTTGGGCTGACCGGTGTGTTTCTGTGGTATCTCGTACGTTTCTGGGTTTATGGCAAGGCCGTGGTACTTACGTCCGCGCCGCTGACCATTCCGGCCGGATTCCTCATTGCCGGTATGGCTGTGGCCACATTGATCGGTGCCGCGCTCGCCTCCTGGGCCGCCGGGCCGATTTCCGAGCGAATCGAGGAAAAGAACATTCCCGTGGCCCGTGTGGTGGCCGGTGCCTGCCTGCTGTATGCCGCTGGTTTGGCGCTCGCATGGGGCCTTGGCGTCTGGTCCACCGGCACTGCCCGTGAAAACGGCATGTTGCTGTTTGCGCTGATCTCCGGATTCGCCTTCGGCATTTACGATTCGCTCGGCCTTGAACTGGTGATGGACTCTTTGCCCGACCCGCGCCGAGCCGGCCACGACCTCGGCATTTATGCGCTCGCCAACTCGGCCGGTCTGGCGCTCGCCGCCATCATCGGCGCGTTACTGGTGAACGCCTTCGAGCATAGCTTCGGCTATTACCTGCTCTTCCCGTCCGCCATCGTCATGGTGCTGCTGGCCGGAATCGTCACCCTCACCACCAAATCTGCCGAATAATAAACCGGTTCGAGTACACTGGTCAGCAGTGATCCAGTCCAGTACTCGCAGGGGAGCAAAACCATGGTCGGCATGCGCGACGTAGCCAAAGCGGCAGGGGTGTCCTTAAGCACCGTTTCGTTGGTGGTCAACAACACCGGCTACGTCTCGGCCGATATGCGTGCCAAAGTTGAGTCCGCGATGCGCCAGCTCAACTACATTCCCAACGAGCTGGCCCGCAACCTCTACCGAAACCGCACCAACACCATCGGCGTGATCATGCCGACCATCGCCCACCCGTTCTTCTCCACACTCACCGCGCATCTGCAGCGCGAGTTCGCCGCGCGCGACCTCAAAACCCTGCTCTGCTCCACCGCCGATACAGACAAGGGCGAGAGCGAGTACATCGACATGCTCCAGCGGCACATGATGGACGGCATCATCATGGCGGCCCACACCGAGCATCCGGCCGACTACTGGACCTCCATCCATCGGCCAATTGTCGCTTTCGACCGCACGCTCGGTGAGGGTGTGCCGGTCGTCCGGTCTGATCATGAACAGGGAGGCCGTCTGATTGCGCGCCAGCTCATCGATTCCGGCGCGCGCCACGTGGTGCTCGTTGGTGGCCCGCGTTCCCAGTTCGCGGAAGGCACCACTTTCCCCACGATTCGCTACCATCTCACCGTCGAGCGTCTGCTGGCTGAGGCCGGCATTGCCTGCGATTATGTCGAAGCCGGCACCGTGGCCGACATCGCCGCCCACGCAGCCACCGCATGCGCCATTTTCGAGCGGTATCCCGATGTCGACGCCATCGTCGGCTCCGATGTGGTGGCATCCGTGGCATTGCAGGAAGCCTCGCGCCGGGGTATCGAGATGCCTGCTGATCTGCAAGTCATCGCCTATGACGGCACTCTCATGGCCGAAACCGCCGGCAAACGCCTGACCGCGATTCGACAGGACTTCCCGGCCATCGCCGCCGCGCTCGCCGCCCGCATGGACTCACAGATTGCCGCCGACGGTGGCCACGCCTCTCCGGCCAAGAACGATAGCGCTTCGGACGTTGACACCCAACCCACTCCCGAAGAAGTCATCCCCGTAGCCCTCATCCCCGGCGAAACCACCCGGTGACTCCTATCTTGGCTCCCCTCTCTGAGGCTGAGCTGTGAAGCAAACAGTCCGGTGGACTGTTTGTAGGCGAAGGCGAGCCGGGAGGCGAGCAGGCAGACTGCGGGCGGTAGCCCGTCTGTAATTGCGGCCGAGCTGGCGGCGTAGGCGACTGAGGGGAGCCGAGTCACGGCC
>ERZ1032299.19-NODE-19-length-14239-cov-10.776720_pt1 | contig 14239 bp, 13 predicted proteins | sample MGYA00518735_ERZ1032299 | MGnify/ENA primary metagenome ERZ1032299 (study PRJEB33719, sample SAMN04262588) | wastewater metagenome | biome: periurban shantytown; feature: animal feces; material: feces | host: Canis lupus familiaris | place: Peru: Lima | collected... | reverse complement strand
ATAACTTTTGATTGCCCGACTATTATAGCAGGCTTTTCCTCTTTTGTAAAGGGGTTCTTGAAAAAATATTTTCCTTTTTTCCAAAAGTCCCGGCAAAACCAGTTGTTTTCCCGGCATTTGTGTGTTATAATCCAGAAAAGAAGCCGAATTCCCAGTAATAAAGGAGGATTCCCCGTGGCCATACCTCAAAATTTCCGCACCGCCTTCAACGGATTCAACCGGGATGACGTGGTGCGTTATCTGGAATATCTCAATACCAAGCATCAGAACCAGCTCAATCAGCTCAACCAGGAGGCCCAGGAACTGCGCAGCCAGCTGGCCCAGCAGCCCCAGGCCCAGCCTGATCCGGAGCTGGAAACCCTGCGCCAGCAGGTGCAGGAGCTGACCCAGCAGTTGGAGCAAGCCCAGCAGCGCTGCCAGGAATTGGAGGAAGCTGCCGCCCAGCAGCCCACGCAGCTGCCGCCGCCCCAGGCTCAGGAGCTGCACACCTATCGCCGTGCAGAACAGATGGAGACCCTGGCCCGGCAGCGTTCGGAGCTGGTTTATCACCAGACAGCCGGCATTCTCGCCCAGGCCACCGGCCGGGTGGACAACGCCTCGTCCCAGCTGACCCAGGCGGCGGACCAGGTGCTGGGGCAGATTGCCCAGCTTCAGGTGGCCGTCAGCGGCAGCAAGCAGGCCCTTCAGGATGCCGCCGCCCTGATGAAAGCCATCCGCCCCAACCCCTAAGCACGCCGCTTTTCCGTGGCTGTGCCCCACGATTTTACATATTCAGAATCTGCGGCGGGGCCTTGCCCCGCCTTCTTTTTTGGAGGAAGTTGTATGCTGGTTACCAAACCGTCCTATTATCCGGCGTTTTCCTGCCTGGCGGGGGCCTGTCCTGACAGCTGCTGCCAGGATTGGCAGGTACAGGTGGATGCCCGCCACGCCGCCCTCTATTCCCAGCTCCCCGGCCCTCTGGGAGAGCAGCTGCGCAGCGTGCTCCGGCAGGAGGATGGAGACATCTATATGACCATTCAGGACGGCCGTTGCCCCATGTGGCGCCGTGACGGCCTGTGCAGCATCCAGGCCCAGCTGGGGGAGCAGGCGCTATGCGATACCTGCCGGGAATTTCCCCGGCTGACCCACGACTATGGTGATTTTGTGGAGCTGGGGCTGGAACTGAGCTGCCCCGAAGCCGCCCGGTTGATTCTCAACACCCCGGAAGCGCCTCTGCTGACCCAGGACGTTCCCGGCGGCTCTGCCCCGGACTACGACCCTCAGGACATGGCCCTGCTGAAAGAAAGCCGCACCCAGGCTCTACACCTGCTGCAAGACGGCCAATCCCATCCCGGCCAAGCTCTGGCCCAGCTGCTGCTCTACGGCTGCCAGGTGCAAAGCGCCTTGGACGGCGGCCAGCTGGAGCCCTTCTCATCCCAGGATGCCCTGGAAACCGCCCAGGCCATGGCACAGCCCGGGTCCTTGGATGCCATCATTGGCCTTTTCCAGGAACTGGAAATTCTCACCCCACGGTGGTCTGAACGGCTGGCCCATCCCGCCCCCGGCCCCTGGGACAAGCGCACCCTGGCGCTGGCCCGGTACTTTGTCCAGCGCTACTGGCTTCAGGCGGTAGCGGATTATGACCTGTACAGCCGGGTGAAGTTTGCCTGTCTGGCCTGCGTGCTGATCAAGGGCCTGGGCGGCGACTTTCTTTCCACGGCCCAGCTGTTTTCCAAGGAGATCGAAAACGATGCCGACAATCTGGACACCCTGCTGGATGCCGCCTACACCCACCCCGCCTGCACCGATGACAAACTGCTTGGCCTGCTGCTAGGCTAAGAAAATACGGCCCTGCTGCTTTGTTTCACAGCAGGGCCGTTTGTTGTCTTTACAGGTCCAGCAGTTCCAGGTCTTCCTCCTGGATCTGGCGCAGGGCCTTGCGGTTGAGCAAATCATAGATGCAGGGCACCACGAACAGGGTCATCAGGGTGGCATAGACCAGGCCGCCGATACACACCACCGCAATGGGCTGCATCAGCGCTGTTCCTGCGGTCTTGTGCACAGCCATGTCGATCAGGCCCAGCACCGTGGTAATGGTGGTCATCAGGATGGGCCGCATCCGGGTGATGCCGGCCTCCACAATAGCCTCCCGTCGCTCCATTCCTTCCAGCCGCAGCTGGTTGATGTAGTCCACCAGCACAATGCCGTTGTTGACGATGATACCCGTGAGCATCACGAAGCCAATAAGGGAAATCACGCTGATTTCCATGCCGCACAGCAGCAGCGCCAGGAAGCCGCCGGTGAACGCCAAGGGAATGGTGAACATCACGATAAACGGAGATTTCAGGCTCTGGAACTGGGCCACCATCACCAGGTACACCAGCAGGACACCCAGAATCAGCATCATCATCAGCTGGCCCATGGCATCCATAATGTTCTCATTCTCGCCGGTGAACTGATAGCTCACCCCCTGGCCCAGATCCAGCTGGGCCAGGGCCTTCTTCGCCTGCTCCGTCAGCAACGTCACGTTGTAGCCCGGCTGAATTTGGGCGTTGACGGTGAGGTAGCGCCGCTGGTTCAGACGGTTGATGCTGCTCAGGCTGGCGGTGTTCTCCACCTTGGCGAAGTCCTTCAGGGGCACCTGGGTGATTTCCCCATCCTGCCCGGTAATCTCAAAGACGTAATCCCGCAGCTCCTGGGCATCCAGCACAGCGCCCTCCGGCTTCTGGACGATCACCTCGGTGGTGATGCCGTCCAGCTCCAGCGAAGCCACCACGCCGTCGGCTTTCAGGCCGCTGGCCAGCTCCATGTAAATCTGGGCCACCGTCAGGCCATGGCACATGGCCTTGTTCTGGTCCACCCGGACATGGAGGGCCGGGGCGGCATCCTCCAGGCCGTTGGACACCTCGCCGATGCCCTCCAGGCCGCCCAGGGTCTCAGCGGTTTTCACCGCCGCCTGCTGCAAGGCATCCATATCCTCGCTGTACAGGTTCAGGGACACACCGCTGCCGGTGAGCATGCTCATGTCCATCATGGCCGAGCTGGCAGACACCGTGCAGGGCAGGTCCTGGCACAGCTGCTCAATTTCCCGTCCGGCGGCAGCGCCGGAGGCATTTTCGTCGGAGAGGGTAATGTAAATGGTGACGGTGTAGTTGGTCTGAGCCACACCGGCGGTGCTGGACGTGCCCACATCCATCATAGCGCCCACGGTGTCGATGCCCGCCACCTGGTCAATGCGCTGCAAGACCTGGTCCGCCAAGTCGCTGGCCCGGTCCATATCCGCTCCTTCAGGCATGGTGACGGTAACGCTGACGTTGGGCATGTCCATCTGGGGCATGAAGATGAAGCCCCGGCTCAAGCTGGCCACTGCCGTGACCACCAGCAGCACCGCTGCTCCCGCCAGCACCACAGCCTTGTGGCCCAGGGTCCAGGTCACTGCCTTGCGATACAGGGGCAGCAGCTTGGTTTCCAGGAAGCCCGGCTTCTGCTCCTTCTGCTTGCGCAGCATTCCGGATGCCATAGCCGGCACCAATGTCAGCGACACAATCAGGCTGGCAAGCAGCGCATAGGTCATGGTCAGTGCCAGATCCGTAAACAGCTGGCGGGTGATGCCCTCCACAAACACAATGGGGGCAAACACGCACACCGTGGTCAGGGTGGAAGCGGTCACTGCGCCTGCCACCTGTCCGGCGCCGGAGACTGCCGCCTGAATCACGTTGGCACCCTTGGCCCGGAGGCGGTAGATGTTCTCAATCACCACCACCGAGTTATCCACCAGCATACCCACCGCCACAGCCAGGCCCGACAGGGAAATCATGTTGATGGTCACACCGGAGAAGTACATCAGCACAATGGCGAAAATCACGCTCACCGGGATGGAACACAGGGTGATAAAGGTGGGCCGCAGGTCCTTCAGGAAGATATACAGCACCACAATGGCAAACAAAGCACCCAGCAGCAGGCTGCTCAAAATGGAGTCCACAATCAGGTAAATATAGTCACCCTGGTTCATCAGGGAAACGAACCGCAGTCCGGGATACTCCTGTTCCAGCTGACGGAACCGGGCCTGGATGTTGTTGGTGGTTTCGGCGGTGGCATAGGTGCTCTGCTTTTCAAAGCTGAGCATCACGCCGTCCTGGCCGTTGAGCTTGGCATAGGTTTCGTCCCGGTTGTCGGTGCGCATCACCACTGCCACATCCTTGAGGTGCACCGGCTCGATGCCCTCAATGCCCAAGTCGAACAGCAGCAGGTTTTCCAGGGTTTCCAAATCGGTGATTTCATCGCCCACGGAAACCATGTAGCTCACATCCCCATCCTGGACGTATCCGGCAGGCATGGCGAAATTCTGGGCAGTGAGCACCTTGGTCACCATATCCATGGTGATGATGTTGTTCAAATCCGCCTGGCGCAGGGCATCCTCCCGGCTGTCCTCAAGGGTGTCCAGACCGGTGTCGATCTGCTGCAAGGCCATGTCGATGGAGGCCGCTCCCGCCGCCAGCTTTCCTGCGGCAGTGCTGAGCTGAAGCATACCCTTCAGCTTCTGCTCTTCCAGGGTGGATTGGGCCTCCTCCACGGTAATCAGGCCGGTTTCCAGATCCTTCTGGGTCTTTTCCAGCTGGGCAATGCCTGCATCCATCTTGTCCAGGCCCGCTTTCAGCTCTGCCACAGCCCCGGCCAGCTCCGACCGGCTGGTGCCCTGAGCTTCCAGGGTCTGGTCGATTTTCACCAGGGCCGCTTCCAGAACCGCCTGCTGCGACACCAGTTTGGCCTTGGCCGATGCCACTTCCGCATCAGTGGTGAAGCCCTGTTCCAGCAGGTGCTGCTGGTGCTGGGCGATTTTTTCTGCCAGCAGGATCTCCAAATCCGTCTGCCCGTCGGCAAGCAGATGCAGCACCGGCGCTTCCATCCGGGCGGTTAGCGACACCGCCAACGGCACGGGGCTGTCCAGGGCCAGGCTCTGGGCGGTTTCCTCTGTCTCATGGGATTGGGCCGCCGGTTCCTCCTGGGAAATCGTCGGCTCGCTGCCGGTCTGGACGTCTGTGCTCTCGGTTCCTTCGGGGGTGGTGGTCCCGGTTTCGCCGCCTTCCGTCACTTCGGGCACGGTCGGCTTGCTTTCGCCTTCTGGCTCTTCGGGCTCAGTTGGCTTGCTTTCGCCGCCTTCCGGGGAAACGGTAGGCTCCGGCTCCCCGCCGCCCTGCTCCAGCTGGGCCTTCAGGTCCTCGATCTCCTGCTGCTCCGCCAGCAGGCCGTCCAGCACCCCGATCTGGGCCTGTACATCCTGGGCCTGCCGTTCCAGCTGCACCACCTGGTTATTGAGCAGCCGCAGCGTCTCATAGCTGCCTGCCAGAGCCACCCGCTCTGCACGAAGCTTGGTCAGTTGGGTTTGCAGCTCCTTCTGGGCGGCCAGCAGCTCCTTTTTCTTCTCTTTCAGCTGCTGCTCTCCCTGAACCATGGCATCTGCGCCCTGCTCCAGCTTGGACTGGGCGCTGGACATCTGACCCTTGGCACCCTGCAAGTCCTGCTTCTTATCCGCCAGTTCCTCGGCGGCCTCGTCCAGGTTGCCGTTGATGGTGTCGGCAATTCTCTGGTTCAGGTCATCAATCTTTCCCTGGTCCAGAATCACGTGGAGCTGGCTCTGAATCTTACCAGTGGCAGAAATCCGTGCCACGCCCGGAATGCCTTCCAGCTTATTCATCAGGGTATCGTCCACAAATTCCGTCAGGGCGATGGTGTCCATTCCCTCCATAGACAGAGCCGCCACTTCCACCGGCAGCATGGAGGGGTTGATTTTCAGCACGTAGGGGCTGCTCACCGCCTCGTCCCAGTTTGCCGACAGCTGGGTGATCTTCTGCTGGATATCCACGCCGATGGTATCCATATTCACCGATTCCTCAAATTCCAGCATCACCATACTGGCGTTTTCACCGGAATTGGAGCTTACGGTTTTAATATGCTCCAAGGTGGACATGGCTTGCTCCATTGGTTTGGTAATTTCCGCCTCCACCTTCTCCGGGCTTGCGCCGGGATAAGGCGTCATGATCATTACATAGGGGAAATCCATATTGGGCAGCAGGTCCGGGGTCATCCGGGTGTAGGCCACCACGCCCAGAACCAGCACCGCAATCACCGCCACAAACACCGTCAGCGGCTTTTTTACCGAAAACTTGGACATCTTTTTCCACATACCTTCCCAATTATAGTATTATGGTAAAATTTTATCACTTTCCGAAGTCCCTATCAAGCAAGCCGGTGTGAACATTTTGTAAAAAGCCGCCTTCGCAAATGCCTAAGCAGCAAAATTCCAGGAAAAAAGCACGGAAGCATTGCAACCTGTCTAAAGATTTGGTAAGATATAGAGACAAGTTGCCAGACCTGCCCGGCTCGGTTCGCCGCCGGGGCTTCTGGAGAAATCCGAAATACAGAAATCGAGGCAGCGTATGAAAACAAAGTATGATTACATCGCCGTGTTCGACTCCGGTGTCGGCGGGCTGAGCGTGCTGCGCCAGCTGCGGCAGACCATGCCCGGAGAGCGGTATGTCTACTACGGCGACAGCGCCAATGCGCCTTATGGCACCCGTCCCACGGAGCAGGTGCGGCAGCTGACCATGGAGGCCGCCCAGATGCTGAACCAGCGCTATCCCCTGAAAGCCATGGTGGTGGCCTGCAACACCGCCACCGCTGCGGCAGTGGATTTGCTGCGGCAGACCTATCCGGAGCTGATTGTGGTGGGCATTGAACCGGCCATCAAGCTGGCGGCAGACCGCTTCCCCGGCGGCCGAATCGGCGTCATGGCCACCTCCGTAACCCTGCGTGAGCAGAAGTTCAACGACCTGCTCCACCGGGTAGAGGGCAGCTGCTCCATTGTGAAAATCCCTGCACCGGGACTGGTGGAGCTGGTAGAATCCGGCAAAGCCCACTCCTCGGAAGCCCGAGAGCTGCTGGACGAGCTGCTGGCGCCATACCGCAACCGGCTGGATGCTCTGGTGCTGGGCTGCACCCACTATCCTTTCGCCGCCGACACCATTGCCGAGGCTGTTGGCGATCAGGTGTGCCTGCTGGACGGCAGCTTGGGCACGGCGCAGCAGACACAGCGGTGCCTGCTGGAAGCGGGGCTGCTGGAAAACGGCCCTGGACAAACCATTATTACAAACAGCGCACAGGACCCGGAGTACATCCGCCTGTCCTGGCAGCTGTTGACCGCCGGGAGGTAACTATGGAACAGAAGATTTTGGTTATTGGCATTGCCGGAGGCACCGGCAGCGGCAAAACCACCCTGATGAAAAATCTCGTGGAGAAGTACGCTGATTCCGTGACGGTGCTCAGCCACGACAACTACTACCGCCGTCACGACGAGCTGAGCTATGAGCAGCGCTGCCAGCTGAACTACGATGAGCCTGCGGCACTGGAAACGGAGCTGATGGCCCAGCATTTGGACCTGCTGCGCCAAGGGCAGGCCATTGACTGCCCCATCTATGATTTTACCCTCCACAATCGCTCCGACGAAACGGTGCATGTGGTGCCCAAAAAGGTGATCATTGTCGAAGGCATCCTGATTTTCGAGAACCAGGCCCTGCGGGATCTGATGGACATTCGGATTTTTGTGGATACCGATGCCGACGTCCGGCTGTGCCGCCGGATCAAGCGGGACGTAAACAAGCGGGGCCGGACTCTGGAAAGCGTGCTGAGCCAGTACTTGCAGACCGTCAAGCCCATGCACGAAAAATACGTCGAACCCAGCAAGAAGTTTGCCGACATTGTGGTGCCCGAAGGCGGCAAGAACCTGGTGGCACTGGATATGATTATGGGCCGTATCCAGCGGCATTTGGAGGAAGCATGACATACGAAAGCTTGATTTTTGACATTGACGGGACCCTGTGGGACTCCCGTGCCCTGGTGGCTGAGGGCTACAACATCCAGCTGCGCCAGGAAGGGCTGGACCACCTGTGCGTGGATGCCGAGACCTTGAAAAGCCTGTTTGGCAAAGTAATGACCCAGATCGCCGACCAGATTTTCGCCTCCATCCCCGTGCCGGAGCGCTACACCCTGATGGACCGGTGCATGAATCGGGAGAATCAATACTTGCAGGAAAATCCCTGCGAAATCGGCTACCCCAGCGTGGCCCAGACCCTGAAAGCCCTCTGCGCCAGCCATCGGCTGTTCATCGTCAGCAACAGCCAGCGGGGCTACCCGGAGCTGTGCATGGAGAAGCTGGGCATCGCCCCCTATATCACCGGCCACCTGTGCTTCGGCGACACCGGCACCAGCAAGGGCCAGACCATCCGGGAGCTAATGAAGCGCCACCGCATTGACAACTGCGCCTACATCGGCGACACCCAGGGCGACTACGAGGCCACCCTGGAGGCCGGGATTCCCTTTATCTGGGCCTCCTACGGCTTCGGCACTCCGGCGGGATACGCCGCCAAAATCGACCGCATCGATCAGCTGCTGGACATGCAGGGAACTGTGGATGCTCCCTACGTGCCGGTGCTGCGATAAACCACCCGAATTCTGAAAGGAGATATTACTTATGATCGTCTGTCCTTATAAGGAACTGGGCCGCTATGCGGCCATCATTCCCGGCCTGCAGGAGGCTATGGATGCCATTGCCGCCATGGAGGGCTGGAACGTGGGCACCATTCCCCTGTCCGACGGAAACCGCATCCTGGTGCAGGAGGGCACCACCCGCCTTGCCGGAAACCGCAGCGAGGCGCACCGCAACTTCCTGGACATTCAGTACATTGTCGAGGGCGAGGAGACCATGGGCTGGGCGCCTGTGGAAACCCTGACTCCTGACGGAGATTACAACGATGTCAAGGACGTGGCCTTCTACAACGGCGATGTGGACTTTATGCGCATCGGCGCCGGCTACTGCTACGTGGTCTTCCCGGAGGATGCCCACATGCCCGGCGTGCACCTGGACCAGCCCCACAACTATAAGAAGATGGTGCTGAAGCTGAAGGTATGAGCATTCCCTTCGGCCCCCAGTGCCTGCAATGCCACCTGCGGCGAAACCTGGAACTGGCCCAAAGCCTAGGCAGCCAAGCCCAGGCCATGGACTTTGCCCGGGCGCTGATGCAGATGTATCTGGCCGCCCCCAAGGATGTGGCCTCCCCCTGGTTCAATCCCCAGGTCAGCGACCTGCTGCAAGCCCACTACGGCCTGCCCCAGGACCGCTTCCGGGCGGAAAAAGAAGCCTCCAACCGCTTCGTGCTGGAGCGGATGGAGGCCCTCGCCCAGCGGGCTGCCGCCGCCCCGGACCCGGTGCTGGCCGGTCTGCGGCTGGCCATTCTGGGAAATTATCTGGACTTTTCCGCCTTGCAGGGCCAGGTCCGCTTTGAGACGCTGGAAACCATGCTGGACGAAGCCATGGACATGCCCCTGGATATGCAGACCTATGAACAGCTGCGCCAGGATCTGGCATCCGGGACCCGGCTACTGTACCTGACGGACAACGCCGGTGAAATCGGCTTCGACCGCATCTTCGCCCAGGAAATCGCCCGGGCCTATCCTCAGCTGGAAATCACCTTCTGTGTCCGGGGCGGCATCACTCTGAACGATGCCACCCGGGAGGATGCCGCCGCTGTTGGCATTCCCTTCCCGGTGATCGACAACGGAAACCGCATCCCCGGCACCCAGCTGGACCAGCTGGGCAGCGAAGCTGCTGAAGCTGTCCGGCAAGCCGATGCGATCATCGCCAAGGGCATGGCCAACGTGGAAACCATGTACGGCTGCGGCCTGCCGGTTTACTATGCGTTCTTGGTCAAATGCCAGCGCTTCTGCCAGCTGTTTGACAAGCCCATGCTCACCCCCATGCTGGTGCGGGAGCGCGGCATTTCATAACGTCTTTTCGGTCTGCTGCACCAGGTGCAGCAGACCATTTTTGCGAAAATAGAAAATATGCTAAATTCCCCCTTTCTTTTTCGAGCTTTATAGGCTATAATAACCAACGGTAGCCATGCGGCACCACCATCACCCCAACAAAGGAGCCGACTATGCGAATCCTGTATGACAGCAAGCTCGCCATCTACAAGGCCCCCTTCGGAACCCTGACACCGGGGCAGAGCTGTACCCTCCACATCCACATTCCAGCCCAGGTGGGCTGTACCCATGTCACCTGCATTCTCAGCCACGACGGCGGCAGCCATGCCCAGGACGTACTGCTGAAGCGGCAGCGTCGGAAAGGGCCTTATGAAATTTTCAGCGGGGCGTTTTCCATCCCTGCTGAAGGACTGTACTTTTATTATTTCTACGTCCACACCCAAACCGGCGGCTTCCGCCTGTTTAAGCAGGGGGACGACACCAATATGGAAGCCGGCGACCTGTGGCAGATCAGCTGTGTGCCGGCGGATTTCCACACCCCCCAGTGGGCCAAAGGCGCTACCTTCTACCAGATTTTCCCAGACCGCTTCCACAAGTCCGGCAAGTGCGACCTTACCGGCAAGCTGGAACCCTACACCGTCCACCGCTCCTGGAATGACGAGGTGCAGTGGAAGCCCAATGCCCAGGGCATGGTGCTGAACAACGATTTCTACGGCGGCAATTTCCGGGGCATCGCCGAAAAGCTGCCCTACATCGCCCAGCTGGGCACCACCGCCATCTACCTCAATCCCATCTGCAAAGCATTCTCCTCCCATCGCTATGACACCGCCGATTATAAAACCCCGGACCCTATGCTGGGCACCCAGGAGGACTTTGCCCAGCTGTGCCAGCAGGCTCACGAACTGGGGATGCGGGTGATTCTGGACGGCGTGTTTTCCCATACCGGCTCCAACAGCCTGTATTTTAACCGGGAGGGCAATTTCGACAGCTGCGGCGCTTATCAGTCCCAACAGTCCCCTTATGCCAGCTGGTACACCTTCTACCAGTGGCCGGACAATTACCACGCCTGGTGGGGATTTGACACCCTGCCCACGGTGAATAAAATGGACCCCAGCTTTTTGGAATATGTCATTACCGGCGAGGACAGTGTTGTGGCTCACTGGCTGAATTTGGGCGCTGACGGATTCCGCCTGGATGTCGCCGACGAGCTGCCGGACGAATTTCTCCAGCTGCTGCGCCAGCGTGTGAAGGCAATCAACCCGGAAGCTTTGGTGCTGGGCGAAGTATGGGAGGATGCCTCCTCCAAAATCGCTTATGACAAGCGCCGGACTTATTTCACCGCCGGTGAGCTGGACAGCGTTATGAATTACCCCTTCCGGAATGCCATCATCCAGTTCGTCCGAGGCTATGACTCCGGCGCAGGTCTCAAGGAAACTGTCATGTCCATTGCCGAAAACTACCCGCCGGAGGTGGTGCTGTGCAACATGAACCTGCTGGGTACTCATGATACCCCCCGGATCCTCACCGCTCTGGTGGATGACTTTGACGGCAGCCGGGAGGAAAAAGCCCGGCGGCATCTGTCCCGGAATCAGCTGGACGTGGCCTATGACCGGCTGCGCACGGCCTCCCTGCTGCAATATACCCTGCCGGGAAGCCCCAGCCTGTACTATGGCGACGAGGCCGGGATGGAGGGCTATCGAGACCCCTTCAACCGCCGCCCCTACCCCTGGGGCCGGGAAGTCCCCGAGCTGCTGAGCCACTACCAGCGGCTGGGACGGCTGCGCCGGGAGCACGAAGCCTTCCGGCTGGGAGACATCCAGTTCTTCGCCGCCCAGGACAAGCACATCGGCTTTACCCGCAGTTACGAAGGAAAGACCTTCCGGGTCTACTGCAACCGCAGCGGCGATTGCTGGGAGGTTCCGCCCGGAAAGCCCATCATGGGCTACAACATCCAGGTGCTGGCCCCGGACTGCCTGATTATCGGCCCCAGAGGCTACTGTGTCACGGAGGATTAAATGGAACAAGAAGCGTTTTACACCGGATACTGCCGCCAGATGGATGCCAGCCGGATGGTGGAGGTGGAATACGAGGATGGTCAGCCCCCTCAGGCAGACTGCGGCTATGGCAGCTGCCCCTACGAAAGCCAGTGCACCATCGCCCAGCAGATTGCTGCCCATTCCTAATTTTTCCGCTGGGTGACATTGTCACGGAAGACTGCTTTTCTGCCGGGTATAATAAGGCCATAAATCAGAACAAGGAGGACAATACAATGTCTGTTATCAACGTTACGAAGGATAATTTCCGCCAGGAGGTTCTGGAATCCGATAAGCCCGTGCTGGTGGACTTCTGGGCCAGCTGGTGCGGCCCCTGCCGGATGGTCAGCCCCATTGTGGACGAAATCGCCGAGGAGCGTTCCGACCTGAAGGTGTGCAAGATCAATGTGGATGAGCAGTCCGAGCTGGCTGCCCAGTTCCGGGTGATGAGCATCCCCACCCTGCTGGTCATCAAAAACGGCGAAGTGGTAAACCAGGCTGTCGGCGCCCGCTCCAAGCAGGCCATTTTGTCCATGCTGTAATCCCACCCCATCTTTCAATTTTTCCCTCTCTCAACCATTTCCAAATAAAACCGGGGCCGCTGCAAAAACACAGCGGCCCCGGTTTTTATTTCATTCGTCTGCCATGCGGTAGCCCACGCCCAGCTCGTTGATCACATAGCGGTTATCCCCCGGGCGGCAGCCCAGCTTTTTGCGGATATTGGCCATGTTCACCTGGAGCTTTTTCACGCTGCTGTCATCCATGCCGCCCCACACCGCCCGGATGATGGCGGCATAGGTCATCACCTTGCCGGTGTGCTGGCTCAGCAGGGCCAGGATGTTGTATTCCGTCTGGGTCAGGTGGACATTCTGTCCCCCAACGCTGACCTGCCGCCGGTCATAATCAATCAGCAAATCCGCCACGCAGAAGGTCCCAGCCAGCGCCGCCTCGGCCTGGCGGGTATTGCGCAGCGCCGCCCGCACCCGGGCCAGCAGTTCCCCAGTACCAAAGGGCTTGGTGATGTAATCGTTGGCCCCCAAATCCAGGGCAGAGACCTTGTCCCGCTCCTCCGTCCGGGCCGAAAGCACCAGAATGGGGGTCAGGTTGGTTTTGCGCACCGAGCGCAGAAATTCCTCCCCATCCAAATCCGGCAGGCCCAAATCCAGCACCACCAAATCCGGCCGGTGGGACGAAAACATCAGCATTCCCTGGCGGCACCGCTGGGCGGAAAGCACCTGGTAGCCGTTGGCTTCCAGCATGGTCTGGATAAAGCTGGAAATATTGGGATCATCCTCCACAATGAGAATTTTGTATTTGTTATTGGACATGCTGCTCCTCCAATTCCAGGCTGAAGCGGAAGCAAGCTCCGCCCTCCGGCCGATTTTTTGCATAAATTTGCGAGCCATGGGCCTTGATGATGGTGTTGCACACGTTCAGGCCAATGCCCATGCTGTTGCGGCTGCCGTCTGCGGGGGCTTCCAGCGGACCTTTGAACAGTCCTTCCATCCGGGATTTGGGAATGCCGCAGCCGTCGTCCTCCACCCGGAACACTGCCTGGTCACCTTTGATTTCCACCCGCAGCCACAGGTTCTGCATTCCTTGGGCATGGAGCACCGCATTTTCCAGCAGATTCACCAGCACCTGCTGAATCAGCATGGCATCCATGGGAATCACGGTAAATTCCTCCGGCAGCTCCACCAGCACCTGCTGCTGGGGATAGTACTTGTGGAATTTCACCAGCACCGCATCCACCAGTTCTTCCAGTACCGTCTCCTGCTTATTCAGCCGGAACTGCCCTGCATCTACCCGGGTGACGGACAGCAGATTCTCCACCATCCGCACCAGCCACTGGGCATCGGCACAGACATCCGTCAGCATTTTCAGGTGTTTTTCCCGGGACAGCTCATCGTAGTTATCCCGCATGGCGCTGCAAGCGCCATAAATGGCCGTCAGGGGCGTGCGCAAATCGTGGGACACTGCCCGCAGGAGATTGCCCCGCATCCGCTCCGTTTCCGCCTCTGCCTTCAGCTTTTCCTGCTGCTTCAGCCGGGTAGTCAGTGCTCCGGTCATCACCGCCACAATCAGCATCACCACCGCCGAAGAAATGCACTCCGTGGAGATCAAATCAAAGGCCCAGTAGGGATAGGTAAACGCATAGTTCACCGCCAGAACACTGACCAGCGATGCTGCCACGCCCCAGAAATACCCCTGCGTCCGCCAAGACACCAGGAATACTCCCAGCACGAACAGCATAGGAATCAGCGTCTGGGTATCCAGAAGATTTTGCAGACTCAAATTAACGCCAAACGTAACCGCCAACGTCAGCAGGGTAAATACCCCGTCCGGCAATGCGGTTCTATGATTGCGCATAAACCTCACCTCTTCTCCATTATAGCAGATTCTTCCTC
>ERZ1032299.15-NODE-15-length-15106-cov-10.217261_pt1 | contig 15106 bp, 12 predicted proteins | sample MGYA00518735_ERZ1032299 | MGnify/ENA primary metagenome ERZ1032299 (study PRJEB33719, sample SAMN04262588) | wastewater metagenome | biome: periurban shantytown; feature: animal feces; material: feces | host: Canis lupus familiaris | place: Peru: Lima | collected... | reverse complement strand
ACAGGAATACAAAGGAGCGGTATTCTGGTCTTTCAGCCGGAAGGACTATCGGAAAACGAATTGGTGGTCTAAGACAGCCAGTGCTAAGATTGGTCAGAAACTAACGATTAGAACGGCAAATACCGTTAGAAAAATAGTGGATATGTAGTTTTTCTGCAAAAACCGCCCCGCCGAAAAACATCGGCAGGGCGGTTTCTATTATCCTCTTTTTTCGCAGTAGATGCAGCGGTGGATGTCGGCTGCTTTGTCGGTGCAGCGGAACAGCTGGGGCAGCTCCTGCTCGGTTTGGGTGATGCACTTGGGGTTGGTGCACACCCGGTCATATTCCAGACCTTCCGTGTCCAGGGCCTCCCGGATGGGATTGCGCTGGGCTTCTTCCAGCAGCTTGAGGATCAGGGCCATGCGCATGTACTTGCCGTTCAGGGCCTGGCGGAAGTAGGCGGCCCGGGGATCGTCGTCCACCTTTACGCTGATTTCGTTGACCCGGGGCAGGGGATGCAGGACGCACATGGTCTTCTTGGCCAGCTCCATTTTCTGGGTGTCCAGCACATAGCTGTCCTTCAGCCGCTCGTACTCCCGGGGGTCGTCAAACCGCTCCCGCTGGATGCGGGTCATGTACAGCACGTCCAGCTGGGGCATGGCCTCTTCCAGGGAGGAAACCTCGGTGTAGGGGATGTGTTCCCGCTCCAGCACGTTGTAGCGGATGAAGCCGGGAATTTTCAGCTCCTGGGGGGAGATGAGCACGAAGCGGATGCCGCTGTAGCGGCTCATGGCTTCGATCAGGGAGTGGACGGTGCGGCCGTATTTCAAATCGCCGCACAGGCCGATGGTGAGGTTATCCAGCCGCCCCATCTCCCGGGAGATGGTCAGCAGGTCCGCCAGGGTCTGGGTGGGATGGTTGTGGCCGCCGTCACCGGCATTGATGACGGGAATGGTGGCCGCCTGAGAGGCCACGAAGGGCGCACCCTCTTTGGGGTGGCGCATGGCGATGATGTCGGCATAGCAGGAGACGATTTTGGCGGTGTCGGCCACGCTCTCGCCCTTGGAGGCGGAGGAGGAGCTGGCTTCGCTGAAGCCGATAACGCTGCCGCCCAGCTCCAGCATGGCGGCTTCAAAGCTGAGCCGGGTCCGGGTGGAAGGCTCGAAGAACAGGGTAGCCAGCTTCTTGTGGGCGCACTTGTCCTGGTAGGCTTCCGGGTGGGCGATGATGTCCTTGGCGGTGGCGATCAGCTGGTCCAGTTCTTCCACACTCAGCTGCAAAATGCTGTTCAAACTTTTCATGCCTTTGCTCCGTTCACAGCCAGGTATGCCTCAATCCGGGCCACGTTTTCGGCGTTGGCCGGATCCTCTTTCAGGTACTCGACGATGTCATACACATCCACAACGGAGTAGACGGGAAAGCCAAACTCCTCCTCCACCTCCTGCATGGCCAGCTTTTCGCCCTGGCCCCGCTCCTTGCGGTCCACCATGATGAAGGTGGCGGCCACTTTCACGCCTTCCAGATGGCTCAGGATGGCCATGCTCTCCCGGATGGCGGTGCCGGCGGTGATGACATCCTCCACGATGACCACTTCCTCACCGGCCTGGGGCACATAGCCCACGAACACGCCGCCTTCGCCGTGGTCCTTGACCTCCTTGCGGTTGAAGAAGAAGGGCACGTTCAGGCCGTTCTTGCTCAGCGCCACAGCGGCAGACACGGCAATGGAAATGCCCTTGTAGGCAGGGCCATAGAGGACGGCCTGCTTCTTGCCCAGCTTTTCCATGTAGGCCCGGGCGTAAAATTCGCCCAGAGTGGCGATTTCCTCGCCGGTTTTGATCATGCCGGCGTTGATGAAATAGGGAATCTTCCGGCCGGACTTGGCGGTGAAATCACCGAACTTCAGCACACCGGCCTTTTCCAGAAACTGGATAAACTCTCTTTTGTAAGCTTCCATATTGACATTCCTTTCCTTGATTGCGGCCCGTGGCCGCTGACAATTTCGGGTTTGGAACACCGGCAATCGTTCAACACCTTAGAAACGATACCGGCGCAACTTGGCTCTCCCTCTGGGAGAGCTGGCAAAAATCTCTGATTTTTGACTGAGAGGGGCCGCCGTTAGTCACAAAACTCTGCCAGGCAGCGCTCGTAGGCGGCTACCGGGTCGGCGGCGGCGGTGATGGGGCGGCCTACCACGATGTAGTCAGAGCCAATGGCCTTGGCGGCGGCGGGGGTCATGACCCGCTTCTGGTCACCCACATCCCCGTCGGCAAAGCGGACACCGGGGGTGATGGTGAGGAAATCCTTGCCGCAGCGGTCGTGGACCTTGCCGGCTTCCAGGGGGGAGCACACTATGCCGTCCAGACCGGCATTCTTGGCAGTCTCAGCATAGTGCATCACCACCTGGTCGATGGGCTGGTGAATCAGCAGATCCCGCTCCATGGACTCCTGGTCGGTGGAGGTCAGCTGGGTCACGGCAATCAGCAGGGGACGGCTGCCGTCAGGCCGGGTCAGACCTTCCACAGCGGCCTGCATCATGGCGGTGGTGCCGGCGGCGTGGAGGTTGGTAATGTCCACGTCCAGGTTGGACAGCACGGCCATGGCCTTTTTCACGGTGTTGGGAATGTCGTGAAGCTTCAGGTCCAGGAAAATCTTGTGTCCCCGGGCCTTGATCTGCCGGACAATGTTGGGGCCTTCGGCATAGTACAGCTCCATGCCGATCTTCACGAAGGGCTTGCGCCCGGTGAACTTGTCCAGGAAGGCAAAGGTTGCTTCCGCAGAAGAAAAGTCACATGCTACAATTACGTCCTTACCCATATTACTGTGCGCCTCCTATAATATCTGTCAAATTTTGAATTCCATATTTTTCCATGACCCGGGGCAGGTCCTGAATGATGTCCCGGCAGGCGAAGGGATTGACCAGGTTGGCCGCACCCACTTCTACAGCGGTAGCACCGGCCAGCATCATCTCGATCACATCCTCGGCGCTGCTGACACCGCCCATGCCAATCACGGGGATGTTCACAGCCTTTGCCACCTGATAGACCATCCGCACGGCCACCGGGAAGATGGCCGGGCCGGAGAAGCCGCCCATGGTGTTGGCAATCACCGGCTTGCGGCGGCGCAGGTCGATGCGCATGCCCAGCATGGTGTTGATCAGGCTGATGCCGTCGGCACCGGCATCCTCACAGGCTTTGGCGATGGCCACAATGTCCGTAACATTGGGCGAGAGCTTGACGATTACCGGCTTTTTGGTGACGGCCTTCACCGCCCGGGTGACCTGGGCGGCAGCCTCCGGCTGGGTGCCGAAGCTCATGCCGCCGCCGTGGACGTTGGGGCAGGAGACATTGACCTCCAGCCAGCCCACCTGCTCCTGCTGATCCAGCATCTGGCAGGTGTAGGCGTAGTCCTCCACGCAGAAGCCGGAGACGTTGGCCATTACCGGCTTGTGGAAGCAGGCACGGAGCTTGGGCAGCTCCTCGGCAATCACCTTCTCCACGCCGGGATTCTGCAAGCCCACGGCGTTGATCATGCCCGCCGTGCATTCGGCAATGCGGGGTGTGGGATTGCCGAAGCGAGGGTCCTTGGTGGTGCCCTTGAAGGAGAAGGTGCCCAGGCAGTTGATGTCATACAGCTGGGCAAATTCATAGCCGAAGCCGAAGGTGCCGGAAGCGGGAATCACCGGGTTGTCCAGGGGGATTCCGCACAGATTGACGCTTAAGCCTGCCATAGAATTTCCTCCTTCTTCATCACGGGACCTTCCTTGCAGATGCGCTTGTAGCCGGTGAGGGTCTTGCAGGAGCAGCCCATGCAGGCCCCGAAGCCGCAGCCCATCCGCTCCTCAAAGCTCATCTGGCCGGAGGTAGTGGTGGCACGGTAGACGGCCTTCAGCATAGGCTCCGGGCCGCAGGTGTAGAAATAGCTGTAGGATTCCGGCAGGGCATCGGTGACGAAGCCCTTTTTGCCGTAACTGCCGTCCACCGTGGTGACGGTGACGGTGCAGCCCAAGGCCCGGAACTGTTCCTCGTAGAAAATTTCGGACTGGGTGTTAAAGCCCAGAATCACGTGGACGGACTTGCCCTGGGCCAGCAGGCATTTTGCCAGGTGATACAGCGGGGGCACGCCCACGCCGCCGCCCAGCAGCACGGGATTTTCCCCGGAGAGGGTCAAATCGTAGCCGTTGCCCAGGCCGGTGAGAATGTCCAGGGTTTCGCCGGGGGCCATAGAGGACATGGCCTCGGTGCCCTTGCCCACCACCTTGTACACCAGTGCCAGGGTGGTGCCGTCATAGTCGCACACGGAAATGGGCCGGCGCAGGAATTTGCCGGAGAGCTGGATGTTGACGAACTGGCCGGGGGCGGTGATGGCGCTGGTGTCCCCGGCGAGGACCATCTCATAGACGCTGTCCGTCAGGGGCGTATTGCGCTGGATGGTGAAAATACTCTGTTTCATGGAAACCTCCCTGGCTGCGGCCAATTAGGCGTCGATGGTGGAAATGGTGAGGGTCGTCTCTTCCAGCACGTCCAGCAGCACCTTGATGGTGTCCAGAGCGGTGAACAGGGTCACGTTGTGCTCCGTGGCGATCTGGCGGATCTGAATGCCGTCATTTTCGTTGGCACCGGGGTCCCGGGTGTTGATGACGTAGGCGATGTGGCCCTGGCGCAGAGCATTGGGAATCTCGTTGCTGCCGTCGCTGATTTTGCCCAGAGCGTGGGTGCGGATGCCGTTGCGCTTGAGGAACATGGTGGTGCCAATGGTGGCCTCGATGTTGAAGCCCAGCTGGTAGAACCGGCGGATGAGGGGCAGTGCCTCCTCCTTATCCTTGTCGGCGATGGTGCACAGCACGGTGCCGTAGTTTTGCAGCTTCATGCCGGAGGCTTGCAGGGCCTTGTACAGGGCACGGGTCATGGTCTTGTCGTAGCCGATGGCTTCGCCGGTGGACTTCATTTCGGGGGACAGGTAGGCATCCAGACCCCGAATCTTGTTGAAGGAGAACACGGGGGCTTTGACGTACCAGCGCTCCTTCTCATCGGGATAGATGTCGAAGAAGCCCTGCTCTTTCAGGCTCTTGCCCAGAATCACTTCGGTGGCGATATCCGCCAGGGAGTAGCCGGTGGCCTTGCTCAGGAAGGGCACGGTGCGGGAGGAACGGGGGTTGACCTCGATGATGAACACGTTGTCCTGGTCATCCACAATGAACTGGATGTTGAACAGACCCACGATGCCGATGCCGAGACCCAGCTTCTTGGCGTATTGCAGGATGATGCCCTTGACCTTGTTGGAGATGGAGAAGGGAGGATACACGGAGATGGAGTCGCCGGAGTGAACGCCGGTGCGTTCCACCAGCTCCATGATGCCGGGGACGAACACATCCCGGCCGTCGCAGATGGCGTCAATCTCCACTTCCCGGCCCTGGATGTACTTGTCCACCAGCACGGGCTTGTCCTCGTCGATTTCCACGGCGGTGCGCAGGTAGTGGCGCAGCTGGTTCTCGTTGGCTACGATCTGCATAGCCCGGCCGCCCAGCACGAAGCTGGGCCGCACCAGCACGGGGTAGCCGATTTCCTGGGCGGCGGCGATGCCGTCTTCCAGATTGGTCACGGCCTTGCCCTTGGCCCGGGGGATGTTCAGCTCGTTCAGCAGGTTTTCAAAGGCGTTGCGGTCCTCCGCCCGGTCGATGGCGGCGCAGTCGGTGCCGATGATCTTCACGCCCAGGTCGGTCAGAGGCTGGGCCAGGTTGATGGCGGTCTGGCCGCCCAGGGAGGCGATGACACCCTCCGGCTGCTCGAAGGCGATGATGTTCATCACGTCCTCGGGGGTCAGCGGCTCGAAGTACAGCTTGTCAGCGGTGGTGTAGTCGGTGGAGACGGTTTCGGGGTTGTTGTTGATGATGATGGCCTCGTAACCGGCATTTTTGATGGTGGTGACGGCATGGACGGTGGAGTAGTCAAATTCCACGCCCTGGCCGATGCGGATGGGGCCTGCGCCCAGCACCACGATCTTCTTCCGGTCGGTGTGACGGGAAGCGTTTTCGCCGGTGTAGGAGGAGTAGAAGTAGGGGATGTAAGCCCCGGTGTGGCAAGTGTCTACCATCTTGAAGGCGGGGAAGATGTGGTGCTCCTTACGCAGGTTGTACACATCCAGCTCCTTCTGCTTCCACAGACGGGCGATGAACTTGTCGCCGAAGCCCATTTTCTTGGCTTCCAGCAGCACCTGGGTGTCGCCAACACTGCGGCGCAGCAGGTTCTCCATGTCCACGATCTTCTGGATGGATTCCAGGAAGAAGGGCGTGATCTGGGTGATTTCGTGGATCTGGGCCACGGTAGCACCCCGATAGAACAGCTCGGCAATGGCGAAGATGTTGTCGGAGCGGAACTGGCTGATGTATTCCAGCAGCTCCTCAGTGGTCATATCGTCAAATTTGGGCAGGTGAATGTGGTTAGCGCCGATCTCCAGGGAGCGGATGCCCTTGAGCAGAGCTTCCTCCAGGTTAGAGCCGATGCCCATAACCTCGCCGGTGGCCTTCATCTGGGTGCCCAGCAGGTTGGTGGCGGAGGCAAACTTGTCGAAGGGGAACCGGGGCAGCTTGGCGATTACATAGTCCAGCTTCGGCTCGAAGGCGGCGTTGGTGTTGGCAATCTTGATTTCCTCCAGCTCCATGCCCACGGCAATCTTGGCGGTGACCCGGGCAATGGGATAGCCGGAAGCCTTGGAGGCCAGGGCGGAGGAACGGGACACACGGGGGTTGACCTCAATGAGGTAATACTCGGAGGTGTGGGGATTCAGAGCGAACTGGACGTTGCAGCCGCCCTCGATTTTCAGCTCCTTGATGAGCTTGATGGCGGAGTCGTTGAGCATCTTCTCGTCGTGCTTGCTCAGGGTCATAATGGGGGCCACCACCAGGCTGTCACCGGTGTGGACACCAACGGGGTCGATGTTCTCCATGCCGCAGATGGTGATGGCATGGTCGGCGGAGTCCCGCATGACCTCGAACTCGATTTCCTTGTAGCCCTTGACGGACTTTTCAATCAGCACCTGATGGACAGGGGACAGGGCGAAGGCGTTGAGGCCCACTTCCGTCAGTTCTTCTTCGTTATAGGCGAAGCCGCCGCCGGTGCCGCCCAGGGTGAAGGCAGGCCGCAGCACCACGGGATAGCCGATGCGTTCAGCTGCTGCTTTGGCTTCCTCGATGGAGTAGGTGATTTCGGAGGGAATCACCGGCTCGCCGATGGACTGGCACAGCTCCTTGAACAGCTCCCGGTCCTCAGCCCGCTCGATGGACTCGCTGGAGGTGCCCAGCAGCTTCACCCGGCACTCTTTCAGAACGCCCTTCTTTTCCAGCTGCATGGCCAGGTTTAGGCCGGTCTGGCCGCCAATGCCGGGGATGATGGCATCAGGACGCTCGTAGCGGATGATTTTGGCCACATATTCCAGGGTCAGCGGCTCCATGTAGACCTTGTCGGCAATCATGGTGTCGGTCATAATGGTGGCGGGGTTGGAGTTGCACAGCACAACCTCGTAGCCCTCTTCCTTCAGGGCCAGGCAGGCCTGGGTGCCGGCGTAGTCGAACTCCGCAGCCTGGCCGATGACGATGGGGCCGGAGCCGATGATGAGGATTTTCTTGATGTCTGTTCTCTTTGCCATGTTGGTATGTCCTCCAGTTTTTTGATATATGGGAATGATTTGATAAAAGCAGTCGAAAAGGGGTTACGGCGCTTGGTAGACCAGCCGGCCGCCGCAGACGGTGGCCAGGCACTTGCCCTGGACACGCCACCCGGTGAAGGGGGAGGCTTTGCCCTGAGAAGCAAAGTCTGCCGGGTCAACGGTGTACGTGCTGTCCAGGTCCCACACGCTGTAATCAACGTCCAGGCTCAGGCCGAAGCGCTTGCGGGGATTCACGGCCATTACTTCCACCAGCCGGTCCAGGCTGAGGATGCCGGGCTTGACCAGGTAGGTGTACAGCACGGGGAAGGCGGTTTCCAGTCCCACCACGCCGAAGGAACTCTTTTCCAGGCCCCGGCCTTTTTCCTCAGCGGAGTGGGGGGCGTGGTCGGTGGCGATCATGTCGATGGTGCCGTCCAGCAGGCCTTCCACCAGAGCTTCCCGGTCGGCGGGGCTGCGCAGGGGCGGATTCATTTTGAACCGGCCGTCCTCTTGCAGCATGGTGTCGTCCATCAGCAGGTAATGGGGGCCGGTTTCGCAGGTCACGTCCAGGCCCTGGGCCTTGGCCTTGCGAATCAGATCCACGCTCTCCTTGGTGGAGATGTGGCACACGTGGTAGGCGCAGCCGGTCTGAGCCACCAGCTCCAGGTCTCGGGCAATGGGGCCCCATTCACTTTCGGAGCAGATGCCCCGATGGCCGTGGGTGCGGGCATACTGCCCGTCGTGGATATAGCCGCCGTGAAGCAGGGAATTGTCCTCACAGTGGGCCACGATGATTTTGCCAAGAGCCTTGGCCTGGGTCATGGCGGTTTTCATCAGCTCGGTGCTCTGCACGCCCCGGCCATCGTCGGAAAATCCGGCAACGTGGGGAGCCATGCCCGCCAGGTCCGCCAGGGTCTGGCCCTGCTGGCCCAGGGTGATGGCACCATAGGGATAGACATGGATGCTGGCGCTGCGGTCGATCAGCTCCTGCTGGAGCGCCAGGTTCTGGGGCGTGTCCGGCACCGGGTTCAGGTTCGGCATGGTGCACACGGCAGTGTAGCCGCCCCGGGCAGCGGCAGCGCAGCCGCTGGCAATGGTTTCTTTATAAGAAAAGCCCGGCTCTCGGAAATGCACATGCACATCACAAAAGCCGGGGAAAAGTACACAATTGGGGGAGGAAAACAGGGAAGCCAGGGAGGAAATAGATGGACTGATGCCAGATGCAAACACGCTTCCCAGGGAAGAAGAGATTACCTTTGCTTTCATCTGCTCGGTCATAGTTGTCTCCTTTCGTAGTCGGGAAATGCTCAAAAAAACATCCTGCCGAAGCGGCAAGATGGCTATGCGGCAAGCCGCTTTATCGCTGGACTATATGTATCTTGGCAATTATACCACGCCCCTGATTCCTTGTCAAGGAAAAAAACGGTGAAAAGCGGTTGACAGCGGGAACGGTATCTGGTATACTGTGGGAGCTTGGATGTTGACATATCAACATTAACAAGGGAGTGAAACGGAGGCGTTCTTATGCTGGATCGATATCAGGTGTTTTCCACGGCGGTTTCCTGCCTGTACCATGATATTCAGAAAATTGAGCGGATGGAGATGGCCAAATTCGGCATGAAAGGCCCCCAGGCCCAGTGTCTGCTGGCCATGCGCAGCCACCCGGAGGGGATTACGGCCTCCCGGCTGTGCCAGCTGTGCGAGCGGGACAAGGCGGCGATTTCCCGCACCCTGGCGGAGCTGGAAAAAACCGGCATGGTCCGCCGGGAGGAGCGGAACGGCTCCAAATACCGGGCCTGCCTTTTCCTGACGGAGCAGGGCCGAGGAGCGGCGGAAGCCGTATGCACCAAGGCCCGGCTGGCGGTGGAGCAGGCCGGAGACGGGCTGGACGACCAAAGCCGGGAGGTCTTTTATGCGGCCCTGACCCGGATCTCGGAGAATCTCCACGCCCTGTGCCAGAGTGGTATCCCCGCCGGGGAGCCGGAAGAGAGATAGATACGGTAATACATTTCATTGAAAGAGGGACTGAACGTATGGGAATCCAAATTGTAATTGACTCGACCACAGACCTGCCGGCCCAGGCGGCAGAGCAGGTGAAGATTGTGCCCCTGACCATCCATTTCGGGGAGCAGCAGTATGTTTCCGGTGTGGACATTGACGCCAGAAGCTTTTATGAAAAGCTGGTGGAAAGCGACGTGCTGCCTACCACCAGCCAGCCAACACCGGCGGCCTTTGCCGATGTATTCCAGGCAGCGGTGGAGGCAGGGGACGAGGTGGTGTGCATCACCATTTCCTCCAAGCTCTCCGGCACCTTCCAGAGCGCCAGCATCGCCGCCATGGACTTCCCGGGGAAGGTATTCGTGGTGGACAGCCGCACCGTCACCTTGGGCTGCGGCATCCTCACCCAGTACGCCCTGGAACTGGCCAAACAGGACATCAGCGCCCGGGAGCTGGCGGAGCGGGTGGAAAAGAAGCGGGAAAAGGTGCGGCTGCTGGCCCTGCTGGACACCCTGGAATATCTGAAAAAGGGCGGCCGTATTTCCGCCACCGTGGCTTTCGCCGGCGGCCTGCTGAACATCAAGCCGGTGATCTGCGTGGCAGAGGGCGAGGTGAAGCTGCTGGGCAAGGCCCGCGGCTTCCGGCAGGGCAGCAACCTGCTGATGCAGCAGATCGAAAAGGCTGGCGGCCTGGACTTTGAAATGCCGATGCTGCTGGGCTACACCGGCCTGAGCGATGCCATGCTGAAAAAGTATATGGAAGACAGCGCCCAGCTGTGGCAGGGGCGGGTGGACAGCCTGCCGGTATCCATTGTGGGCAGCGTGGTGGGAACCCATGCAGGTCCGGGCGCTGTGGCAGTGGCGTTCTTCAGCGCGGGGGAGTGAAGCGCCCAAAATTTGCAAAATCTTTGCCGGTTTCTTCCTGGCATTTCCAAGAAATGGGTGTTTGGAGGGGAAAAGAATTGTGAAATCCTACAATTCTTTTCTCAGGGGGCGGAATCCGAAAAAAACGATTGAAAAATCCTCGGAATTGCGGTATAACTATTGTGTTCAAGTGATTCTAAATCCGACCGTCATTAGGACTGGCCGGGGAAATGAGGTACCAATATGGAAAGAAAAGTCGGAACCGTATCCCGTGGTATTCGCGGCCCCATCATCCGTGAGGGGGACGACCTGGCGAAAATCGTGGTTGACAGCGTTCTGGAAGCCGCCGAGAGCGAAGGCTACGGCGTGCGTGACCGGGACGTAGTGGCGGTCACCGAATCTGTTGTGGCCCGTGCCCAGGGCAACTATGCCGACGTAGACGCCATTGCCGCCGATGTCAAGGCAAAGCTGGGCGGTGAGACGGTGGGCGTGATTTTCCCCATCCTGTCCCGGAATCGGTTTGCCATCTGCCTGCGGGGCATTGCCCGGGGCGCTAAGAAGATTGTGCTGATGCTGAGCTACCCCTCTGACGAGGTGGGCAATGAGCTGGTAAGCCTGGATAAGCTGGACGAGGCGAAGATCAATCCTTACTCCGACGTGCTGACCCTGGAGCGCTACCGCACCCTGTTCGGGGAGAACCTGCATCCGTTTACCCTGGTGGACTATGTGCAGTACTATTCCGACCTGGTTCGGGAAGAGGGCGCAGAGGTGGAGGTCATCTTCGCCAATGACCCCAGAGTGATTCTGAACTACACCAAGAATGTGCTGACCTGCGATGTTCACACCCGTGCCAGAACCAAGCGGCTGCTGCTGGCTGCCGGCGGTGAGCGGGTGTGCGGCCTGGACGATATCATGACGGCCTCCGTCAACGGCAGCGGCTACAATGCAAAGTATGGTCTGCTGGGCTCCAACAAGTCCACGGAATCCACGGTGAAGCTGTTCCCCCGGGACTGCCAGGACCTGGTCAAGAGCATCCAGGCTCAGCTGCTGGAAAAAACCGGCAAGCTGGTGGAGGTCATGGTCTACGGCGACGGCGCTTTCAAGGACCCCGTTGGAAAGATTTGGGAGCTGGCCGACCCGGTGGTTTCCCCGGCATACACCGCTGGCTTGGAGGGCACGCCCAACGAGCTGAAGCTCAAGTACCTGGCGGACAATGATTTTGCCGGCCTGTCCGGCGAGGCACTGAAGACCGCCATCGAGGCTGCCATCCGCCAGAAGGACGGCAACCTGGCCGGCTCCATGGCCTCCCAGGGCACCACCCCCCGCCGCCTGACGGATTTGATCGGCTCTCTGTGCGACCTGACCTCCGGCTCCGGCGATAAGGGCACCCCCATCATCCACATCCAGGGCTATTTCGACAACTATACCAACTGATAACCCAAAAATCCCGCAGGGAAGCAATTCCTTGCGGGATTTTTTTATGCATAATGGCTTGCAAGCGCCTGCGACGGTGTGCTTCGCTTGCCGCTGGGAAGGCTTTCTGCATACGGTCGTTCAGGTTAGGCTTCCCCCTCGGGGGAAGGCTTTGGCGCGGTGGAACTTGGTGGGTGCAGGGGGAAACCCACGTGGGCGGCGGGGGCATGCCCCCGCCCTACGCACGGTTAACATACCCATTTGTCCACCACCATGTAACGAACCGGGTGACCCCCAGCGGTGGTGGTCTACCACCAGGGTAGCAGGCTCGCATTGTCAGCGGCCACTGGCCGCAATTTTTTGCTTGACAAAACTGTATGACTGTGCTATTGTATGAATACACTAATACAGCGGTACAGCAAAGGAGGTGCCTATGAACTGGAAATTTAGTGGTGACCGGCCGGTGTATCAGCAGATTATGGAGGCCCTGCGGGGGGCAATCCTCAGCGGAGAGCTTCCCCCTGGGGGGAAGGTCCCCTCGGTGCGGGAGCTGGCGGCTCAGGCGCAGGTCAATCCCAACACTATGCAGCGGGCGCTGACCGAATTGGAGCGGGAAAATCTGCTGGTCAGCGGCGGAACCAGCGGGCGTACGGTGACGCAGGACGAGGAAATTCTCACAGGAATGCGGGAAGATGCCCTGGCGGAGCTGACCCGGGAGTGCGCAGAAAAATTCAGGGCCTTTGGCCTGACACCGGCCCAGGCCGCTCAGCGGCTGATGGACCTGGAACACGAAAAGGAGGAATCTTAAATGCAGGAAATGGTATTGCAGGCCAGAGACCTGACCATGCGCTATCACGGCTGTGTGGCGCTGGACGGACTGAATCTGGAGCTGCCCCAGGGGAAAATTGTGGGCTTGCTTGGCCCCAACGGCAGCGGCAAAACCACATTTATCAAGCTGGCGGCAGGACTGCTCACCCCCACGGCGGGCAGCATTCAAATTGACGGGGAGAAAATCGGCCCCAAAACCAAGGCGGCGGTGTCCTACCTGCCGGACCGGCCTTGCTTCAACAAAAATCTGCGGGTGGAGCAGCTGCTGGACTTTTTCCAGGACTTTTACCAGGATTTTGACCGGGAACGGGCGGAAACCATGCTGAAAACCCTGAATATCCAGCCCAAGGCCCGATTCCGTACCCTGTCCAAGGGTACCCAGGAGAAGGTGCAGCTGGTGCTGGTGATGTCCCGGCGAGCTAAGCTGTACCTGCTGGATGAGCCTATCGGCGGCGTGGACCCGGCGGCCCGGGATTACATTCTCAATACCATTATTACCAATTACGACCCCAGCGCCACGGTGCTGATCTCCACCCACCTGATCACCGACGTGGAACGGGTGCTGGATGAATTTCTGTTCCTGTACAACGGGAAGATCATCCGTGGCGGCAATGCCGACACGGTGCGGGAAGAGACGGGAAAATCGCTGGATGAACTGTTCCGGGAGGTGTTCAGATGTTTGCCAAATTGTTAAAGCACGAGTGGCGCTCCACCAGAGGCGTTATCGGGATGCTGTGCGTGATCATTCTGGTGTGCGGGCTGACCATCGGCGGCATTACCAACTTTCTTATGCGCTGTGCAGTGACCGGCGAAGATGTGGTCCAGGTGGAGGGAACTGCCATCTATGTGGAAGAAACCAGTGCAGCAACCCAGATTTCACCCTTTGCGGTTACGGTGTGTACGCTGCTGTTTATGACGGCTTTTATGGCGGTGGCCATCTGCTGTGCCGCCAGCGTGTTTGTGGTGATCTGGCGGTTCTATAAGAGCCGGTTTGGGGACGAGGGCTACCTGACCTTCACCCTGCCGGTGAACCACCATCAGCTGCTGTTGAGCAGCATTTTGAACAGCGTGATTGGCATCGTTCTGGTATTCCTGGCGGCGGCCGCTGCGGTGGTGCTGTCGTGCACCCTGTTTGTGATGGGCTTCCCGGTGGACTTCTGGCCGGAGGCTGTCGGTGCTGTGGGCCGGGCTTTCGGCACCCTGATGGAGGCAATGGAGGGCAACTGGATGATTTTCTGGGAAATCCTAGGAACGGTGCTCTTGGCAGGCCTGCATGAGATTGTAGTGCTGATGCTCTCTGTCACCATTGGTGCTATGATTGCCAAGAAGTACAAGCTGCTGGCAGCAGTAGGGGCTTACTACCTGATTGCTTTGGCAGAGCTGATGCTCCGGATGGCCGTGATGACCAACACCATCCTTAGCGAAAATGTTGTCTCCCTCTTTACAGGGTTCAACTGGATCGCTTTGGTGACCATTGTGGGCGGCTACTGGCTCATGTACTTCCTGACCAGCCGGAAGCTGAATTTGAATTGACAATTGGCCACCCTCGGTGGTAGCGTTTACGCTGCGCCCCTCATCCGTCTCGCCTGCGGCGAGCTACCTTCCCCCTCGGGGGAAGGCTTTGGGGTGGTGGAACTGGGTAGGTGCAGTGGTAAACGCACGTGGTCGGCGGGGGCGTGCCCCCGCCCTACGAAAGGCCTCTTTTGTCCAAACTACTGAGCGGTAACGAACCGGGTGACCCCCAAAGGTGGCGGTTTACCGCCAGGAGTGCAGGCTCGTAGGTGACAGCGGCCACTGGCCGCCTTGCCTCTCCCTTTGGGAGAGGTGGCACGGCGAAGCCGTGACGGAGAGGGCCTTCTTCACTGGCCATAACATATAACGTTGCTGCCCTCTCAGACGAAAATCAGAGATTTTCGCCAGCGCTTCCAGGGGGAGAGCCAAGTTTCGCCCGGTATCGGTACATAGCGGCTATAGAGAATGCGGCCACTGGCCGCAGGAGGTAAGAAATGAGTACAACAACATTAAAGCTAATTGCGTTGGCCCTGATGTTTCTGGACCATATTTATGAATTTTTCCCCGGCGCACCCATTGTGCTGACCTGGCTGGGGCGGATCAGTGCGCCGATTTTCTTTTTCTGCACCGTTTGGGGCTTTCATTATACCCATAACCGGCGGGTGTACCTGCTGCGGATGTACCTGTGCTCGGTGCTGATGGGGGCGCTGGATTTGGTGCTGAATCTGAGCGTTGCCAAGCCGGTGGTGCCGGTGATCAATAATATCTTCACCACGCTGTTCTTAAGCTGCCTGTTCATCTACCTGTGGGAGATGAAGGAAAAGCTGTGGCAGAAAATGCTGATGGTGCTTGCCTATCTGGCGCTCAACGT
>ERZ1032299.11-NODE-11-length-18837-cov-8.061229_pt1 | contig 18837 bp, 18 predicted proteins | sample MGYA00518735_ERZ1032299 | MGnify/ENA primary metagenome ERZ1032299 (study PRJEB33719, sample SAMN04262588) | wastewater metagenome | biome: periurban shantytown; feature: animal feces; material: feces | host: Canis lupus familiaris | place: Peru: Lima | collected... | reverse complement strand
ACTATTATACCATTGGATTGCAAAATGTCAATTTCCGTTATGCGTTTTACCGCTGTTTCTAAAAAAACTTCCGCATATGGTGGATCCAAGAAAATGATATCAAATTGCTCCCGGCATCGGTTGAGGTAGTCCAGGTAGTCGCTGCGCACCACCTCCCCTTCCAGCTTGGTCCGGCGGAGGTTTTCCCGAATCAGACGGCAGGAATCCTCCCGCTGGTCCACGAATACGGCCTTGCCGGCGCCCCGGCTCAGGGCCTCGATGCCCAGCTGGCCGGTGCCGCCGAACAGATCCAGCACCTTCGCTCCGGGAACGTCAAACTGGATGATGCTGAACATGGCTTCCTTTACCCGGTCAGCTGTGGGCCGGGTCAGCATGCCATCCGGCGTTTTCAGCTGAACGCCTCTGGCTTTTCCTGTAATTACTCGCATAGCATACCTCCTATTGCTCCCGTTTTTCCTGAAAATGTTGGTATACCGCCAGGGCCGCATCCTTGGGAAGCAGCCGCTCCAATTCCGGCAGGGTTGCCTGCGCAATGGCGGTAAGGGACTTAAACTGCCGCAGCAGGTCCTGCTTCCGCTTGGGACCGATGCCGGCAATGCCGTCCAGCTCGGAATAGCGCAGCCGTTTGCTGCGCAGCTGCCGATGGTAGGTAATGGCGAAGCGGTGGGTTTCCTCCTGGATGCTGCCAATGAGGGCGAACACCGCCTGATTATTGTCGATGCGGATTTCCCGGCCCTGGGCCGTCACCAGCGCCCTTGTGCGGTGTCGGTCATCCTTGACCATGCCGAACACCGGAAAGGACAGGGCAAGCTCCTGCAAGACATCTTCCGCAACCTTGGCGTGGTTCACGCCGCCGTCAATCAGCAGCAGATCCGGCCCTTCGGAAAATCCTGTGTCACCGGCTTTGTAATGGGTAAAGCGCCGCAGCAGCACCTGGCGCATGGAGCCGTAGTCATCCTGACCGTCCAGCCCCTCCACCTTGAAGCGCTTGTAGTCGCTTTTTTTCGGCCTTCCGTCCTGGAACACCACCATGCTGGCCACAATGTCCGTGCCGGAGATATTGGAAATGTCGAAAGACTCCATTCGATGCAGGTCCTCTAAGCCCAGCATCTTTCCCAGCAGCATCACAGTGGCGTTGGCACGCTCCTCCTTGCCGGTGACCCGCTGGGCTTCCTCATAGGCATTCTTGCAGGCCAGCTCCACCAGGCGGACGTTGTCGCCCCGCTGGGGCACGTGAAGCTTAGGACGGCGCTCATAGCGCTGTTCCAGCAGTTGGGCAAACAACTCGGCATCGTCGATTTCAAAGGGCAACAGCACCCGCTTGGGGGCCAGGCCCCGGCTGAGGTAGAACTGCTTGAGCAGGCTGGAAACGGCTTCGGTTTTGTCATCCGGCCGGGGGAACACCTCGTACTCCTTGTCCAGCAGGTTTCCACCGGAGAAATGAAGCACGGCGAAGCAGGCCTTGGCCTCAGTTTCGCCGTAGCCCACCACATCGGTATCCGCCAGCGTTCCGGCGGTGACCAGCTGCTTCTGCCCCAGATTCTCCACGGCATTCAGTCGGTCCCGGAGGTTGGCCGCCAGCTCAAATTCCAGATTTTCCGCAGCCGCCAGCATCTGCTGGCGGATTTCCTCGGCCACGGCCTTGTAGTTGCCCTGGAGGAGCTGCTTGGCCTGGAGCATTACCTGGCGGTATTCGGCGCAGGTCTTTTCCGGGCGGCACCAGCCGGCGCACTGGTTCATGTGGTAGTTCAGGCAGGGCCGCTCCTTGCCGATGTCCCGGGGAAACTGCTTGTGGCATCCGGGCAGCTTTAGCGTCAGGCGAATGGCCTCCACCATGTCATGGGTGACGGCACGGCCGCCGTAGGGGCCGTAGTAGTCAGCCCCATCCTCTGTCGGTTTGCTCACCAGGGTGATGGTGGGATAAAGCTCCTTCATATTCAGCCGCAGGTAGGGATAGCCCTTGTCGTCCTTTAGCAGAACGTCGTACTTGGGCATATAGCGCTTGATCAGGGAGCATTCCAGCACTAGGGCCTCAAACTCGCTGGCAGCCACGATGACATCGAAGTGGTGAATTTTGCTCACCATAAGCCGGGTTTTTGGAGTGTGGGAGGCAGTGTCCTGAAAATATTGGCTGACCCGGTTTTTCAGCTTTTTGGCTTTGCCCACATAGATGACCTTGTCCGTTTTATCCCGCATGATGTACACGCCGGGGGCATAGGGCAGGGTCAGGGCTTTCTCCTTCAATTCGTCAAAGGTCATAGCTCCTCCTGAAAAAGCGCCGCCTCAATGCGCATGGACGGCATTGAGGCGGTTAAGTAAGGCAAGTGTTTCAATAAACGTCCCGCTGCAGCAGGGAGTCCAGTGCATTCACAGCAGCCTCAGCGTCAGGACCGACGGCGCTCAGGGTCACGGTGGAACCGGTCACAATCCCCAGAGACATGATGCCCAGAAGGCTCTTGGCATTCATCTTACGATTGCCGGATTCCAGCCAAATGTTGCTGTCAAACTCATTGGCTTTCTGCACGAAATAGGTAGCCTGCTTGTTGTGCAGGCCGGATTCGCAGCGGACAACCACATCTTTATTGAACATAATACACACTCCTTTTCATCGCACCCGAGCGGGTGCAACGGGTCTGCGTATATCATAGCATTTTTACCGAAAAAGTCAACCTATTTTCGTCCCTATTTCACAAGAAGTCGGTGCAGAGATTGTAGAAAGTTGTGAAATCCGTTCCAATTTTGGCTTTCCCTGTCAATTATACAGATATTCTGCAAAATGATTCATCTATGCAGGAATTTCCCGGCAGCAAACCGGCGAAACTCAGTCGAATTCTGCGATGGTGACACCGTCCTCACCCTCGCCGTAGACACCCAGCCGGAACTTCTTGACGAACTTGTTCCGCTTCAAAGACTGATGCACCGCAGCGCGCAGGGTACCGGTGCCCTTGCCGTGGATGATGCGCACCTGGGACAGGTGGGCACGCATGGCTTCGTCCAGGTAGCGTTCCAGCACGCAGATGGCTTCCACCGAGTCCATGCCCCGCAGGTCCACTTCCGTGGGCATAGCGGACATTTTCATCTCCCGGCCGGAGTGCTTGGGGCGTCCACCCTTGGCCTGGTAGGGGTTCTCGTGTTCCAGCAGGTAGATTTCATCCTGCTTGGCGGTCAGCTTCAAAATACCGGCCTGGAGCTGGTAGGTGCCGTCCTTGTTGATGGCAATGACACTGGCCTTGGTTCCCAATTTCAGCAGCTCCACGGTGTCCCCCACCAGAATGCCCCGGCTGGGCTTGGGGCGCTGCTGCTGGGGCTGGGCAGCACGGAGTTTGTCCTCGGCCTCGTTCAGATTCCGGCGCAGCTGAGACTGGCGCTGGTTGATGCCGCTGACATCGCCGCCCTGGGTCAGCTGCTTGCGCAGGGCCTTCAGCTCATCAGATGCGGCGTTGGCAGCAGCCCGGGCCTCCTCAATGATGTGCTGGGCTTCCCGGCGGGCAGATTCCATGGCCTTCTCCTTCTCTTTGCGGAGCTGGTCATGGTACTGCTGGCTCTGCTGCTGAATTTGGGCGGTCTCCTGACGCAGCCGCTCTGCCTCCTGCCGGGCCAGCTCCATCTGCTGGCGCTGCTGTTCCAGCTGGGAGAGCACATCCTCAAAGTCCTTGTCCGACTTGTCCACCAAGTTGTCCGCCTCTTTGAGAATCTCCTCCGAAAGGCCCAGCTTTCGGGAAATGGCAAAGGCGTTGGACTTTCCGGGAATGCCGATGAGCAGCCGGTAGGTAGGCCGCAGGGTCTCTACGTCAAATTCGCAGGAGGCGTTGATAACCCCGTTGGTGCGCATGGCGTAGAGCTTTAACTCCGCATAGTGGGTGGTGGCCACCACCCGGCTGCCCATTTTCCGGCAAAATTCAATGATGGCCGTAGCCAGAGCCGCACCCTCCGCCGGGTCTGTGCCGGCGCCCAGCTCGTCAAAGAGCACCAGGGTTCGGTCGTCGCACTGGTCCACCACGTCCACAATGGTGCGCATATGGCTGGAGAAGGTGGACAGGCTCTGGGCAATGGACTGCTCGTCGCCAATGTCCGCCAGAATGGCATCAAAGGTGGAGAGTACGCTGCCGTCTCCGGCGGGAACGTGAAGGCCGCACTCCGCCATCAGGGTCAGAAGGCCCACAGTTTTCAAGGTTACGGTTTTGCCGCCGGTGTTGGGGCCGGTGATGATCATGCTGTCAAAGTCCGTACCCAGCCGCAGGGTGATGGGCACCACCGTCTTGGGGTCAATCAGCGGATGCCGGGCCTTGCGCAGCTCAATGCGGCCCTGGTCGTTCATCAGCGGCGCCCAGGCTTTCATCTGATAAGCCAGCTTTGCCTTGGCAAAAATCACATCCAGCTGCACCAGCAGCCGGTAGTCCAGGTTGATGGCCTCCCGGTAAGCGGCGGCCTCACTGGACAGTTCCGACAGGATCCGCTCGATTTCCTTCTTTTCCTTCAATTCCAGCTCCCGCAGGGCATTGTTGGCGTTCACGGCGGACATGGGCTCCACAAAGTAGGTGGAGCCGGTGGCAGAAACATCGTGCACAAGACCCGGCACGTCGTTTTTGCATTCGCTCTTCACCGGGACCACATACCGCCCCTGGCGGATGGTGATAATGGGTTCTCTAAGGAATTTGCTGTAAGCCGGGGAGGAAATCACCTTTTGCAGGCTGTCCCGGATTTTCCCGGCCTGAATGCGCATATGACGGCGAATATCCGCCAGAGCCGGGGAGGCATTGTCTGCAATCTCCTCCTCGGACAAAATAGCGCCAAAAATCTTATCTTCCAGGTACTTGTTGGCCGTCAGGCTGTGAAACAGGCTGTCCAGCACGGTTTTTTCCTCATCCTCGGCAATGTAGCCCTGGATGGTCCGGGCGCACCGCAGGATTCCGGCGATCCGTAGCAGCTCCATGGGCTGTAAGCAGCCGCCCCGGTCTGCCCGCTCCAAGGAGGCGGATATGTCCGTTACATCGGCAAACACCGGGTTTCCCTTGCGGGTGCACAGATTCGAGGCGGCGGTGGTTTCGTCCAGCATCCGCTGCACGTCTTCCAAATCCGAAACGGGCCGCAGCTTCCGACAGGCTTCCTTTCCCCCCTCGCTGCCGGCGCATCGGGCCAGCTGCTCCAGCACCTGGTCCAGCTCCAGTTTCAGCAGGGATTTTTCATATAGTTCCGACATGATTTTCTCCTAACTATGTAGCAATCTTTCCAGGGCTTAGCGATTTGTAAAAATCCAGCGTGGAAAAGCCCCGTTCCAGCTGGGTGGCAAGATACGCTTCCGTCAGGGCGGAAAGCAGCTGCAAGGTCTGTTCCCCGGCCCGGAAGGAAAACAGCTTCTTCGGGTCGCACAGACTGATGTAGCGCATGGCATCCAGCACCGCAGGAGTTACCGGCATCCGAATACCGGCAGACTCCGGGTCCCGGCACTTGCCGCATTCCAGATGCCCCTGGGACAGGTCGAACCGGTCCGGGGTCTGGCAGCCGCAGACATGACAGCCGAACAGATCCGGCGTAAAGCCGGACAGGCAGGCCGCCCGCAGCTCAAAGGCCGCCTTGATCTGCCCCTGGGGCAGGGTGAGCTTGATTAGCGCATAGAGGCTGTTGAGCAGCAGCGATTGCAGCTCCGGGTTTGGCAGATCCTCCTGGGACAGCACCTCGCACACCTGGGCAAAGTAAGTCCCCAGGGCCAGCTTCTCCAAATCTCGCCGCAGCGGGGTAAACAGCTCCAGGCTTTGGGCCTCGTTGATGGTATACTGGCCCCGGTATTCAAACAGGGTGTACTCCCCGTAGGCCAGCAGCTGACAGGGGGCGGTCAGGGGGCTGTTCTTTCGCCGCAGCCCCCGGGCCTTCACCGTCAGGCGCCCCTCCCCCCGGGTCAGCAGGGTCAGCAGGGCATCCCGGTCATTGTAATCCGTTACCCGCAGCACGATGCCCTGGATTGTCAAATACATGGGGTTCCTCCATTCGCAGCTGCTGGGCATAAAGCAGGTAGGCCTCCGGCGCTCCCGTTTGCAGAAACAGCTGCCAGTATGCGTTTGCGTTCATCCAGCATTCCTCCCAGGGATAGGATGGCCGATTTCCCTGGATTTACTGCTGGAAATTATTCTCTGTATCCAAAGTTGCGCACAAGGAAATCGCTGTCCCGCCAGTTTTCCTTCACCTTGACCCAGGTGGTCAGATACACCTTGGTGCCCATAAACCGCTCGCAGTCCTGCCGGGCCAGGGAGGAGATCTTCTTCAGCATAGCTCCCTGTTTTCCGATAATGATGCCCTTGTGGCTGGCCTTTTCACAGTAAATGGTGGCATCCAGATCGATGATGCCGTTGTCCCGCTCGGTAAAGCGGGTGATCTCCACCGCCGTGCCGTGGGGAATTTCCTTTTCCAGGCACCACAGCAGCTTTTCCCGGATGATTTCCGCCATGACCTGCTTTTCCGGCTGATCGGTAGTCACGTCCTCCGGGAACAGGAAGGGGCTGTCCACAGCGTACTTTTCACATTCGTGGAGCAGCTCCTCCACGCCGTTGCCGGTTTTGGCGGAGATGGGGATGATGGCATCGAAGGCGCCGGTTTGGGCATAGACATCGATGACTTCCAGCAGCTTGTCCTTTTCCACGGTGTCGATTTTATTGATGGCCAGAATCACCCGGCTGCCCCGCAGCTGTTCCAGCAAGGCCTCCTCCTGAGCGCCTACGGAGGCAATGGGTTCCACCACCAGAATGGTGGCATCCACATCCGCAATGGACTCCCGGACGGCGCTTACCATGTAGTCGCCCAGCTTGGTTCTGGCCCGGTGATAGCCAGGGGTATCCACGAAGACGAATTGCAGGTTGTCCCGGGTGACGATGCCGCAGATGCGGTTGCGGGTGGTCTGGGGCTTGTTGGACACGATGGTGATTTTCTCTCCAACCAGGTAGTTGGTCAAGGTGGACTTGCCCACGTTGGGCCGTCCGGCGATGGTGATCATAGCAGTTTTGGTATTCATAGCAGTCTCCTGTCTTTGGCATCGGTAGTATGTTAGTCTCGGCTCATGCCGGGGATGGTACTGGCGATGGCCTCCTCTCGGCGGCGCATTTGCTTTTTCTGCTCGCCCTCATCCAAGTGGTCATAGCCCAGCAGATGGAGCATGGAATGGATGGTGAGATACCCCACCTCCCGACGGACGGAGTGGCCGAATTCCTGGGCCTGGGCTTGGGCACGCTCCAAGCTGATGCACATATCCCCCAGAGGCACCAGTCCGGTAGCCGGGTCTTGATACTCCGTCCAGTCCTGGGGCGGATTCCCTGCCTCCAGCTGGAACATGGGAAAGCTCAGCACGTCCGTGGGGGCGTCGATGTTCCGGCTCTCCCGGTTGATGGTCTGAATGCCAGCATTGTTGGTCACTAGCACATTGATTTCGCAGGGAACCCGGATTCCCTCGGCATCCAGCGTCTGCCGGATGCACCGGCGGATGTTGGAGCGGATGGCAAAGCGCTCCAGGCTCAGCTCCTCAAAAACCAGATTGATTCTGTGTCTCATATTACTTCTTCCTCTGATAACGGCCCTGGAATTGCGGGGCCGGTTTTTTGTAGTCTGCCTTCTGGGCAGCTTTTTCGTAGGCGTTGATAATCTGCTGAACCAGGGCATGGCGCACCACGTCCGCCGAGGTCAGCCGGCAGATGGCAATGTCCCGGACATCATCCAGAACCCGGATGGCATCCTTTAAGCCGGAAACCTTGTCGTCGGGCAGGTCGATCTGGGTCACGTCGCCGGTGATGACGATTTTGGAGCCAAAGCCCAGCCGGGTCAGGAACATCTTCATCTGCTCCCGGGTGGTGTTCTGTGCCTCGTCCAGAATGATGAAGCTGTCGTCCAGGGTTCTGCCTCGCATATAGGCCAGGGGTGCCACTTCGATGGAGCCACGCTCCTGATACTTCTGGAACGTCTCCGGCCCCAGCATTTCGTACAGGGCATCGTACAGCGGCCGCAGGTACGGGTCTACTTTGTTCTGCAAGTCGCCGGGCAGGAAGCCCAGCCGCTCCCCTGCCTCCACCGCCGGACGGGTCAGGATGATGCGGTTTACCGTCCGCTCCCGGAAGGCGGCCACCGCCGCAGCCACCGCCAGGTAGGTCTTGCCGGTACCGGCCGGGCCGACACCGATGGTGACGGTGTTTTTGGCAATGGCCTTCATGTAGTTCTGCTGGCCAACGGTTTTGGCCTTGATGGGCTTTCCCTTGGCGGTGATGCAGACTACATCCTTGGTCATCTGGGCCACCTGGGCATCATTGCCCTCGTTGACCAGGGTTATCAGATAGCGCACCCGCTGCTCGTCGATGAGTTCTCCCTTGCTGGCCAGGGCCAGCAGACCCTCCAGAGTCCGTACGGCTTTATCCGCCTGTTCTTCGTCACCGGTGACCCTCAGGTCTGTGCCACGGTTCACCACCTGCACATCCAGTGCTTCCTCAATACGCTTGATGTTTTCATCAAAGGAGCCAAACACCGCAATCAGGTCTTCTACCCGTTCGGCATTGACAATTCGTTCAACTGTTTTCCCCATGATTTTCTCCAATCTGCTCCTGCCGCTGCCGGGCAATCATCTCCTGGCAGACATAGCGTGCTTCCAGCCAAAAGCAGCCCCCATCCTGGCGCAGGTGCTCTGCGGCCTGCTGGATCTCACCGGCCACCATACGCTTTAAGACGGTGCGCCGGGCAAAATCCGTCAGTTCCTTCCCGGCCTGCGCATCGGGAATGGTTTCCGATGTCAGGGCGAAGGTGGTTCGGGTCTGGATGCACAGCGCCAAAGGCAGGCGAAAGCCGCCTGGCAGGGTTATATAATGCTCTTCATACATTCTACCACAAGTGTCCTCCCAAATTCCACTATCTTTCCATAAATTTATTCGATTTTTTCCAATCAATAGGCTGTAGCTGCGCCGCTGGGCGAGACTTTGGCCACGAAGTGTCCATTTTGCTGGGAGAACAGCCGTCAATCCCTGCTGGGTCTGGGCGAAAACCTCTCCTTTTGCCTGTTCGCCCCGCAGGCAAAGGCCGCAGTCGGTGTAGCCGGAAATCAGCACCTGACCTGCCTGGACTGTCTGCCCCGGCTGCACCAGGGCCGTTCCGGCGGTGGCGGTGATGCTGCGGATGTAGCCGTCCCGCACGGCGCACAGGCTGCTCACCCCGACGGGATCTTGCGCCGGAGGCAGCACCGTCCGCTCCCGGACGGAGACGGTGGCTACACAGCCGCTGGTGTTCACCCCTGCCCATTGCAGCTGGGGAATTTTGGAAAGCAGGGCGTTTTTCACCTTTTCGCTGCGGACCTGCCGCCGGGATGTGCCGAAGGCCAGGCCGCTTTCCGCTGCCGCTTCCAGAATCTGCCGGGCAGGCACCGCTGCGTTGCCCTCCACCTGGACGAACAAAATCCGGCTGGGCAAAAACAAGGTCAGCCCTGTCAACACCGCCGCCCCCAGCAGCAAAACCGGCCGCCGGAGCAGCCGGGGCAGCATCCAGTAGATGCCCCGTTTTCCCAGAATTTTCAGGCAGTCGCCCCGCTTCTGGGCCAGTTTTCTTGCCTGGGGATAGCAGCACCTTGGCATCCAGAAGCGCAGGGTCAGCGCCCCTTGTGGCTGCAAGTCCTCCATGGGAATCCCTGCGCCTGCGTAGGCACTGACGGCCAACTCCGGCTCGGCGCTGGTCAGCTCTACCCATAGCTGGCCGGATATAGCCTTACCCATGTCCATCCCTCCGCAGCAGCCGGACACCCTCAATGCTGCCCAAAATCACCAGCTGCTCCCGGGTCATTTTCGCCAGCTCCAAGCAGCTGCCCCACACCCGGACACAGCCAAAATTCACCTTCACCAGAATGCACTCCCGGCTGTAAGCCCGGACCCCCTGGTGGTTTTCAATCAGCACCCGCTGCTGGCCTGCCAGCTCCACCAGGCACTGTCCAGGCAGCGGCGGCGTATCCGCCTCCTGGACAACACGTCGCAAAAATGCATCTGCCTTTCCCACGGCGCTCCCTCCTTTTGGTTCAGCATATGCACCCCGGGGCGGCCGCCATGCGGGAATGATTTCGGCATGGACCTGTCCCCGGGTGCATAGGTTTTTTCGAGGTGAGGCTTGTGAAACGAACATCCCGTCTGCCGCAGCTGCTGGCAGGGCTTGGTATCTTTGTGCTGATTCTGGACGGAAAAACCGTCCTGGCCGGGGCGGCTCAGGGGGTGGTGCTGTGCTTGCAGACGGTGATTCCCGCCCTGTTTCCCTTCTTTGTGTTGTCCATATATCTGACACGGAATGCAGTCGGCCGGTCCGGGCCGCTGCTTCGGTCCCTGGGGCGGTTCCTGGGGATGCCGCCGGGAGCTGAGGGGCTTCTGATTCCCGGTTTTCTGGGAGGATATCCGGTGGGTGCCCAGGCTGTGGCGGAAGCCTGGCGCAGCGGGCGGCTGTCCCAAGCCCAGGCCCGGCACCTGATGATGTTTTGCAGCAATCCCGGCCCGGCATTTTTGTTTGGCATGGTGGCGTCCTATTTTTCAAATGGGTGGATGGTCTTGGCTATGTGGGGCATTTTGCTCCTCAGCGCTGCCATCACCGCTCTGATTGTCCGCCCTGGCGAGGATGGGGCGGTCTCCATTCCGGCCCATTCCAAGATCACGCTGTCTCAGGCGCTGTCCCAGGCGGTGCAGGTAATGGCGCTGGTCTGCGGCTGGGTGGTGCTGTTTCGGGGGCTGCTCGCCTTTTTGTCCCGGTGGGTGCTGTGGCTGCTGCCAGTGCCTGCCCAGGTGGCGGTGGCGGGGCTGCTGGAGCTGTCCAACGGCTGCTGCCTGCTGGATGCCATTGCCGACGAGCGGGTGCGTTTCTGCCTGTGCTGCACCCTGCTGGCCTTTGGCGGTGTCTGTGTCACCATGCAGACCGCCAGTGTCAGCGCCGGGCTTCCCATACGGTGGTATCTCCTGGGGAAGGGTATCCAGGCGGGGCTGTGCCTGGTGTTCTCCTGGGCCATCTTCCAGGAATTTGGTGCGCTGATTCTGGGAAGCGCCCTGCTGGCGGCGCTGATTTTGGGAAAACGGCGAAATTGCAGTAGCAATCGGCAGCTGGTTGGTGTATAATGGGGGCATCTACCCAAGGGAGGACTGCCGAAGATGCTGTTTCGGAAAAAGATAGAACGCAATTGCAGCTACTGCCTGCACGCTGCCCAGCTGGAGCAGGAGCAGATTTTGTGCGCCAAGCGGGGCCTGCGCCCGGAGAATGCCCCCTGCTGGCGCTTCCGCTACGATCCCTGCAAGCGGATGCCCAAGAAGGCCAAGGCCCTGGATTTTTCCAAATACGACCAGGAGGACTATTCTCTGTAACCAAAAAACCGGCAGTGCGTACCAAAAGCGGTGTGCACTGCCGATTTTTTATTTGGTTTTGCTGTTTTTACGGCGCAGCAGCCAGAACGTCAGCAGCAGAGCCAGGTTCATGCCCAGCACCACCACACTGCCCTCCAGAGCATAAACGCCGCCGCTTACCAGCTTCGCTCCCGTCAGCTGGGTATTGAGCCAGTGGGGGTAATCGTCCGCCAGGGAGACACAGCCCAGGGTCAGGCAACCGATACCGTTCCAAAAAAAGTGCATGACAACCGGGGCAATCAGGCACTGTGTGTACTCCAACACCAGAGACATCAGCAGACTCATGGTGAGCACATTGGCCACCGCCAGCGGCCCTGCTTCAAACGCACCGCCGTGCATCAGCAGGAACAGCACCGAGGTGCTCAGCGCCGCTGCTAGCGCCGAATAGGAGCGCTTGATCAGCTGATACAGGTATCCCCGCACCAGCAGCTCCTGCATGCCGGCATTTAGCAGCGCAGACAGCCACCACACCCAAAGCATGTCAATGGCATTGCGCCCCTGAAACGTCAGAACACCCGTGGCCCAAAGCAGCAGCACGGGAATCCCCAGCCAGAGCGCCCCTGCAAGCCCACCTACCCCGGCAGCATGACCGGGCCGGTTCCACAGATTTAAGGGCAGCGGCGCTTTTTCCAGCTTCCAGAACAGGCCGTTCAGCAGCAGGGTTACCGCCAGGGGCAGCACCTCGGCCACCAGCCGCCAAAGCGCCGGATTGGCAATGTCCGGCATGGGAAGCAGGGACACCAGCACCGTCCAGGCCAGGAAAAACCCCAGCCCCTTGGCAAGGGTCAGCAAAAATTTCTTCATACCATCGCCTCCTAAAATTCGCATACAGTATACTGCCGGCGAAGGCATTTGTAAAGGGGCGCTGCCGAAAATGCAGCGCCCCTCTGGGGATTTTATTCCGCAATCATCTGCAAAAAGTCGTCCTCGGACAGCACCGGGATTCCCAGCTCCCGGGCCTTGCGCTCCTTGGAGCCGGCGTTTTCGCCCACCACCACGTAGCTGGTCTTTTTAGAGACGGAGCCGGAGACCTTTCCTCCCAGCAGCTCGATCCGCTCGCTGGCTTCCTCCCGGGTGAATTTGCTTAAAGCCCCGGTGAGGACGAAGGTCATTCCGGCAAAACGGGCATCGGTGATGACCCGCTTGCTTGCAAAGTTGACACCGGCCTGGCGCAGTCGCTCCACCAGATGCCGGGACTGCTCCTGATGGAACCAGTCGTAAATGCTCTTGGCGGTGACGGCACCCACGTCCGGCACCTCCGTCAGGGCTTCCTCCGTGGCCTCCATCAGCGCATCCAGGCTGCCAAAGGTACTGGCCAGAACCTTGCCGGTTTTGGCACCCACCTGGCGGATGCCCAGGGCATAAATCAGACGGCTGACATCCTGGCTTTTGCTGGCTTCAATGGCAGAAAGCAGCTTCTTTGCCGCCGTAGAGCCGGATTTCCAGAGGCTTTTCACATCCTCCAAGGAAAGATAATAAATATCTGCCGGTGATTTGATCAGCCCCTTTTCGATCAGGCTTTCCACGATGGCGCTGCCCAGACCGTCAATGTCCATGGCATCCCGGCTGACAAAGTGGGCAATGTTCCGGCTCAGCTGGGCGGGGCATTCGGCCCCGGTGCACCGCAGGAAGGCTCCCTCCGGGTCCTGCTCCACCTTAGCGCCGCACACCGGGCAGCACTGGGGCAGCTGGTAGGCTTCCGTGCCCTCCGGCCGCTGGGTGAGATCCACTTCCAGAATCTCCGGGATGATCTCACCAGCCTTGCGAATTTTTACCGTGTCGCCAATGCGGATGTCCCGCTCCCGGATGAAGTCCTGGTTGTGGAGGGTGGCGTTGGTGACGGTGGTTCCCGCCAGGCGGACAGGACGCACCACGGCCTTGGGGGTCAGCACGCCGGTGCGGCCCACCTGCACCACAATGTCCTCCACCACGGTGGACTTGATTTCCGGGGGATACTTGTAGGCAGCAGCCCACCGGGGGAATTTGGCCGTAGCGCCCAGCCGCTCCCGCTGGGCCAGGTCCTCCACCTTGATCACAGCGCCGTCAATGTCGCAAATCAAATTTTCCCGGCGCTGGTTGATGTCCAGCACCTCCTGGTCGATGGCGGCAATGTCAGTTAGGCTGCACTGGGGGATCACCTTGAATTTCAGCTGCCGCAGATATTCCAGGGACTGGCTGTGGCTGGTGAAGGAAACCCCTTCCGCCAGCTGAACGTTGAAAATGTAAATATCCAGCCCCCGCTGGGCGGCGATTTTGGGATCCAGCTGCCGCAGGGATCCGGCGGCGGCATTTCTGGGGTTGGCAAACAGGGGCTTTCCCAGTTCCTCCTGCCGGGCATTCAGCTTTTCAAAGTTCTTCTTGGGCATGAAGACCTCTCCCCGGACAATCAGCCGGGCCGGGGCATTTTCCAGGGTCATGGGAATGGAATGGATGGTCTTTAAGTTCTCCGTCACATCCTCGCCCACATTGCCGTCACCACGGGTTGCGCCCCGGACGAAACGGCCGTCCACGTATTCCAGGGCCACGGAAAGACCGTCGATTTTCGGCTCTACGGAAAAGGCCGCCTCCGGCTCGCTTTCCTTCACCTTTTCCAGGAAGCCGTTCAGCTCTTCCAGGCTGAAAACATCCTGCAAGCTCATCAGGGGCACTGGGTGGGTAACCTTTTCAAACTGGCTCAGGGCGGCCCCGCCTACCCGCTGGGTGGGAGAATCCGGCAGGGCATATTCCGGGTACTGCTTTTCCAGGTCCTCCAGCTGCCGCAGCAGCCGGTCGTATTCATAGTCCTCCATGGTGGGGTTATCCAGCACGTAATAGCGATACCCGGCCTCAGTCAGCTGCCGGGACAGGGCCTGGATTGTCTCTCTCGGGTCCATAAGTACCTCCTGTTTGTAAAAATGTATTGGGCACTGCTCCCACGATTACGGTCTGGGCCACCACCACCTCGCTATTGATGGTGAAGCTGCTGGTCTGTCCCAGCACCAGCACCGCTACGTCCACGCTGACCACCATGGTCAGCTGGTGCAGGGTCTGGTTGATTCCCGCCTGGGAGAAGCTGCTGGTGAAATTGGCATCGGAATTGCGGATGGACAGAATCCGCACCGGAATGGCCGGTCCTCTGCCGGAGAGCAGCTCCGGCAGAAACAGGCTTCCCAAGGGAATGCCCAGGTCCGAGGTGTCCAGCGCCAGAATTTCATCGTTGATGATGTTCAAGATATCGGTTTTCAGACGGTTGATTTCGCTCATGTTGGTTTTCATGGCGGTAATGCGGCCGTCCAAATCCTTTTCAAAATAGACGATGCGGTCGTATTGAATGACCCCGTCGGCAATCTGCTTGGCAATGGCATCGTTGGTCAAATCCGAGGTGGTGTTTTTCACCTGGGTTTCCGCCAGCTCCCGGATGACCTCCCGGTAGCGGCTGCGGAACATGAGAAATCCCACCGCTGCCGCCAACAAAAGCAGCGCAAATCTGCGCAAATACCGTCTGATTCGCCAGCGCATACCCATCCCCTCCGGGATAGCCTATGTGCCGCAGGGGCATCCTATGCCCTGCCTTACAGCTTTTTCATGTGGGCCGAGGCGGTTTTCAGCATCAGCTTTTTGGTACCAATGTCGTCAAAGGCGATTTCCAGAAGGGCATCGCCTCCCATTTTCATCACGGAAAGCACCATGCCCCGGCCAAATGCGGCATGGAGCACCATATCTCCCTTGTTCAGCTCCAAGCTGGGAGCTGCTGCCACGGGGGCAGGTGCACGGAGCACAGAGGGCGCAGCGGGTTTTCGACCATACGCAGGCCGCTCGGCGGCAGGCGCACGCTCCTGTACCGCACGGAAGCCACCCCGGCGCACCACGCATTCCTCCGGGATTTCCTTCAAGAATCGAGAGGCCATCGCCGCAGAGGTACGGCCGTAAATCATACGCTGCCGGGCATAGCTGATGGTGAGGCTTTCCTTGGCCCGGGTGATGGCCACATAGCACAGGCGGCGCTCCTCCTCCATCTCCTCGGCATCGCCGATGGCCCGCATTCCCGGGAACAGGCCGTCTTCAAAGCCCACCAGGAACACGTGAGGAAACTCCAAGCCCTTGGCGGCGTGCATGGTCATCATCACCACTGCATCGTCCCCTTCGTTATACTGCTCGATGTCCGTATACAGGGCGATTTCCTCCAGGAAGCCTGCCAGGGTCGGCTCCGGGGTGTTCTCTACATAGGTGTTGATGCTGGATTTTAGTTCCCGCACGTTTTCCAGCCGGGTCTTGTTTTCCTCGGTGTCCTTGGCGCTGAGCATGTCCACATAGCCGCTGCGGATCAGCAGCTCCTCATAGAAATCCGGCAGGCTCATGCCTTCGTCCAGCAGCTGGGCCATGCCTTCAATCATAGCGGAAAATTGCAGCAGCTTCATGGCGGATTTTTCCAGCGGGCCGTAGGAATAGGGATCGGAGACGACCTGATACAGGGGCTTTCTCTCGGCCTCTGCCAGACGGGAGGCCATTTCGATGGTCTTGGGGCCAAGGCCACGGGGCGGGTTGTTGATGATGCGTTTCAGCCGCAGATCGTCGGTGCGGTTGTTGATGACGCACAGATACGACAGCATATCCTTGATTTCCGCCCGGTCAAAGAATCGGGTGCCGCCGATGACTCGGTAGGGAATGCCGTTGCGCTTCATGGAAAATTCCAGGGCGTTGGACTGGGCGTTGGTCCGGTACAAAATGGCGTAATCCTTAAAGTTCTTACCCTGGGAACCGGCAATGATTTTGCCGGCTACGAAATTGGCCTCCGCCCCTTCGTCGCTGGCTTCAAAGACGGTGATGGGGTCGCCCTGGCCGTTGGCGGTCCAGAGCTGCTTGCCCTTGCGGCCTAGGTTGTGGGCAATCACCGCATTGGCTGCATTCAAAATCGACTGGGTAGAGCGGTAATTCTGCTCCAAGCGGATGGCTCTGGCCCCTTTGTACTGCTTTTCAAAGTTCAGGATGTTTTCAATGGTAGCGCCCCGGAAGCGGTAGATGCTCTGGTCGTCATCACCCACCACGCAGATGTTCTCCCGCCCCCCTGCCAGCAGGGAGGTGAGCAGGTACTGCATGTGGTTGGTGTCCTGATACTCGTCCACCAGCACATAGCGGAATTTCCGCTGGTAGTATTCCCGCACATCCTGGTGCTGCTGAAGCAGCTGCACGGTGATGTAGATGATGTCGTCAAAATCCAGGGCGTTGTTGTCCTTCAAACGGGTCTGGTACTTTTCATAGGCCCGGGCAATGTGTGTCACCCGATAGTCACCGCTGGACTCCCCTCTTGCCAGCATCTGCTGGGGGGAAACCATGTTGTCCTTCTCCCGGCTGATGGCACCTAAGACATAGCGGGGCGGGAAGGTTTTGTCGTCCAGGTCCATGTCCTTGAGGATTTCTTTCATAATCCGCTCGGAATCCGAAGTGTCATAAATGGTGAAATGGTTGGTATAGCCCATTCGGTCAATGTCCCGGCGGAGAATCCGACAGCAAGCGGAGTGGAAGGTCATGGCCCAGATATCCTGCGCCTGCGGCCCCAGCAGCATGGAAAGCCGGTCTTTCAGCTCGCCGGCTGCTTTGTTGGTGAAGGTGATGGCGATGATGCTCCAGGGCACCGCCGGCTCCACTGCGCACAGCGCATCCGCCCGAGCGGAATCTGTATCTGCTTGGGTTTCGAGAAATGCTACATCCTCCTCAGTCAGCGCCACGGGGATTTCCCGGGTGTCGCTGCCCCGGCCGAACCGCATCAGGTTGGCAATTCGGTTGATGAGCACCGTGGTTTTGCCGCTTCCGGCACCTGCCAGCAGCAGCAGCGGCCCTTCAGTGGTGAGCACCGCCTGGCGCTGCATGGGATTGAGCTTCCCGAACTGGCCTGCAATGTAGGCACTTCGGGCGGCGAGAAAACGCTGTTCCAGTTGTTCGTTCATAGTTGCACCTGTCCATCATAAGTTAAGATGCGACTATTTTACCCCATTTTCGCCGAAAGGTAAAGAGGGTAATTCCCTACAAGCTCTCGCAGCCACCCAAGGGTATTCCTATCCAGATGGCACAATCGCCCCGCTACCCGTCGGAAACCTCCATGAGCTGGCGCAGCAGGCCGATGGCCTTTTTCTCAATTCGGGATACCTGCACCTGGCTCACTCCCATGACCTTGGCCACCCGCTGCTGGGTCAGGCTATGGAAGTAGCGCAGCTGGATAACGGTCTTTTCCCGCTGGGGCAGGGCATCAATGGCCTGACGCAGGGCGATTTTCTCCACCATCCGCTCCTCGGATTCCGTATCCGTGAGCACATTTTCCAGGGAGAAGCCCTCCTCTCCGGTTTGCTTCTGGATGGACTCCGTGGCAGCGGTGGCCGTCTCAGCCAAGGCGATTTCCTCCGGGGTCAAATCCAGCTGCCGGGCAATCTCCTGAATGGTCGGTTCCCGCCCCAGGGCGGCAGTGAGACGGTTGCGGGCGGCTCGAATGGAGGCGGCCTGCTCTTTCAGACTCCGGGATACCTTTACCGCCCCGTCATCCCGGAGAAACCGGCGGATCTCTCCGGCAATCTTCGGCACGGCATAGGTGGAAAACTGGGTGCCGTATTCCAGGTCGAAGCCCTCCACCGCCTTGAGAAAGCCCAGGCATCCCAGCTGGTACAAATCCTCCGGCTCAGTGCCCCGGCCCAGAAACCGGCGGACCACCGACCACACCAGCCCGGAATTTTCCTCCACCAGCTGCTCGGTGGCATCCCGGTCCCCGGCCTGGGAACGAGCTATCAGGGTTTCCAACTGGCTCATTGGCGCTTTAGGATTTTCCGGCGCATATGTACCGTAGTCCCCTTCCCTGGCCGGGACTGGATTTCCAGCTGGGTCATAAAGCTCTCCATAATGGTAAAGCCCATGCCGCTGCGGTCACTGCCCCCGGTGGTGTAGCTGGGCCGCCGTGCCTGGTCGATATCCGCAATGCCCACGCCTTTGTCTTTGATGACGATGTCCAGCACATTGTCCTTGAGGATCCGGCAGCGCAGGGTGATGCTGCCCAGGGCATCGGGATAGGCGTGGACGATGCAGTTGGTCACCGCCTCGGACACGGCGGTACGGATGTCCCCCAGCTCTTCCAGGGTTGGGTCCATCTGCGCTGCAAAGCAGGCTACTGCCGAGCGGGCGAAGGCTTCGTTGCAGGATTTGCTGGGAAAGTCCAGAATCATATAGTTGTCGAATTTCATGATACCGCCTCCTTAATTTGGACAAGCTTGTCGATGCCTGAAGCCCGGAACACCCGCATGGGCTGGGGTGCAATGCCGGTAAGCAGCAGCGTTCCCTCAATCTGGGCCATGGCCCGCAGGGCGTTGATGACCACGGCGATACCGGAAGAATCCACGAAGGAAACCTCCCGAAAATCCAGCACGCAAACTTGCGGGGTATAGGCTTCGATTTTTGCGGCAATGGCCTGGATATAGGCCTTGGCGCAGTGGTGGTC
>ERZ1032299.8-NODE-8-length-20475-cov-10.427032_pt1 | contig 20475 bp, 18 predicted proteins | sample MGYA00518735_ERZ1032299 | MGnify/ENA primary metagenome ERZ1032299 (study PRJEB33719, sample SAMN04262588) | wastewater metagenome | biome: periurban shantytown; feature: animal feces; material: feces | host: Canis lupus familiaris | place: Peru: Lima | collected... | reverse complement strand
ATCATCGCCTTGGTAGAAAAGAGCATTACGCTGCCATTTCTTCTGATTACCGTGATTGAGACTGCTATCTTCATCAACCTGGGCCTGCCCCATTATCTGGGGCAAAGCCTGCCCTTCATCGCCCCCATCTGCATCAGCACCATTCAGCTGGGCGCTACTGTGGACTATGCCATTCTGATGACCACCCGGTATAAAGCCGAGCGCATCCAAGGAAACTCCGCTCGGGATGCGGTGCAGATTGCCTTGGCCACCTCCATTCCCTCGGTGGTGGTATCCGGCATGGGCCTGTTTGCCGCCACATTCGGTGTGGCGCTGTATTCCGAAATTGACATTATCCGCTCTATGTGTATGCTCATGGCACGGGGCGCCGTGGTGAGTATGCTGTGTGTCATCTTCATTTTGCCGGCTCTGCTGCAGCTGTGCGACAAGCTGGTATGCAAAACCACGCTGGATATGCGAAAGAATTGTGCTACCAAGGAGGTTATTTCTCAATGAAACCCATTCTGCAAAAAGGCTGCGCCGCCCTTTTGGGTGCAGCACTGGTCCTGAGCCTCAGTCCTGTCCACGCCCGGGCAGCCCAGGCAGTGAAAAAGGATGAAACCGTATACGTCTTTGCTTCCGCCGATGGTTCCATCAAAAAGTGCACCGTCAGCGACTGGCTGGAAAACACCGGCAAGGCCGCTTCGATCCAAGACAACTCCCGCCTCACCGGCATTGAAAACATCAAAGGCGACGAGACCTTCACCCAAGGCAAAGACCATGCCTTGGTGTGGAACGCCGGCGGCAGCGACATCTATTACCAGGGCAGCACCAGCGAAAAGCCACCGGTCAATGTCCGCATCACCTACCAGCTGGACGGCGCTCCTATAACGGCACAAAAGCTGGCCGGGCAGAGCGGCCATGTCACCATTCGCTTCGACTACGAAAACACCCTGACCAAAACCGTCACCGTCAAAAACAAACAGGTACAGATGTGCGTGCCTTTTGCAGCGGTTACGGCAATGATGCTCCCGACTGACCATTTCCGCAATGTCACCGTCACCAACGGCAAACTGGAAAACCTGGGCAACGAAATCGCCGTGCTTGGCATTGCACTCCCCGGAATGCAGGCCTCTCTGGATCTGAAGCCGGAGGATTTGGAAATCCCGCAGTATGTAGAACTCAGTGCCGACGTAACGGACTTTGCCCTTGAGGGCACTGTAACCCTGGTTTCCAACACCTTTTTGGATGATCTAAATACCAAGGATTTGAATGTTGCCGATTTGCTGGATGCCAGCCGGCAGCTCACCAGCGGAACCGGGCAGCTGATTGACGGCGCCGGCAAGCTGTCCAAGGGCCTGGCCACCCTGCTGGATAAATCCAGCGAGCTGGTCAAGGGCATCGATCAGCTGAAAGAAGGCTCCATGCAGCTGAAAACCGGTGCCGATACCCTCAGCGGCGGCGCTGCCCAGCTTCAGACCGGTGCCGCCCAGCTGTCCCAGGGACTGTCCACCCTCAGCGCCAACAGCGAGAGCCTGCGCAGCGGCGCACAGCAGGTTTTCCAATCTCTGCTGTCCTCCGCCTCGGCTCAGCTGGCAGAAAAAGGGGTCCAGGTCTCCTTGTCCATCGACAATTATGGCAGCGTTCTGGGCGGTCTGATTGACCAGCTGACCAACGGTGCCCATGATGAAGCCCTGCGGAAAGTCACAGCGGCCGTCGAGGAAAAGCGCCCGGACATCCAGGCAAAAGTCTCCGCCGCCGTCACCCAGCAGGTGCAGGCCCAAGTCACTGAAGCCGCTACACAGGCCGCCCGGGAAACCGTCGCCCAAGCCGTCCAGGCGAATCAGGATGCCTTTCTGGCCCAAGTTTTGACACAGCACCTGGGCATGACCCCTGAAGAATACGCAGCCGCCATAGAAAACGGCACCGTCACGCCGGAACAGCAGCAAGCCGTGGAAGATGCGGTGGCTGCCGCTATGGAAAGCGCCATCGGCCAGCAGATGCAAAGCCCCGAAGTTCAGGAACGTATCACCGCCGCCGTGGAAACAAATATGGCCTCGAGCGATGTGCAGGCTACCATTGCCCAGCTGACCAAAGAACAGACTGATTTGAAAATCCAGGAAGCCATCTCCGCTGCTATGGCATCGGAGGAAGTTCAGGGAGAACTAAACGCCGCCGCCAAGAATGCCGAGGTCATTACGGCGCTGAAAGCCTCTTTGGACAGTTATAACAGCTTCTACGTCGGTGTGATTTCCTACACCAAGGGTGCCGACCAAGCCACCGCCGGTGCTAACGATCTGAAAAAAGGTGCTGACACCTTGAAAACGGGCATGGATACACTCGATAGCGGCATTGGCACACTGAACGAGGGCATCCAGCGGATGCAGGCGCAGTCCCCTGCCCTGGTAGACGGCGTGGCCCAGCTCAGTGATGGTTCCGTCCGTCTCAAGGAGGGCCTGGACAAGCTGATGCGGGACGGCATTCGCAAGATTGCTGACTTGGCCGAGAAGGACCTGGATACCCTGGTGGAGCGGCTGCGCACCAGTGCGGATCTGGCGCAGGCATACACCAACTTCTCCGGCATCTCCGATGGCATGGAGGGCAGTGTCAAATTCATCTACCGCACCGATGCCATCAAAAACCCGGCATAATCTCAAAAGCAACAGCGCAGCGCCCAAAAAGGCACTGCGCTGTTTTTCATTTCCCGGGATTTGTTTCTTGACGAGGGAGCGTGGATTTTGTATAGTAAACATATCCTGCAAATGCCTGAATTTTGGGCATCCGCCTGGAACTGTTTGGCTGATGCTATGTACTTTATCAGATAGGAGTGTATAAATTGTGAATCAAAAGTGGTTTCGCAGTCTTTTTCGCCGCCGGGTTTTGATTGCCCTGCTGATTGTGGTGCAGTGCGGGTTTTTGCTCTACCTGATTGCTACCGGCAGCCGGCTTTCTGCGGCTCTGGACCAGTTTTTGCGGCTGATCAGCATTCTGGTGATTCTGTACATCATCTCCAAGCGGGACAAGGGGGCCTGCAAAACTGCCTGGATTTTGCTGATCCTCACCTTCCCCCTGTTCGGCGGCCTGTTCTATCTGCTCTTTACCTGCCAATCCTCCAAAAAGCGAATTGCCAAGCGCATTGATAAGATTCAGTCCCAGACCCAGGGGCTTTCCCTGCTGCCCGGCAGCGGCTATGACCAGGCCCGGCAGCAGATGGGCACCGTGTTCCCCCAGGTGCGGTATTTGCAGGATTTTGTGGGCTATCCCGTATACCAAAACACCGCCACCACCTATTACCCCACCGGACAGGACATGCTGCAAGGGCTGCTGCCCCAGCTGCGTCGGGCCAAGCGGTACATCTTTCTGGAATTTTTCATCATCCAGGAGGGGGTCATGTGGAATCAAATCCTGGAAATTCTCGCCCAAAAGGCCGCCGAAGGAGTAACGGTCCGGGTGCTCTATGACGATTTGGGCTGCTTTTTGAAAATCCCGGCGGATTTTCCCCAGCAGCTCCAGGCCAAAGGCATCGCCTGCTATAAATTCAATCCCTTCCGGCCCTTCCTCACCGCCATGCAGAACAACCGGGACCACCGCAAAATCATCTCCATCGACGGCCAGGTGGCCTTCACCGGCGGCATCAACCTGGCGGATGAGTACATCAATGCGGTGGAGCGGTTCGGCTACTGGAAGGATTCCGGCATCTGCCTGGAGGGTAAGGCCGCTTGGAGTCTGACGCTGATATTCCTGCAAACCTGGCAGCTGTGCACCAAGCAGGTGGAGGACTTCGCCCAGTTTTATCCCTGGCAGCATACCCCCTGCCAAATCCCCACCGACGGCTTTGTGCTGCCCTATGGCGACAGCCCCATGGATGCGGAGAATGTCGGCGAGCACGTATACATGCAAATTCTCAACCAAGCCACCGACTATGTCTACATCTGCACCCCCTATCTCATTGTGGACGACAGCATGGTTTCGGCCTTGACTCTGGCTGCCAAGCGTGGGGTGGATGTGCGCATTCTCACCCCCCACATCTGGGACAAGCGGCTGGTGCATATGACCACCCGCTCCTACTACCGGGAGCTGATTCAAGAGGGTGTGAAAATCTACGAATTTTCCCAGGGCTTCCTCCACGCAAAATCCTTCGTCTGCGACGACCGCATCGCCACTGTAGGCACCACCAATCTGGACTTCCGCAGTCTCTACCTTCACTTCGAGTGCGGTGTGTGGATGTATGGCACAGCCTCGGTGCTGGACGTGAAGCGGGACTTTCTGGACACCCTCCCCTCCTGCCAGCAGATCACCGAGGCGGACACCTTCCGCCATCCGATCGCCAAATTTTTCCAGGAGTGCCTGCGAATCTTCGCCCCGCTGATGTAAATAAAATCTGCGTACCATTTTATTCGGTACGCAGATTTTTTGTATTTTACTGAAATGGATTTGCTGCCAGACTTCCCTTTCCATCGTGGAAAATTCCACCTGCCAGAAGGTATGCTTTCAGCCGCCGCTGCAAGCTGGTATCCTCCGGATAATTTTCCACCGGAAGGCTGGGATTTTTGAACACCCACTGCACAACGCCTTGGCTGGGAGCCGCCACCTGTGCAATGGAAAAAGAGCGCTGAAAGGCCAAAATCCGAGACTGCTCCGGCAGCAGCTCTCTCAGCTGGGGCGACAGCAGCCAGGAGCAGCAGAACATCTCCGCTCCGGCATACGCCGGAAATACCCGGTCAATCACCGCTCGGGCCTGATGGTAGGATTCCTTCAGCAGGGGCAGCTCCAGGCGCACGTCCGTGGGAATGTGCAGGCTGATTCTGCCATCGGCGCACAGCTCATATTCCAGCTGGCCAATCCGAAACAGCCGGCAGGAAATCTGGCGCACCGTCCAGAAATCCCGGTCAAAGCCATAGATGCCATAGCTCTCATGGTGCTCGCACACAAAGCGGGACAAGCAGCCCATGGTATCCACATATATCTGACGGGACAGGCCCCGCTGCTGATACTTCGGCCAGGCATCCAGGGCGCAGCGGAGCATACAGCACAGCATTTTGATGCCGCCAGGATCCGGGGCCAGCCGACTTCGCAGCGCTTCGATTCCCTGCTGCCAAGTATCCTCGCAGGTCAGTTCCGAAAGATCCGGAGAAAAATCCGGTCGCCGGTGCCATTGCAGCACCTGCGCCGTCACCTCCTGGGGCATCCGAATTTCACGGCATAGCTGTTCCATCGCAAAGCTCCTCCTGCTCCCGGAAGGGGGCAAAAATTTTCTCCATCACCGTAATGTCATACAGTCCCACCAAGGCGCAGCCGCAAATCACCCACAAAAAGCCGGTGAACACAAACAGCCTCGGCAGCAGCACCGCCACCAGCAGGGGCAGCAGATTCATAGCCGTCACCAGCAGCATGGTTGGCAGCCGGGCCAGGCTCAGCAGCACCCCATTGATCACCATATCCCGGATGCTGCCAGGAAACTGAGACAGCAGGGGAAAAATGATGCCGGCGAAAAACACCAGGGCAAAGGCAGCAAAAAATACCAGCGCAATCACCAGCATCCGTCCCGGGAAAGCCAGTCCTGCCAGCAGCCGGTAGTCCAGCCACAGCATGGCCGCCAGAAAGGCCATCACCAGCCACAGCACCGTGGCCCGGCCGAAGGACCGGCGGAAGGCATTCCAGAATACCTTCGCCCCGCAAGGCTCCCCAGCTCGGAACGCATACAGGCAGCTGAGCATGGCGGTGGTGGATGCACCGATGGTCACAAGCGGCAGGCTGGACACCAGCCACAGCAGATTGATCACCGTCAGTTCCACCAGCCGTCCGCAAAAAATCATAAATTTCGACTCAGGGATTCGTTTCATCTTCGTTCTTCCTACCTTTATAGTTACTCACTTGCCATTGCGGCCAATGGGGCTGTCCGGCTTGTGGATGTGGGTTTTGGACAGCTGGTTCAGCGATTCCTCATACCGGTCGTTGGCAAAGGCCGTGTAGAGAATATCCACCACATTCAGCTGGGACATCCGGGAGGACATGGCACCGCTGCGAAAAATCGACTCTGCCGCCGAGGTGTACAGCTTATAGTCCGCCAGCTGGGACACCGGCGATTCCACGCACCGGGTAATGGCAATGATGGGGGTTTTGTTCTCTTTCAGGGTTTGCATACACTCGATGATTTCCACCGTAGCGCCGGAATAGGAAATCACCAGCGCCACATCCTCTGGCGTGGCGTTGCGGGCCTGAAGCAGCTGGGAGTGCCAATCCTCGTTGATGATGCACAGCTTGTTCAGCCGCAGAAATTTCAGGTACGCATCCTTGGCCGCACAGAGGGAAGCTCCCAAGCCGAACAGATAGATGGTTTTGGCCCGGCGCAGCTGCTCCAGGCAGCTGTGCAGCACCTGCACATCCAGCATCTGCTTGGTTTCTTCCAGAGAAAGAATGTTGAGATAGGTAATTTTCTCAATGATCTCCTCCAAAGAGTCCGACCGGGCAATCTCCTTGTGCTCGCTGTGCTGGCGCTGCTCCCGCAGGGCCATTTCGTAGCTCACCGCCTTGCGGAACTCCTTGTACCCGCCAAAGCCTGTGTGATTACACAGCCGCACGATGGTGGACGGGGAAGAAAAGGTCTCCCGGGCCAGCTCGTGGACGCTCAGGTCCACCACCAGCTTGGGATTCTCCAAAATCCGCTGAGCAACCCCTCGCTCCGCATTGGAAAAACTCTCTGACCGCTCTCTCAGCGCCAGCAGTGCATTGATCATCGGCAATCCCTATCCTTTCAAACAGAATGCCGGGCCTTTTGGGCTTCAGCATGTGCTACATTTTAACTTGTTTTTCCCCCGATGACCATTCGCTTAGTGCCTAAATTATCTTCATCAGTTTTGTGCATGATGCACATCCTCCCATTCCTCTGCCCAAAAATGTTTCAGCAAAAGTCCCAAGTTTTCCTTATTTGAACCAAGGTTTGAAACTTTATTTCAAATATTTTCAAAAACCTTGACACAAAGTTTTTTATGGTTTAAGATATCTGTAAAGCCTGTACAAAACCGCTGTGGTTTCTGGCTTTCATTTTGTTCAGCTTGAACGGCACGTGCCGATCAGCATACCACTAATTTAGGAGGAACACAAGAATGAAGAAGATCATTGCCTTAGCACTGGCCTGCATGATGGTTCTGGGCATGCTGACTGCCTGCGGCGGCAACAAGCCCGCTCCCACCGAAGGCAGCAAAACCGAAGCTCCCCAGGGCACCCAGGCCCCGCAGGAAGCCAAGCCCGACACCATCGTGGTGATGGCTCCCCCGGTCACCGGCGAGTACCTGAACAACCTGAAAACCTGGGCTGCGGACTTCAACGCCCTCTACCCCCACCTGACGGTCCAGATCATCGAGACCTCCTGGGGTGACCACTCCGACAAGCTGTCCACCATGGCCCAGGCCGGTGAGGCTCCTGACATTGCGGAAATCTCCTCCGGTTCTCTGGGCACTTACGTGGAGATGGGCGTGGCCATCGACATTGCCAAGTATCTGTCCGCCGAGCGTCTGGCTGACTATGATGCCAACGCCCTGGAGTACATGTCCATGGAAGGCACCGTCTACGGCCTGCCCCTGTACCTGACCATTCAGTCCATCGGCGCCAACAAGACCCTGATGGAGGAGCTGGGCATTGACGTTGCCAAGATCCAGAAGGAAGGCTGGACCTATGAGGAGTTCCTGGATATCATCAAGACCGGCACCGAGGGCAACCGCTTCGGCTTCGTCTTCGCCAACGCCGGTGTCACCGCCACCGATATGCTGAACATCTTCGGCGCCGGTGCCGGCCTGAGCAACAACTTCACCCCCGACCTGAAGTACACCTTCACCTCCGAAAATATGCTGACCCTGCTGACCGCCATCGAAGAGATGACCAAGTCCGGCTATATGCCCAACTACGGTGTGGAAGCTGGCCAGCGGATGGTCATGTGCCAGACTGGCAACGCCATGATTTTCGGCAAGGCCATGCCTCTGTTCGAGTCCAACTTCAACAAGAACAACGCTGCTCTGGAAGCCAACGACGGCACCGCCGTGGAAAACTCCCTGCCCATGGAATACGCCTTCCTGCCCGTGCCCACCATGATGGGCTGTGCTGAGTCCTGCTACGGCACCGTGGACGGCCTGATCGCCATGCGCAACAAGAACACCACCGACGAGCACCTGCAGAACGTGCTGCTGTTCATGGACTACATCTGCTCCGGCGATCGGATCGCCTCCTGCATGAACGAGCTGTACCTCGACCCCGTCTGCCAGTCTGGCCGGGATGCCCTGGTTCTCCAGGAAGGCCGTGACCAGAGCAACCTGGATACCGCTGCCCGCTGCATCGGCATGGTGGAAGCTCCTCCCGCCGGTGTCACCGCTGAGATGACCGCCACCGCCAAGAAGCTGATGGACGAGCAGATTGTGCCCAAGTTCCAGCTGCTGCTGGCTGGCGAGGCCACCGCACAGCAGGTCTACGACCACATCTGTGAGGCCGCCTTCGATGCCTTCGGCGAGGAAAACTGCGTTTCCGGAAAGATTGGTTAATTAAAGCTCTTTCCCACCCCACCTTGGTGGGGTGGGAACTTTTATCCTTGGGAGGTATGTCATGAACGGCACAAAGCAACAGCGGCTCTCGACCCACCGAAAATTCCGCTTCACCAACGATGATATGTGGGGCTATCTCTTCATCGCCGCCGCAATGATTATTTTCGGCGTGTTCACTCTGTATCCTGTTTTCAACGCGATCTATACCAGCTTCTTTGAGTACAAGCCCTTTGGCTCTGAATTTGTCGGTTTCCAAAACTACATCGACACCCTGAAATATTCCAAGTTCAACCTGTTCTATAAGGCCGCCTGGAACACCCTGGTGTACACCGCCATTGTGGTGCCCCTGTCGCTGCTGATTTCCTTCAGCGTAGCGGTCATGATTCTGCCCTTTAAGAAAAAGACCCAGTCCGTTTTCAAAGCCATGTACTACCTGCCCGGCGTGGCCTCTGGTGTGGCGCTGTCCGTGGTGTGGCTGTGGCTGTACGATTCCTCTCCTGAGGGACTCTTCAACCAGCTGCTGGGCTTCTTCGGCATTCCCGCTCAGAACTGGCTGTCTTCCACCAAGACCTCCATGCTGTCGCTGATCATCATGGCTCTGCTGTCCAGCCACGGCACCCAGATCATCACCTACATCGCCGCCCTGATGGGCATTGACAACAGCTATTTTGAAGCAGCCGAGCTGGACGGAGCCAACTTCATGCAGAAGGTGCGCTACATCGTCTGGCCCCTGGTGAAGCCCACCACCCTGTTTTTGCTGGTCACCGGCGTCATCGGTTCGTTCCAGGTGTTTATGAACGCCTACATGATGACCGGCGGCGGCCCGGACAATTCCACCACCATGATCGGCCTGCTGATTTACAACAACGCATTTGAGTATGGCAAGTACGGCCTCGCCTGTGCCCAGGCCATTCTGCTGGCCATTGTAATCGCCATCATGTCCTTGTTCCAGTTCAAGATGATGGGCACCGACGTCGAGTATTAAGGAGGTATCACAAGTGGCAACCGGTTTATATTCTCAGCATCTGCACAACAAAAAGGTGCTGTATCTTCGCAATGCGGTGATCACCGTGGTTCTGCTGGTACTCGCCGCCGCCACGCTGTTCCCCATCTTCTACATGATCATGTCCGCCTTCGGTCCCAACGTGGCCACCGCTGGCAATATGCGCACCATTTTCCCCAGCCGCTTCACGCTGGAATCCTTCCAGGCATTCTTTGATTTCAACCAGTACTCCCTGCGCTGGATTTGGAACAGCCTGGTGGTTGCCGCCGGTACGGTGGTGGGCAACGTGGTCTTTGCTTCCATGGCAGGCTACGCCTTTGCCAAGATCCGCTTCAAGGGCAGCTCCTGGCTGTTCAGCCTGATTCTGGTGGCTATGATGATTCCCTACCAGGTCACCCAGGTGCCCCTGTACATCCTGATGGTGCAGAAATTCTCCATGACCAACACCTATGCCGCCATGATTCTGCCCAGCCTGTGCACCGCCTACAACATTTTCCTGTGCAAGCAGTTCTTCACCGGCCTGCCCACCCCGCTGATTGAAAGCGCCAAAATTGAGGGCTGCAACCAGATGCAGATTTTCGTGCTGGTGATTCTGCCCCTGGCCAAAACCGTGCTGGCGGTCATGGCCATCAACACCTTTATGTCCAGCTGGAACAACTTCTTCTGGCCCTTCCTGGTGACCAACGATCCCGCCATGTACACCATTCAGGTGGGTCTGAAGCAGTTCAAGTTCGCCAACGAAACCCTGTTCGCCCCCATGATGGCCGGTGCCACCATTTCCGCCCTGCCCATGTTCATCATGTTCTTTGCCTTGCAGAAATACTTCATGGAAGGCGTGACCATCGGCGCCGTGAAGGGATAAGAGGTTGCTATGATTCGACAGTATCACACTTCCGATGCCCCTGCCCTGCTGGCGCTTTGGAACAGCGCCGGTATCCGGGCCGGTTACGCACCCCTGGATGCCCGGCAGCTGGATGCGCTTCTTTTGCAGCACCCGGATTTTTCCCCGGAATACACCTTCGTTCTGGAAGATAACGGGCAGCTTCTGGGTTTCGTCAACGGCTGCACCGGCAGCCACATTCCCAAGGGGGATGTACGGGGATATCTCAGCTGCCTGCTGCTGGACGAGAGGGCCGACACCGATGCCAACACCCAAGCGCTGCTTAGCCCTCTGGAAGATGCCTTCCGCCGGGCCGGACGCAGCTTCTGCGCCGTCACCTTCTTCAACCCCATTCGCCTGCCCTGGCTGATTCCCGGCACGCCGGGCCATCAGCACAACAACGCCCCCGGCATCGCCACAGATCTGCCCCTGCACGGCAGAATGCTGACTCTGGGATACCAGCAGGCCGCCGTTGAGTGCGCCATGTATCTGGACCTCGGCCAATACCGGACCCCTGCTTGGATGGAGGAAAAGGCCGCCGCCATGGCCGCCCAGGGTTACACCGTCTGCCCCTATGACCCGAAGCTGCACACCGGGCTGGAGGACATGCTGCTGGCCCTGGAAAATCCCCTGTGGCAGCAGGAGATCTCCGCTGCTGCCCAAGCCGGCCAGCAGGTGCTGGTGGGTCTTTCCGGCCATACCTGTGCCGGATTCACCGGCCCCATCTACCCGGAGGAAACCGGCCGGGGATACTTTGCCGGCATCGGCGTTGCTCCTCAGTACGGCCGCCACGGCCTGGGTACCCTGCTGTTTTACCGACTGCTGGAACAGGAGCAGGCCGCCGGAGCCAAGTACATGTCCCTGTTCACCGGACAAACCAACCCCGCCAAACAAATCTATTCCGGCGCCGGATTCCGAGAGGTTCGGACCTTCGGCGTCATGCTCAAGGAGCTGTAAGCTATGGAACACAAGAAACACACCGTTCTCGCCATTGGCGCTCACATCGGCGACGCTGAGCTGACCGCCGGTGCTCTGCTGGCCACCTGCGCCGTCCACGGCGGAAAGGCCGTCACCCTGGCCCTCACCGCCGGAGAAAAGGGTGCTCCTGTCGGAGCTGACATTGCCCAGTACCGCCGCAGCAAAATTGCAGAAGCGGAAGCCTTCGCCGCCGACCTGGGCGGCCAGGCCTATGTGCTGGATTACGAGGACGGGCTGCTGCCGGATGATGACCAGGTCCGTTTCGCCGTCTGCGACGTTATCCGCAAGGTCAAGCCCGACATCATCGTCACCCACCATGCCAACAGCATGCACAAAGACCACGCCGCCTGCCACCGCATTGTGGTGGATGCCTGGTTCTATGCCGCCATTGCCGGATTCCAGCGGGAGGAGCCGAAGCACTTCGCCCCTTACCTGTACTTTGCTGAAAACTGGGAGGATGCCCCCGGATTTGAGCCGTATGTCTATTTGGACGTGTCCGACGGCTATCCCCTGTGGGAAAAGGCCATTGACCACCACTGGTTTGCAGTGCACTCCACCAGCTTCCCCTACAAGGAGTACTACGCCCATCTGAAACGGCTGCGGGGCATCCAGGGCCGGAAGGGCTACTGCGAAGCCTTTATGATTCCGCCGGAGCAGCACCGGCTGGTGCGCACATTGGAGGAGATGTAAGCATGGTTGAACTGAACAAAATCGCTACCGAACAGCGAAATCCCGACACCATGAACATTGACACCCTCTCCACTCTGGATATGGTCAAGCTCATCAACCAGGAGGACCACCGGGTGGCCGAAGCCGTCAGCCAAGTTACGTGCCAAATCGCCCAGGCGGTGGACGTGATCGCAGACAGGCTCGCCCGAGGCGGCCGGCTGATTTACTGCGGTGCCGGAACCTCCGGGCGACTGGGGATTCTGGATGCCGTGGAGTGCCCTCCCACCTATTCCACCGAGCCGGAGATGGTTCAGGCCCTGATGGCCGGCGGCTACGGTGCCATTTTCAAGGCCGTGGAAGGTGCCGAGGACAGCAAAGAGCTGGGCGTTGCGGACATGCAGCAGATTGCCTTCAGCGGCAAAGACGTGCTGGTGGGCATCGCTGCCTCCGGCCGGACCCCCTATGTGCTGGGGTGCATGGAATACGCCCGGAGTTTGCAAGCACCGGTGATTGCCGTCACCTGCTGCCCCGGCTCCCAGCTGGACCGCTATGCCGACATCGGCATTGCCCCCACCCCCGGCCCGGAGGTGATCACCGGCTCTACCCGGATGAAGTCCGGCACAGCACAAAAAATGGTGCTGAACATGCTCTCCACCGGGGCCATGATTAAGCTGGGCAAGGTCTACGGCAACCTTATGGTGGATGTTAAGCCCTCTAACGAAAAGCTCATCCGCCGGTGCATCACCATCGTCTGCACCGCCACCGGCTGCACGGAAGCAGAAGCGGAAGCTGCGTTGGAACGCTGCGACTATCGGCCGAAGGTAGCCATTATCATGGTTCTTCGCAAGGTGGACACCTGCCAGGCCGAGCTGCTGCTGGATGATGCCAACGGGCGCATCGCCCAGGTGCTGGGAGGCTGAGTATGGCGCTGCTGCGTGTGGAATACGCCTCCAAAGCTCTGGAGATGAACACCTCCTTCCAGGTTTTCCTCCCGGATGAGGGAGACCTTGCCGATACCAAGGTGGTCTATCTGCTCCACGGCCTTACCGACAACTGCACCGGCTGGACCCGCTATTCCAGCTGCGAGCGCTACGCCCGGGAGCGGGCGGTGGCGTTGGTAATTCCCGAGGTGCAGCGAGGCTTTTATATTGACGGGGTGTACAGCCCTGCCTACTTCACCTATGTCACCCAGGAGCTGCCCCAGGCCTGCCACCGCATGTTCGGCCTGAGCCTTAGCCGGGAGCACAGCTACGTGATGGGGCTTTCCATGGGCGGCTACGGGGCGCTGAAATGCGCCCTGACCTACCCGGAGCGGTACGCCGGGTGCGGCAGTTTTTCCGGCGTGACGGATTTGGCCGCCTTTATGGACACCCCGGCCATTCCCCTGCATAGCTGGGAGTTTACCGCCCTGCTGGGGCCGGAGCACCGCCTGGGGCCGGAAAACGACCTGTTCGCCCTGGCGGCAGCGGCCAAAAACGTGCCCCCCATCTACTTATCCTGCGGCGAGCAGGACCGGCACTACGCCATGAACACCGCCTTTTCCCAGCATCTGGACCGCCTCTCTATCCACCATGTCTACCGCCACAGCCCCGGCGGCCACAGCTGGGATTTCTGGGACAGATCCCTGGAAGAATGCCTTTCCTGGCTGCTTTCTTAATGCGCAAAAAATCCCTGCTGCCAGCAAAGGCAGCAGGGTGTTTGCAGATTGTTACAGATTGATTCGGCCCATCACCACGCCGTGGCTGGCCCCGGTGGCTGCGGGAGCATTGTTGCAGATGCCAAACAGGGCCTCGTTTGCCAGAATGGCAAAGGCCACGGCCTCCTTGGCATCGCTGTCCAGGCCCAGGTCCTCCTGGATCTGCACCCGCACCTGGGGCAGTGCCGCCTGCAAAAAGCGCAGCAGCGTGGGATTGCGGCTGCCGCCGCCCCCAACCACCAGGCGTGCCGGCATTCTGGGGGCAAACCGCCGCAGGCTGTGGGCAATGCTCTCAGCGGTGAAGGCCGTGGCTGTGGCCAGGATATCCACCAATGGTGCATCCGTACTGTCCAGTAGCGCCTGGACATAGGCTTCGCCGTAATACTCCCGGCCGGTGGTCTTGGGGGGCTGCCGATTCAGATAGGGGTCTTCCATCATTTTCGCCAGCAGCTTCGGCTGCACCCGGCCCCCAGCCGCCAGAACGCCGCCATCGTCGTAGGTCTGTTTCCCCTGGGTCATGCGGCTAACCAGGGCATCCATCACCATGTTCCCCGGCCCGGTGTCAAAGGCCACCACCTGGTCTAAGGTGCAGCCCGCTGGAAGCAGGGTGATGTTGCCGATGCCGCCGATGTTTTGCAGGGCCACATCCTCCTGCTCACTGCGGTAGAGCAAAAACTCCGTGTAGGGAACCAGCGGCGCACCCAAACCGCCGGCGGCCATGTCCCGAATGCGGAAGTCACTGACCACCGGGCAGCGGAACTGCTCCGCCAGATAGGACGGGTCCCCGATTTGCAGCGTTCCCCGGATGCTGCTGCCCAAATAGGCCGTCGGCTCCGGGATGTGGTAGACGGTCTGGCCGTGGCAGCCGATCAAGTCCACCTGAGCCGTGCCAGTCTGCTCCAGCAGGGCTTCCACCGCCTGGGCGTACAGCATTCCCAGGTGGGTGCTCAGCATGCACACCTCCCGGCTGCCCCCGGTTTCCCCGGTGCACATCGCCAGAATGGCCTGGCGGGTGGCCTGGTCAAAGGGCTGAAAGACGAAGCCCAGCTGCTCCACTTTCGTGGCAAGGCCGCTGCCGGTGATTCTGGTAAGCGCCGCATCCACACCGTCGGCGGAGGTGCCGCTCATCAGCCCCACCACCAGGCGCTCCGGCTTTTCCCATGCAGATACAAACGGATGTACCAAAGAACATACCCCCTTTTTTCTCTAGTTTACCCGCTTTTCTTCACACTGTCAAGGAGGGAATCCCCATGGTTCAATTCGGCATTGACTGCGCCGAGCAATACAAATCCTACTTTGCCGGGCGGGTGGCCCTGCTCACCGGGCCTTCCGGCCGTACCAGCGACAACCGCTCCACCATCCAGGTCTTGAAAGACTGCTGCCAGCTGGAGCTGCTGCTGGCCCCGGAACACGGCGTTCGGGGGGACAAGCCCGCCGGGGCGCTGTTTTCCAACGAAACCGACCCCCTGAGCGGCCTGCCTGTGCGAAGCCTGTATACCCCAAAGTCCAAGCGGCTGTCCCAGGAAACCCTGGACCTGTTCGACACCCTGGTGTACGACCTGGCGGACGTGGGCTGCCGGTACTACACGTTCCTGTCCACCCTGCGCTACTGCATCGAGGACTGCGCTGCCGCCGGGAAACGGCTGGTGGTGCTGGACCGGCCCAATCCCCTGGGGGACCGGGTGGAGGGCGGCCTGCTTCAGGAATCCTGTACCAGCTTTGTGGGCAGCTATCCTCTCCCTGTTTGCTATGGGCTGACCTGCGGCGAGCTGGCCGGGATGATGAACCGGGAGCTGGGCGCCGGATGCGACTTAAAAATCGTCCCCTGCACCGGCCTGACCCGGGATATGACCTTCCGAGACTGGGGCCACTACTGGGTGATGCCCAGCCTGGGAATCCCCCGGTACGAAACCGCCCTGCTCTACCCCGGCACCTGCCTGATCGAGGGCACCTGCCTGTCGGAAGGCCGGGGCACGGCTGACCCCTTCGCCATTCTCGGTGCCCCCTTTATCGAAGCGGAAGCCCTGACCCAAGCCTTCCAGGCCCTTGCTTTACCCGGCGTAGCCGCCACCCCGGTGTACTTTACCCCCACCACCTCCAAGCACCAGGGCACGCTGTGCGGCGGCATCCACCTGCACATCACCGACGAGCAGCAGCTGCGGCCTGTGGAGCTGGGGGTGCGGCTGTTGGCGCTGCTGCGGCAGATGTATCCCAAGGACTTTTCCTTCCTGCCCCCGGTGCGGGAGGGCGGCAAGCCCTTCATCTCCCTGCTGGCAGGCCACCGGGATTTTGAAGCGCCGGACTGGGATGCCGATGCCATTTTGCATCGCTATCATCAGGAGAGCCAAGCCTTCCGCATGCGCAAGGAGGCATACCACCTGTATCCAAAGGAGTGACCGCTATGGATTTGACTGTGAAACAAATGCTGGGGCAGAAGCTGATTTTCGGCTTCCACGGGGAACGCATGTCCCCGGAGTTTATCTCCCTGGTAAAAGAATACAAAATCGGCAACGTAATCCTCTTCCTGCGTAATGTAAAAAGCGCCCAGCAGCTGCGCCGGCTCTGCGGCGAGATTCAGCAGCTGATTCTGGAAGAAACCGGCTATCCCGCCTTCATCGTCATCGACCAGGAGGGCGGCATGGTGACCCGGCTGCCCCAGGATGCGGTGAATGTCCCCGGTGCCATGGCTCTGGCCGCCACGGGAAACCCGGACAATGCCCGGCTGGCTTCGGAAATCACCATCCGCCAGCTGAAGGGCCTTGGCCCCAACTTCAACATGGCCCCGGTGCTGGATGTGAACAACAATCCCCAAAACCCGGTAATTGGTGTGCGCAGCTTCGGTGACAGCTGCGACAAGGTCGCCGCCTTTGGCGAAGCCGCCATTGCGCCCTACTTAGGAAGCGGCGTGCTGTGCTGCGGCAAGCACTTCCCCGGCCATGGCGACACCGCCGTGGACAGCCACCTGGGCATCCCCCGAATCGACAAAACCCAGCAGGAGCTGGAGCAGGTGGAGCTGGTGCCCTTCCGCCGGGCCATTGCCGCCGGGATCCCCGCCATTATGATCAGCCATGTGCTGTTCCCCAACATCGGCACGGAGCAGGTCCCGTGCACCATGTCCCGCTACTTCATCACCGAGCTTCTGAAAAAGCAGCTGGGCTTCCAGGGGCTGGTGCTCACCGACTGCATGGAAATGCTGGCCATTCAGGAGCACTACGGCACCCCGGAGGGGACTGTGGCCGCCATCAAGGCCGGTGTGGACCTAGCGGAGATTTCTTCCAGCATCCACCTGCTGTGGGGCGCTGCCAAGGCCGTCAACGAGGCCGCCCAGCGTGGAGAATTTGATATGGACGAAATCCGCTCCTCGGTGGAAAAAATCCTGCGCTATAAGCAGCAGCTGTTCCGGCAGCCGGATCCCAGCCTGTGCAATCTGCCCCAAGACCGGGCACTGGCCCAAGCCATGACCCGCCAGGCCATCACAAACTGCGGCGGCCAGCCCCCGCTGGCAGACAGCCGCACCTTCTTCTGCGGCTGCGCCGATTACCGCGCCTCCGGCGTTGGCAACGAGGACGGCAGCGCCGGGACCTTTGTGGATTACATGTGCAGCGCTTTCTCTGCCCCCGGCCTGGTTACGGCAAAGGACCCCACCCCTGCCGAAATTCGCCAGGCAGTGGCCCAGGCCCAGCCTTGGGACCAGGTGATTCTGTGCACCTGCAACGGCCACCTGTTCCGGGGACAGATCGCCCTGGCCCAGGCTTTGGCGGAGAGCGGCAAGCCTCTGACCGTGGTAGCCCTGCGCAATCCCTATGACATCCCGCTGCTGCCCGACTGCGCCTGTCGTCTGGCCGCCTATGATTACAGCACATACAGCTTCCAGGCTCTGGAAGAAATCTTCCGGGGCGGCGCAGTCACCGGCACGGCCCCGGTGGCCCTTGGGTGAGGTGTGGCTATGTTTGTTGCAGGAATTGACGGCGGCGGCACCCACACCCGCCTGGAACTTCGGGACGAGCACAATCAGCTGCTGAGCCGGATGGAGTTTGGCCCCTTTAATCTCAACTCCATCGGAGAAGCGGGTTTTATCCAGCTTCTGAAGGAACTTTTTTCCGCCTTTGGGGACATGGATCAGTGCCAAAGCATCTGCTTCGGTGCTGCCGGCGTCTCCAATCCTCAGGTCAAGATGCTGATTCAGCAGGCGTTGGCGGAACGCTCCTACCGTGGAAGATGGACCCTAATGGGAGATCAGCAGATTGCCCTGCGTGGAGCCATGGACACCCCGGGAATTGCTTTGATTGCGGGTACCGGCTCCATCTGCTTCGGGCAGAACTCCCAGGGCCAGACCGCCCGCAGCGGCGGCTACGGCCATTTGATTGACGACGAGGGCAGCGGCTATGCCCTGGGTCGGGATGTGCTGCGCACGGCCATACGCACCCTGGATGGCCGCCCCGGCAGCGATGCCATTGCACAAGCTGTGTGCGACAAAATCGGCAGTACAGCGCCCCAGGCTCTGGTGCAGCTGGTTTACGGCCCCCAATCTGACAAATCCACGGTTGCCACCTTTTCCTCCATTGCCCTGGATTTGGCCCAAGCAGGAAATCCGGAAGCCCTGACGATTTTATCCAGGGGCGCTTCGGAGCTGGCGCAGCTGGTCTGCGCAGTACAGCGCAAGCTCCAAATGGCCCACTGCCCCATTGCCCTGCTGGGCGGACTGATTCAGCAGGACAATTCCTACCGCCGCCAAGTCGCTGCGGCGCTGGATTCCTTCGGCACCGTCATTGCCCCGGCCCACGATGCCCTGTGGGGTGCTGCGCAAATTGCTTGGGAGCAGCGAAACGGCTAACACTATTTTCCAGTAAAAAATCTCGCCCCGGAAGTGTTCTCTCTTCCGGAGCGAGATTTTCTATTACCGATAGACTCTATTGGGAATCACTTCTCCCGCTTCCACCTTCATGCCGGCGGGCAGGTGGTTCTCCGCCTTGACGATTGCCCCCAGGCAGACATGGACCCCTTCCTCCAGGGTGCAGCCATGATCCACAACGGCATTGCAGTTGACGATGCAGCCTTTCTTGACCACGCAGAGCGTGTTGACAATGGCCCCCGGCAGAATCACCGTTCCCGGGGCCAGGGTGGCCTTGGGGCTGACATAGGCCCGGGGGTGCACCAGCACCGGCAGGGCACAGCCCGCCGCTTCCAGCCGGTTCACCCAGGAAAGTCGCAGCTCATTATTACCAAAGGCCGGGTAAAATTCCACATTCTCCCCGATAAAGGCCGAAAATTCGTCGCATTTTCCGACAGCCTGTTCTGCGGCATCATCCAGGAACTGCACCCGATAGCCCAGCTGCTCCGCCACATCCGCCACGGTTTGGCCGTAGCCTCCGGCGCCTAAAATCACCAGCGTTTTCTCTGTCATACCGGCTCTCCAAAGGTGTCGGGGCGGTTGGGGTTGAAGATTTCGTTGCAGGTCATCACCGTCACCAGGTCTTCGGTGTCGGACAGGTTGATGATGTTGTGGGTCCAGCCGGGAATCATGTAAACCGCCTCGATTTTGTCCCCGGAAACTTCAAATTCCACCATTTCCCCGGTGTGAATGTTCCGCTCCTGGATCAGGCCGTGGCCGTGAACCACGATGAACTGCTCCCACTTGCTGTTGTGCCAGTGCTGGCCCTTGGTGATGCCGGGCTTGGAGATGTTGATGCTCACCTGGCCGCAGTCGGCGGTGTGCACCAGCTCGGTGAAGCTGCCCCGGTCGTCGCAGTTCATCTTCATGGCGTACTTGAATTTTTCCTTGGGCAGGTAGGTCAGATACAGGCTGAACAGCTTCTTGGCGAAGCTGCCCTCCGGCATTTTGGGCATCAGCAGGCTGGCAGGCTGGTCCTTAAACGCCGCCAGCAGGTCCACGATCTCTCCCAGAGTGACCTTGTGGCTGACGGGCACGCAGCAGTAGCGGCCGCCCTCGGTGAGCACCGTCTCCACGCCGTCAAATTCGCAGTGCTGTTCCTTGCCCTCCAGCAGGTCGAACATGCCCTCCACCAGGTCATCAATGTAGAGCACCTCCAGCTCGGTGGAGCGGTCGTTGACGGTGAACGGCTCGTCGTTGGCCACTGCCCAGCAGAAGGTGGAAATGGCGCTGTTGTACTTGGGGCGGCTGTGGCCCATGAGGTTGACGAAGCGGTAAACCGCCACCTTGGCCCCCGTCTCCTGGGCGTAGGCGAAGAACAGCTCCTCCCCAGCCTTCTTGCTGCGGCCGTACTCCGAATTACCAAACCGCCCCGCCAGGGTGGCCTGGACGGAGGAGGAAAGCATGATAGGGGCCTTATTGCCGTATTTTTTCAGATTATTCAGCAAATCCGAGGCAAAGCCAAAGTTTCCCGCCATAAAATCCTCGGGATTTTCCGGGCGGTTCACGCCTGCCAGGTTGAAGACGAAGTCCGCCTTGCGGCAGTATTCCGCCAGCTGGACCGGCGTGGAATCCAGGTCGTATTCATAGATCTCCCCAATGTGCAGGTTGGGCCGGGTCCGATTTTTGCCGTCCCGGATGTTTTTCAAATTGGCCACCAGGGCGGTTCCCACCATTCCCTTAGCGCCGGTAACTAAGATGTTCATAGCATCCTCCCTATTTTGCAAACGCCCCACCGGTGCAGGGGCATTTTGATATCGGTTTCCTTTCGATTATCGCACAAACAGCCGGTACTTGTCAACCCTTTGGCGACTTCTGGGGAAGCGATATTCTCTGCTTGGAACAGTC
>ERZ1032299.7-NODE-7-length-23901-cov-8.990145_pt1 | contig 23901 bp, 25 predicted proteins | sample MGYA00518735_ERZ1032299 | MGnify/ENA primary metagenome ERZ1032299 (study PRJEB33719, sample SAMN04262588) | wastewater metagenome | biome: periurban shantytown; feature: animal feces; material: feces | host: Canis lupus familiaris | place: Peru: Lima | collected... | reverse complement strand
CAATGTCCGGGTCGCTGTTGGCCAGCACCTCGTAGACAAAGGATACTCGGAAGCCGTTTTTGACCAGATCCAGAATCACCGGAAAGCTGGAAATGCAGATTTGACGCCGGAAGTGGTCTAAAGATTCGTTATACCCCTGAAGCTTCTGCTCCAAAATGGCCCGGGTTCCGGAGCCTTCCTCGCGGTGAATGATGGCTTGCTGGAATAGCTCCTCCAGGGACACTTGCCGCCCGGCAAAGGGGTGGTTCTTGGGGCAGACTCCGACAAACGGCTCTTGGCGCAGCAGCTGGCTGTCAAAGCGGCTGCGGTCAAAATAGCCCTCCACTACGGCGAAGTCCAGCTGATTTTCTTCCAGCAGATTCAGAAGCCGGTCGGTGTTGTCCACCACCAGGGATAGGGCGTGGTCCGGGTCCTCGAGATAGCGGCGAATTTGGGCTTTGAGTACGTAGTCACCGATGGTTTTGGTGGCGCCGATTTTCAGCTCCTGCACTTGGCTGCCCAGTTTTTTGCGCAAGTCCTGGTCCTGCAGCCGCATGGCCCGGGCGTACTGCTCCAAAATCTGGGCGGCTTCTGTTTTGTATAGATGGGCATTGCGATATTCAAAAAGCTTGCGGCCATATTGCCGCTCTAAGTAGTGAATTTGCTGGGTCACAGCGGGCTGGGTGATGCCCAGGGCATCGGCTGCCTTGCGGTAATTCATCCGCTCGCAGACCTGCAAAAACGTTTCGATGCGATAGTCCAGCATGGAGCGCCTCCCGAGTGTTGATAAGAAAATGAAATGGGTGTATAAGGATACTTTGAGTTGATTTTATCACAAATACTGTGGTATAATCAAGACGCAAAAGGGAAAACAAGGCATCCTTGGAAAAGAAAAAGGCCATGCCGCTCCTCCCGCCGCACCCACGTTCTCAATCCGGACCCATTATGGGTGACAAATGAAAAGGAGAAATCAGAATGAATGTTGTTGTCATTGGCGGCGTAGCCGCCGGTACCAAAACCGCTGCAAAGCTGAAGCGTCAGAATCGCAGCGCAACGGTCACCGTTTACACCAAAAGCAAAGACATCTCCTACGCTGGCTGCGGACTGCCCTACTATGTGGGCGGCAGCATCGAGACTCGGGAGGAGCTGATCGTCAACACGCCCCAGAGCTTCCAGGGCCTGACCGGTGTGGAGGTTCGCACCGGCATGGAAGCGGTGGCCCTGGATGCAGCTGAGAAAACCGTTACCTTTGCGGACGGTCAGCGTGTGGGCTATGACAAGCTGGTAATCGCCACCGGCGCAGTGCCGTTTATCCCCAACGTGGCGGGAGCGGAGCTGCCCGGGGTCTTCCCCATGCGCCAGCCGGACGATGCCATCGCCCTGCGGGCTTATGTGGAAGAAAACAAGTGCCGTTCCGCTGTGGTGGTAGGCGGCGGCTTCATCGGCCTGGAGCTGGCAGAGAATCTCACCGCCCAGGGCGTGAAGGTCACCGTGGTGGATATGGCCAGCCAGGTGATGCCCAACCTGTTTGACGCAGAAGTGGCCGATTACATCCGCCGGCAGCTTCAGGCCCGGGGCATCCGGGTTGTCACCGGCGCCGGTCTGACCCAGGTGCTGGGCACCGACCGGGCCACAGGGGTGGAGACTTCCGTGGGGCAGTTCCCGGCGGATGTGGTGGTGATGGCCATTGGCGTTCGTCCGGCCACCGGCTGGCTGGCAGAGTCCGGCTTGGAGATGAACCGGGGCACCATTGCGGTGGACCGCCAACAGCGGACCAATTTGGAGGACGTATACGCCGTGGGCGACTGCGCCCAGGTATTCAACCGCATCACCGGTAAGGCCCAGTGGTCTGCCATGGGCTCCACCGCCAACATCACCGGGCGGCTGCTGGCCCAGAATATCACCGGCACGGAAGCTGTCTATGGCGGCTGCTTGGGCACCGGCGTGGTGAAGCTGGCCGCCGATCTGAATGCTGGCCGCACCGGCCTGACCGAGGCCCAGGCCAAGGAGGCTGGCTTCGACCCCATTACCGTCACCTGCGCCACCGATGACAAGGCCCATTACTATCCGGGCGCCGGTACCTTCGTCACCAAGCTGATTGCCGACCGACAGAGCCACCGGCTGCTGGGCATTCAGGTGCTGGGCAGCGGCGCTGTGGACAAGATGGTGGACATTGCCGTTACCGGCATCAACCTGGGGGCCAAGGTGGAGAACTTTGATACCATGGACTTTGCCTACGCACCGCCCTTCTCCACCGCCATCCATCCGTTTGTGCAGGCCTGCTACATTCTGGAAAACAAGCTGTCCGGTGCTTATGAGACCATGACCCCCGCTCAGTACCTTGCCACCAAGGGTCGGGGCTACCGGGTGATCGATGTGAGCCGTGCACCGGCGATTCCTGGCGCTACCTTTGTGGAACTGGGCAAGGTCAACGGCCCCATCGATGGACTGAAGCTGGATGAAAAGCTGCTGCTGGTGTGCACCAGGGGCAAGCGGGCCTACCTGCTGCAAAATCGGCTGAAATCCTATGGCTACACCAACACCTTGGCGTTGGAGGGCGGTACCACGGTGAATAAGGTTACTGTCAGCTTTGAAGGCGCATTGCCGCCCATGGAAATCAAGCGGGTCAAGGGCTTGGGCTGTCTTCAGGACAAGCGCTATCCCGACGTGTTCAACGTCCGGGTGATTACCCGCAACGGCAAAATCACCGCCCAGGAGCAGCACGTGGTGGCGGAAGCTGCTGAACGGTTCGGCTCCGGCGAGGTGACTATGACCACCCGTCTGACCCTGGAGATTCAGGGTGTCAAGTATGCCAACATCCAGCCGCTGATCGACTTCCTGGCGGAGCACGGCCTGAGCACCGGCGGCACCGGCTCTCTGGTGCGGCCTGTGGTGTCCTGCAAGGGTACCACCTGCCAGTACGGCCTGATCGACACCTACGGCCTGTCGGAAAAGCTCCATGAAAAGTTCTATGTGGGCTACCACGGTGTGACCCTGCCCCACAAGTTTAAGATTTGCGTGGGCGGCTGCCCCAACAACTGCGCCAAGCCCAACCTGAACGACCTGGGCATTGTGGGCCAGAAGGTGCCCATGATCGATTACACCAAGTGCCGGGGCTGCAAAAAGTGCCAGATTATGGAAAGCTGCCCCATCAAGGTCCCCCAGCTGGTGGACGGCAAGATCCAGCTGGATGCAAACCAGTGTAACAACTGCGGCCGCTGCGCCGGCAAGTGCCCCTTCGGGGCCTTTGAGGAGTACCAGCAGGGCTACAAGATTTACATTGGCGGCCGCTGGGGCAAGAAGTTCGCCCACGGCCAGCCGCTGAGCAGAATTTTCACCAGTGAGGACGAGGTTATGGACGTGGTGGAGAAGGCCATCCTGCTGTTCCGGGATGAGGGACTTTCCGGCGAGCGCTTCGCCGACACCGTGACCCGCCTGGGCTTCGACTATGTCAACGACAAGCTCATCAGCGGCAGCATTGACAAAACCGCCATCCTTAGCAAGACCGTCAAGGGCGGCGCCACTTGCTAAGCTCCCTCCTAAAATTCCCCAGGCCCTGGCCTGGGGAATTTTTATGGGCAGGGGAGAGAAAGGAGATCGTATGGCTTATTTTCCTATGTGTGTGGATTTGACGGGAAAGCTCGTCTATGTGATTGGCAGTGGCCCTCAGGCGGAGCAGAAGGCTCAGGTGCTGCGGCCCTTTGGCCCCCAGCTGCGGCAGCAGGGGACGTTTAACCAGGCGGATGCCGAGGAAGGCCCGGCGCTGGTGGTGGTCGGGGATTTGCCCTTGGAGGAAGCTGAGAAGATTGTGAAAATTTGCCGCAGGTATGGCATTGCCGTGAATGTGGTGGACGAGCCTCAGCTGTGCAGCTTTTATTTTCCGTCTCTGGTTACCCGGGGGCCGCTGACGGTGTCTGTGTCCTCTGGGGGTGGCTGTCCGGCGGGGGCGGCCTATCTGCGCCGCCGTGTGGAGCAGGCGCTGCCGGAGCATACGGAACAGGTGCTGCTGTGGCTGACACAGCAGCGGCAAATGCTGCGGCAGAGGGGGATTCTGAAAAGTGCCGTGGAGATGGCCTTTGCGATGGATCGCCCGCTGACGCAGCAGGAGCTGACGCAGCTGCAGAAGCAAATGACATAAAAGATGGGCTGGTGCAGCGTTTGCTGTACCAGCCCAAAATGTTGCATTTTAGCGGAATTATCCACGCATAGCCCGCTTCCGGGCGATGTTGATGGGGCCTTCCTGCATGCGGTTGATCCAAGCCAGGCTTTTGCCTGCGCCGTAGGCGGTGCAGGAATCCGGGTCATCTGCCAAGATGCAGGCGATGCCGGTGCGCTCCATGAGCAGCAGATCCATGCCCCAAATCTGGCCGCAGCCGCCGGTGATGGTGATGCCGTTTTCGGAAATGTCGGACACCAGTTCCGGGCTGGTCTGCTCCATGACCGCCAACACCTCCTCGGCAATCTGCCGGGCGGGGCGGCGCAGCACCTCGTAGATTTCCGTGGAGGTGAGGGTGACCATCTTGGGCATACCGGTTTTGAAGTCCCGGCCCTTCACGTTCATGCTGCGTTCTTCGTCTCGGGGATAGACCTGACCAATCTGAATTTTGATGCTCTCTGCGGTGACCTGACCGATGACTACGCCGTGCTGGCGGCGGACATAACGGGCGATCATTTCGTCGAAATAGTTTCCGGCGATTTTCAGAGAGGAGGACACGGCCACGCCGTTCATGCTCAGCACAGCAATGTCGGTGGTACCGCCGCCGATATCTACCACCAGGTGGCCGCTGGCGCCACGGATATCCAGACCGGCACCCAGACCGGCAGCCAAAGGCTCCTCAATCAGGAACACACGGCGGGCACCGGCTTCAATGGCGGCATTGATGACACTGCGCTCCTCCACTTCGGACACGCCGGAGGGAACGGAGACGACGACACGGGGCTTCGGGGTGAACAGACCGGCTTTGGTAGCGGTCTTGAACATCTCCTGAAGCATCCGCACGGTCATCTCGTGGTCGGAGACGATGCCGTCCTTCAGCGGGTGCATAGCCACCACGTTGCCGGGGGTACGGCCCAGCATGTTCCGGGCAGCAGCACCCACTTGCAGGATTTTTCCGGTGTTCTTATCCACTGCCACAACGGACGGCTCCCGGACCACCAGGCCCTTGCCGTCGGCATAGATGAGAACGTTGGAAGTGCCCAGGTCTACACCCAGGTCATTGGAAAACATAGAAAAAAGAGACATATAGACACCTTTACTTTCGTGCTGCCGCAACTGCGGCACAATGTACTTGTCCGGCCCCGGCGGTGCGCAGAACTCTGGCCGCCTCTGCGGCGGTGGCCCCGGTGGTCAGAATATCGTCCAGCAGCAAAATCCGCTTGCCGGTCAAATCCTGCCCGGGGAGAATCTGGTAGGCACCCAGCACGTTGGCCCGCCGCTGGGCGGCATCGGACAGGCTGGACTGGGGCTGGTTGTGACGAACCTTTTTCAGCAGCGGAGTGGGAACCATGCCCAGCTCCTTGGCAGCTGCCTGCGCAATCAGCTCCACCTGGTCATAGCCCCGCTGCCAGTTCCGGCGGCGGCTTACCGGCACCCATGTGAGCAAATCAAAGCCCTCCGGGTGGGATTGCAGCACCGTCATAGCCAGCATGCGGCCATAGGCCGGGGCAAAGGAACGGGCATTGTGGAACTTATAACGCAAAAGACTTTTTCTCACGTTCCCTTCATAGTACCAAACTGCGGCGAAACTGTCAAGAAATTGCGGCGGATTTTTGCGATTTCCGTATACGGGGGCATCCAACCGGCAGCTGCGGCACAGGTCCAGCTCTTGCGGAGCGAGCAGCTGGCCGCATAAAATGCACTTGGGCGGAAACAACAGATGCAAAAGACGCTGGACAATTTGCATGGATACCACCTCCAAATGAAATGGGGCAGGATTATTCGACCTTGCCTTCGAGGCGAAGCTTTAGGCCGGTGTAGCGCCGGTTTTTGGAGGCGTTCTGGGTCATGGTGACCACCGTTTCCTCCCGGCCGACAATGATCAGCAGCTCTCTGGCTCGGGTGATGGCGGTATAGAGGATGCTCCGGCTGAGCAGGTAGGGCGAGCCGTTCCAGGCGGTTAAGATGACGGCTCGGTATTCGCTGCCCTGGCTTTTGTGCACCGTCATGGCGTAGGCCGGCTCCAGCTCGTTTAACTGGGTGAAGTCATAGACGGCTTCCCGGTCATCAAAGACCACGCTTAAGGTTTCGGTCTGGGGATCGATTTGCTGAATGGTGCCGACGTCTCCGTTGAAAATACCGGCACCGGCAGCGCTGCCGTCGCATTTTTTCCACAGAATGTCATAGTTGTTGCGAATCTGCATCACCCGGTCGCCTTCCCGAAAGAGGTATTCCCCGAAGGTACGTTCCTTTTTCTCCGGAGATGGCGGGTTGAGGGATGCTTGCAGGAGCTTGTTCAGGCTCACCGTGCCGACACCGCCTTTGCGGGTGGGGCAGAGGACTTGGATTTGCTCAGGAGGAATGCCCATGTTTTTGGGAAGGCGGGTGGTGCACAGATCTCGGATGAGTGTGCTGACACCTTCTTCATTGTTGCGGCGCATGAAGAAAAAGTCGTTGGTGACAGTCCGCAATTCCGGCAGCTGCCCCTGGTTGACCCGGTGGGCATTCATGACGATCAGGCTCTGCTGGGCCTGGCGGAAAATCTCCGTCAGCTGCACCGCAGGCAGAACGCCGCTGCGGAGCATATCCCGGAAGGGAAAGCCCGGTCCCACCGGGGGCAGCTGATCCGGGTCACCCACCAAGATCAGCCGCTTATTTCGGGGGACGGCTTGCAGCAGGGCATAAAGCAGCTGCACATCCACCATGGACATTTCGTCTACAATAATTACGTCGCCCTTAAGTGGGTTGGCGGCATCCCGCAGGAATACCATGTCCCCGGTGGCGGGGTCGATGGAGGCTTCCAAAAGCCGGTGAATGGTGGAAGCATCTTCTCCGGTGACTTCCGTCAGCCGTTTGGCGGCACGCCCCGTGGGAGCGGCCAGCAGGCAGCGCAGCTGCATCTGTCCCAGCAGGGAAAGAATGCCGTTTAGAATGGTGGTTTTGCCGGTGCCGGGGCCGCCGGTAATCAGCAGAAGACCACAGGTGGCGGATTCCCGGATGGCCTGAGTCTGCTGCTGGGAATACTCCATTTGGCTTTCTTTGGCAATGCGGCGGATTTTTTGGTTCAGCCCGGCAGGCTCCGGGAAGCGGCTTTCGGCAAAGGCCAGCAGGGCTTCGGCGCAGTAGCGCTCCGCTTCGTATAGCTCCGGCAGGTAAATGACGGTAATTCCCGCCAAGTGCTGCCGCACCAGCCGGTCGCATTCCAGCAGGCGGTCGATGCCTTGCCCCACTGCTGCCGGATCGACACTGAGCAGCTGGGCGGTGGCAGCGGTGAGCTTGTCCTGTGGCAGGAAGCTGTGGCCGCCGGTGAGATTATAGTGGAGTTCAAAGAGAATACCAGCCTCTACACGCCGGGGGTCATCTCCGGCAATGCCCAGCTCAATGGCGAACCGGTCCACCGCTTCAAAGGGAGCATCCAGTCCGTCGTCCATCAGCAAATACGGATCGTCATAAAGCAGCTCAATGGTGCTCTCTCCATATAATTTATAGCATCGCACAGCCAGTTCCGCCGGCAGGTGGTGGAGGGCGAAAAATTCCATCAGCTGGCGCATGCCAACTTGCAGACGAAATTCCTCGCCAATGGCTCTGGCTCGTTCCCGGGAAATACCGGGCACTTGGGCCAGCTGTTCCGGCTCCCGCTCCATAATGGCCAAGGTTTGGTTGCCAAACTGCTCCACAATTCGCCCTGCCAGCTTCGGGCCGATGCCCTTGATCACCCGGCTGGACAGATAGCTTAAAATCTCCATGGCGGTCTGGGGAAGAAGCCGCTCGAGAAATTCTGCTTCAAACTGGCGGCCATAGCTGGGATGGCTGCTCCATTTGCCGGTGACCATTAGCCGCTCGCCCACCGTGGGCAGGGGAATGGTGCCCACTACGGTTATATTTTGGCCGCCGCCTACGTTCAGCCGCAGCACGGCATAGCCGTTTTCATAGTTTTGGTATACCACGGCGCTGACTGCGCCTTGAATAATCTCCATATCTTCCGTCAACTTCTCTTCGCTCCCATCTCTACACAAAATCCTGCTGAGCAGGCACTTGATCCGGTGGGTATATCCGCAGCCCTTTGGCAAGATACTGCCGGCGCTGGCCTTCTGACAGGCCGAAATCCACCACGATCAATGGACAGCGGACCAGTCCCAAACTGCGCAGCCACAGAAAAAGCGGCACAAAGCCGGGACACGCCGCACTGGCAGCACACAAAACCCATCCCTGCGGACCGGCAGTAAATAACCAGCCGGAAACGCACCACAGAAGGCTCAGTGCGCCAAAAGCTGCCAGAAACCCCACCAAAACATACCATCCCACCTGCATCACCTCCCTGTCATGGTATGCCGGCAGGGAGGGCGGTGTGCATTTTTCCTTTTATTGTACAACATTTTCGGCAAAATGAAAAGCCCCATTCTCCACGAGGGAAAATATGTCGGCTTGGTAACCAATTTTTCATATTTAATTTATAAATTGGCCTTGAATCTCGACAGGATTTCGGATATAATACATGGTGATTGTGATGTGTCGGTGCTGTGGCGCAGACGGGAGGCAGTATGAAGGTTCTTAGTCTGGTTATGTGGGTGGGGCAGTTTGGCTTTTCCGCAGTGTTTCCGACCCTGTTTTTTCTTCTGCTGGCTTCGTGGCTACAGCATCGGTTTGACCTGGGCATGTGGATCGTTGTGCTGCTGGGGATTCTGGGGGTGCTTACCTCCATCAGCACCACCAAGTCCTGCCTGCGGTCCATGCGAAAGGCCGCTCAGGAGGCATCCTCGCAGAAGGAGCTGCCCACGGCATTTAATACCCACCACTGAAATTCCTCCCAAAGGCATCCGCTTTTGGGACCATTACACTGCAAAGGAACGTTTTCCATGAAATTACAACCAGCCTCTCGTAAAGAGATTACCCGCATCAGTCTGGGCACGCTGATTTGCGATGTCATTTTGGTAGCGGTGCTGTTTTTGCTCAGCCTGGTGGGCGTGGGCAGTTTTGAACCGGGGCGCATCTTTTTGGGTGTGGCCTGCGGCTCGGTGGTGGCCATTGTCAACTTTACGGTTCTGTGCCTGACGGTACAGAGCGCAGTGGGGATGGAAAACAAACGGAAGATGAAGGCGAAGTTCCAGCTCAGCTATAACATCCGCTTGATTGTGCAGGCGGTGTGGGTGGTGGCTTCCTTCCTGATTCCCCAGATTCACTTCGTTGCTGGCGCAGCTCCGGTGCTGTTTCCCAATGTGGTGATTTATTTCCTGCAATTTACCGGACGGCTTTTTCCCAAACAGGAGAGCCAGCCGGAGCAGACACAGCAGCCAGAGGAAGCGGCACAGAGCGCCCAGTCCGGCTCTGACACATAACAGGGAAACGAGGTATTATTATGGATTTAGCAATCAACGGCGCAAGAGTTATCGCAACCATCGAAAACGTGCCAATTTTCGGCACCATTCAAATCACCCAAACCCTGGTGGCCAGCTGGCTGGTGATGATCATCATCACGGCACTGTGCATCTGGCTGGGCCATGGACTGAAGGTCACCGGTATTTCCCGGAAACAGGCTGTGGCAGAGATGCTGGCTACCAGCCTGCTGAACTTCGTCCGGGGCAATATGGGCACCGGATTTGACCACTACATTCCGCTGATCGGCACCATCTTCATCACCAGCGTGATTTCCAACCTCATCAGCCTGGTGGGCATCTGGAGCCCCACGGCCGACCTGATGACGGAACTGGCCTGGGCGCTGGTGGTCTTTGTGCTGATTACCTACCATAAGATCAAGGCCTCCGGCATCGGCGGCTATCTGAAAGGATTCCTGGACCCCATTTTTGTCATGGCGCCCATCAATGTGATGAGCGAGTGCTTCACCCCCATCTCCATGGCCTGCCGTCACTTCGGCAACATTCTCTCCGGCACCGTTATCAGTGCTCTGATTTATGCGGCCCTGGCGATGGCGAACAATGCCCTGTTCGGTTTCCTGGGCTCCAGCTTGCTGGCAGCCATCGCCCTGACTTTGGTGGGCGGTGCCCTGATCCTGTTTTTCCGCAAGCGGAAAAAGTTCCCCTTCATCCTGGGCATCATCCTGGCAGTGCTGGGTGTGCTGGCAGTGATCACCAATTTGGGCGCAACATTCCCCTGGCTGACGGTGGGCATTCCTGCCATCCCCAGCCTGTACTTTGACTGGTTCGGCGGCTGCATTCAGGCATTCATTTTCTGCACCCTGACCACTCTCTTCATCAAACAGGCAGCAGGCGACTAATGCCGCTGGCCATTTGAATAACTCTGTATTGAATGATTTAGGAGGAAATAGTTATGAACGAAATGCAGCTTTTAGCAAAAGGTATCGCCCTGGCCGGCTGTGGCATCGGCGCTGGTTTGGCTCTGATTGCTGGTATCGGCCCTGGTATCGGTGAAGGTAACTGCGCCGCCGCCGCTTGTGAGGCCGTTGGCCGTCAGCCCGAGTGCAAGGGCGATGTGACCAGCACCATGATCCTGGGTATCGCACTGTCCGAGACCACCGGTATTTACGGCTTCGTTACTGGTCTGCTGCTGATTTTCGCCGCTCCCGGTATGTTCATGAAGTACCTGGCCTAATCTGAGCAAGCGAAAACAGATTATTGACCGGAAGGAGGCCAATCAATGGAAGCTATTTATCAGTCCCTGGTGGCTGTAAATCCCGTAACCTTGATTGCTCAGATTTGCAACCTCTTTATCCAGCTGTTTCTGTTCAAGAAGTTCTTCTGGGACAAGATTCTGGCGGTGCTGGACCAGCGCCGTCAGGCTGCTGACCAGCAGATTGCGGATGCGAAGGCTGCCCATGCAGAGGCGGCTGCCATCAAAGAGACGTATGAGCAGAACATGAAGCAGGCGAAGGCTCAGGCTGATGGGATTCTGGCCAACGCCCAAAAGACGGCAACCCTGCGCAGTGAGGAGATCATCAGCCAGGCTCAGGTTGCGGCTGCTCAGATCAAGTCCAAGGCATCTGCCGACATCCAGCTGGAGCGGAAGAAGGCCGTCAACGATGCGAAGAACGAAATCTCCGGCTTGGCAATGGCCATTGCCGGCAAGGTTGTGGGTCGGGAGCTGAATGCTGCGGACCAGGCTGGCTACATCGACCGCTTTATTGAGGAATTGGGTGATCAGGTATGACGGAAGTGGGAAGCGTTTACGGCCAATCGCTGTATGAGCTTGCCAAGGAGGAATCCCTGGCTGCACAGATTGGAGAGCAGCTGACGGTTTTGCAAACCAGCTTCCGCCAGGAGCCGGACTTTATTCGGCTGCTGAACTCTCCCAACCTGACCAAGGCGGAGCGGTGCCAGATTTTGGACGAGAGCTTTCGCCAAAAGGTGCATCCCTATCTGCTGAACTTCTTGAAAATTCTGACGGAGAAGGGCTATATGCGCCACTTTTCCGACTGCTGCAAGGCCTATACCCAGCGCTATGACCTGGATAACGGCATCGTGCGGGTGCAGGCCGTGTCGGCCATTGCGCTGACACAGCAGCAGAAGGATAGACTGACTGAAAAATTGAAAACAATTTCCGGCAAGCAGGTCATCCTGCACTGCCGGATCGACCCCGCAGTCCTGGGCGGCATCCGCCTGGATTATGACGGTCAGCGCCTGGATGACACGGTGGCCCATCGTTTGGACGCCATCCGGGACCTGCTGAACAAAACCGTACTCTGACGAGAAAGCAGGGACTCTATGGAACTAAGACCCGAAGAAATTACCAAAATTATTCGTAGTCAAATCAAAAACTACGAAAACAAAATGGAAGTCAGCGAAACCGGCGTTGTCATCCTGGTGGGTGACGGCATTGCCAAGGCCTCCGGCCTGGACAAGTGCATGGCCGGCGAGCTGGTGGAATTCCCCGACGGCTCCTTTGGCATGGCCCAGAACCTGGAGGAGGATACCGTCTCCATCGTCATCCTTGGCTCGGATCAGGGCATTAAGGAAGGCGATACCGTTAAGCGCACCGGCCGGGTTGTCTCCGTCCCCGTGGGCGAGAAGCTCATCGGCCGTGTGGTCAACGCTCTGGGCGAACCCATCGACGGCAAGGGCGCTATCGAGGCAGAGGGCTACCGCCCCATCGAAGCACCGGCTCCCGGCATCATTGAGCGTCAGCACGTGTCCCGTCCTTTGCAGACCGGCATCAAGGCAATCGACTCTATGATTCCCATTGGCCGTGGTCAGCGTGAGCTGATTATCGGCGACCGCCAGACCGGTAAGACCACCATCGCCACCGACACCATTCTGAACCAGAAGGGCAAGAACTGCATCTGCATTTACGTTGCCATTGGCCAGAAGCGTTCTACTGTGGCCCAGGTGGTGGACAGCCTCACCGCAGGCGGCGCTATGGACTACACCATCGTGGTGAGCGCCACCGCCTCTGAGCTGGCACCCATGCAGTATATCGCCCCCTACGCAGGCTGCGCCATGGGCGAGCACTTTATGCACCAGGGCAAGGACGTGCTGGTGATTTACGACGACCTGAGTAAGCATGCTGTGGCCTACCGTGCCATTTCTCTGCTGATTCGTCGTCCCCCCGGACGGGAAGCTTACCCCGGTGACGTGTTCTACCTCCACAGCCGTCTGTTGGAGCGGGCAGCACAGCTGTCCCCGGAGCTGGGCGGCGGTTCGCTGACGGCTCTGCCCATCATCGAAACCCAGGCCGGCGACGTGTCTGCCTACATTCCCACCAACGTCATTTCCATCACCGATGGCCAGATTTTCCTGGAGTCGGAGCTGTTCAATTCCGGCGTTATGCCCGCCGTGAACCCCGGTATCTCCGTGTCCCGTGTGGGCGGCGATGCCCAGATCAAGGCCATGAAGAAGGTCTCCGGCTCTTTGAAGCTGCTCTACTCCCAGTACCGGGAGCTGCAGAGCTTCGCTCAGTTCGGTTCTGACCTGGATGCTGACACCAAGAGCCGTCTGGCCCTGGGCGAGCGGATCGTGGCCGTGCTGAAGCAGAAGAATGGCTCTCCCAAGGAAGTGGCCCAGCAGGTGTGCATCATCTACGCCGTTACCCACGGCTATCTCACCGGCATTGCTCTTGACCAGATTCCTGAGTTTGAAAAGCGGCTGGAAGAGCACATGGAGAATCACCACCGTGCCGTTCTGGAAGCCATCCGGGACACCGGCAAGCTGGAAACCGATACCGAAAACGCCCTGAAGGCCGCCCTGGACGAGCTTGTGGCCCAACTGGCATCTTAAGAAAGGAGGCTGCCCATGGCTGGCGTTTCCACCAAGGAAATCAAAAACCGCATCCGAAGCATGGAATCTACCCGGCAGATCACCAAGGCCATGGAAATGGTGGCTGCCTCCAAGCTTCGCCGTGCACAGGCCCAGATTGCCAATTCTCGGCCTTATTTCGGCATCCTCTACGATACCATTCATGACATTCTGCGCACCAACCGGGAGTTTCAATCCCCCTATCTCAAGCAGCGCGAAGGCAATCGGGCCATGTATGTGGTCATTGCCGGTGACCGCGGCTTGGCTGGCGGCTATAACAGCAACATTCTGAAGTTAGCCTATGCCGAGATGGAGGGGAAGGAAGCTACGGTGCTGCCCATTGGTAAAAAGGCGGTGGATTTCTTCCGCTCCAAGGGCGTGCCGGTGCTGACGGATCTTTATGCTGAGGCGGCGGAGGTGTCCATTGGGGACTGCTTCTCCATTGCCAAGCAGCTGAGCCAGGCGTTCCTGGCAGGGCAGTATGACGAGATTCACCTGGTGTATACCAACTTTGTCTCGGTGCTGTCCCAGACCCCGCAGCCTCTGCGGCTGCTGCCCCTGACCAAGCCGGAGCAGGAAGACCAGGGGACAAGACCGGGACTGATTCTCTACGAGCAGGACAGCGAAGAGGTGTTCGCTGCCATTATCCCGGAGTATCTGGGGGGCATCGTCTATGGCGCCCTGTGCGAGAGCCGTGCTGCGGAGCAGGCGGCCCGCCGCTCTGCCATGGACTCCGCAACCCAGAATGCCGACGACATGATCGCCGGGCTGAGCCTGAAATTCAACCGGGCCCGCCAGGCGGCCATCACCCAGGAGATTACGGAGATCGTCGCCGGTTCTTAAAAATCCAACGTCCCACCCGGCAGGCGTGTCCTGCCGGATGGAACCCATAAAGGAGTTGAAACCCAATGGCCAACAACAAAGGAACTGTGATCCAGGTTCAGGGTCCTGTTCTGGATATTCGGTTTGCCGACGACCAGCTGCCCCAGCTGCTCAGCGCCATCCAGATTCAAAACGGGGACAATACCATCATCGCCGAGGTCGCCCAGCACATTGGCGACAATGTGGTGCGGTGCATCGCCATGTCCTCTACCGACGGCTTGCAGCGGGGTGTGGAAGCGGTGGATACCGGCGCTCCCATTTCCGTGCCTGTGGGCGAGGAATGCCTGGGCCGTGTGTTTAACCTGCTGGGCCAGCCCATTGACAACAAGCCCCCGGTGCAGGGTGCAGAAAACTGGCCCATTCACCGGCCCGCTCCCTCTTATGAGGAGCAGCAGCCCGCTACCGAGATTCTGGAAACCGGCATTAAGGTCATCGACCTGATTTGCCCCTACGCCAAGGGCGGTAAGATCGGCCTGTTCGGCGGCGCAGGCGTGGGCAAGACGGTGCTGATTCAGGAGCTGATTTACAACATTGCCACTGCTCATAACGGCTACTCCGTGTTCACCGGCGTCGGTGAGCGGACCCGTGAGGGCAATGACCTGTACAACGAAATGACCGAGTCCGGCGTTATTTCCAAGACCGCCATGGTCTTCGGTCAGATGAACGAGCCGCCAGGAGCCCGTATGCGGGTGGGCCTGTCCGGTCTGACCATGGCTGAGTACTTCCGGGATGTGAAGCATCAGGACGTGCTGCTGTTCATCGACAACATTTTCCGTTTCACCCAGGCCGGTTCTGAGGTGTCGGCTCTGCTGGGCCGTATGCCCTCCGCCGTGGGCTACCAGCCCACCCTAGCTACGGAAATGGGCGCCCTCCAGGAGCGGATCACCTCCACCAAGGACGGCTCCATCACCTCCGTTCAGGCGGTTTACGTCCCTGCGGATGACCTGACGGACCCGGCACCTGCCACCACCTTTGCCCACCTGGACGCCACCACCGTTCTGGACCGTGGCATTGCCTCCCTGGGCATTTATCCCGCTGTGGATCCCCTGGATTCCAGCTCCCGGATTCTGTCCCCGGAAATCCTGGGCACCGAGCACTATGAGACCGCCCGTGCGGTTCAGGGCATTTTGCAGCGCTATAAGGAGCTGCAGGACATCATCGCCATCATGGGCATGGACGAGCTGTCCGACGAGGATAAGCTGATCGTCAACCGGGCCAGAAAGGTCCAGCGGTTCCTGAGCCAGCCCTTCCACGTGGCTGAGCAGTTCACCGGCTACCAGGGCAAGTACGTCCCCCTGAAGGAGACCATCCGCAGCTTTAAGGAAATCATCGAGGGAAAGCACGACGAAATTCCCGAGTCCTATTTCCTGTTTGCCGGCTCCATCGACGAGGTGGTTGCCAAGTACCGGGGCGGTGAGCAGGCATGACCTCCTTCCCCCTGAAAATCGTCACCCCCGACGGCCTGATTTTTGACGGCCCGGCGGAGAAGCTGATTGTGCGCACCACCGGCGGCGACGTAGCCATCCTGGCTCGCCACATCAATTATGTGGCTGCCCTGGGTATGGGCCGGGCCGTGGTGGAGGCAGGCGGAAACCGCCGCACTGCCGCCTGCATTGGCGGTATGCTCAGCGTGGTGGACGGCGAGGTGACTCTGGTGCCCACTACTTTCGAGTGGGCGGACAGCATCGACGTGGACCGTGCTGAGGCTTCCTATCAGCGGGCAGACAAGGTGCTCCACGACAGCTCGGCCACCGACACCGACGTGAAGCTGGCAGAGGCCCGGCTCCACCGGGCGCTGGTCCGCAAGAGCGTGGCATCCTACAAGTAAAGCGCAAAGGCGCTGCTGCACGATTGCAGCAGCGCCTTTTGTATGTCCAAAAGGGGAGTGTGTGTCACTGGATGGCGAAGCCGTCAAAGCCCTTACCCACGGCGAAGTTCAGCATCTCCTGGTGGGTTTCGTAGTGCAGTTCTTCAAAGCCGTCCGCTTCCTGGAAGGAGACGATCCGCCGAATCCAGTCAATCCAAAGAGAATAGTACATGGTGTCCTCCTTATGTCGGTGATTGGAATGGTGGTAAGTGCTTGGGCTGCGGTCTTTGGCTGTCCTTGTTTGACGCTGGTGGTAATGTTTACGGTGGGCCCCTCATCCGTCACGGCTTTGCCGTGCCACCTTCCCCCGAGGGGGAAGGCTTTGGTGCGGTGGAACTGGGGGGAGTGCGGGGGAAAACCCACCGGGTCGGCGGGGGCATGCCCCCCGCCCTACGAAAGGTACGTCCCTTTTGCTTAGACTACTGAGCTGCAACGAACCGGGTGACCCCCTGAGGTGGTGGTCAATCACCAGGGTTGCAGGCACGCCATTGACAGCGGCGGCACGCCGCCTGCCCCTCTCAGTCACCTTCGGTGACAGCTCTCCCAGAGGGAGAGCCAAGTGGGTGCGGTGGAAGTCGATAGGTGCTGTGGTGGACTGGGGTTCGCTGCCCCTCATCCGTCACGGCTTTGCCGTGCCACCTTCCCCCGAGGGGGAAGGCTTTGGTGCGGTGGAACTGTGGAGGTGCGGTGGAAAAACCACCGGGGCGGCGGGGGCATGCCCCCGCCCTACGAAGGGTACGTCCCTTTTGATTAGACTACTGAGCTGTAACGAACCGGGTGACCCCCAAAGGTGGTGGTCTACCACCAGGGTAACAGTCTCGTAGCTGTCAGCGGCCACTGGCCGCCTCGTAACTGACAGCGGCGGCACGCCGCCCGGGTGACCCCCTGAGGCGGTGGTCAATCACCAGGGTTGCAGGCTGGCCATTGACAGCGGCGGCACGCCGCCTGTTATTTGCGTGGCTCGTCAAAAGACAGGGGGCCTTCGTAGACCAGGAGTTTGGTTTGGCCGTCGTCGGTGAGGTAAACGTCCCGGAAGAAATAAGTGGATTGGTAGTCTACATAGGCCCGGATGGTGACTTTCCACATGCCGGCTTTTTGATCCCGGTACACGTCTGAATCCAGATAGTTGGGCAAATCGGGGTATTCTTTCAGCGCCAGCTTGGCGGCATCCACCGGGCCGGTGATGGGGGTGCCGCCGTTGTTGGCGAAGCTATCTTGCCGGATGTTGAAGTCTGCATCGGTGTACTTGACCTGGGCCTCCTGCCAGGAGAAGCTGTCCACGATCAAATCCTTGGTGTAGGAGAGGATCTCGGCATCAATTTCCTCGGCAGAGGTGTCCAAAATTTCAAGAAAACTGATGCTACTGGAGGTATCATAAAGTGGCAGATACTCCATGCGGGTCAGCTGTCCCTGGGGGTTGAAGTAGTAGGTCAGCTGGGCGCTGGCTTCTGGAATTTTCAGGCCTGCCACAGGCCAGGTCAGCACAAAGCGCACCATTTCGTCGCTGATGACCCCAACGCCCTCGGGGAAGCTGGCGGTCTTGTTGTTGCGTTCGAAGAAAGTAAGGTTGAAGCTGCGGTCGGAGAGGGAATTGCTCCAGCCGCTGGCATCCAGAGAGGCCAGCGCCATGCCCCGGACACCGCTGCCCCGGACTTCCGGATCGTTCCAGACCTGGTGGTAGCCGATGTTGTCCCACCGGGCAGAAATATCGATGCGGCCGTTGTTTTCTGGATTGCTCGTACTATCCTGACCAAAATCCCGGATTTGCAGATAATTGTTCCCATGAATCCAGGCTTCGGCTTCACCGAATACATTTTCCTTGAAATGGATGTGATCCCGGGCTTTCAGCTCGTCTACGGCATCGTAGCACCGCTGGACGGCGGCAGCTGCTTCGGGGGAATTGCTGTCCACGGTCTGGGCAATGGCAAATTCCGAATAGAACGTGAGGGTGGAGCTGCTGTTGTTGTAGTAATTGCGGAAGAGCCTGCCCATGCGGTATTCACCGGGTTCCAGCTGACCATAGAGAGGGGTCCAGTCCAAATACCCATAGGTGGCCGGGCCACCCTTGGCCAGGGAGATGCCTTCGGCAGTGACGGCGGGAGCGTCGGCGATGGTGGGCAGCTTCTCCCACTGGCCGTTGACCTTCTTTTCCAGCCAGTATTCCATGCCGGTGGAGAGGGAGCCTTTTCCGGTGGCTGTCTGACCGACATAGACATCGGCGCCGGAGGGGCTGAGCCGGTCGTCGTCCACCCGGAAGGAAACGCCCCAGCTGAGGGCTTCGGCTTCGGCGGCCAGCTCCTGGCCGCTGACCTGCCCGGGCTGGACGGATTCTTTCCGGGTGCGCATCATCTGACCGATGTCCGCAGGCTCCTCACCCGGCATATCGACGTGAGGGGAGAGCATGAGCATCTGCGCATCCGGGAAGCGGGAGGTATCCATCTTGAGGTTTGCAAATTTGCCTCTTGAATTATAGGTGCAGCGGATGGTGTTGGTGTAAGTGGTTTCCTGGGCATCCTGCCACTGGGCTGTGAAGCGGACAGAACGGCCCTGTTCGGTGGTTTCTTCCTGAACAAACTGGACCGTCTCCGGGTCCCACAGAATGGCATCCAGATATGCCTGCCACTGGGAATCGGCCTGATCCGTCTGAACCCACTTTCCCTGATAGAGGGTGTAGGTTTCCCCATCCAGGGAAAGACAGCCCTGCGTAGGCTCTTCGCTGCTGGTGGGGGTGTACTCCCAGAGGGTATTCCCGTCCTGGCGGCACAAGGTCACAAACCAGACAGGAGTAGCGCCGCTTCGATCCTCGGTGGTATAGTTCCCACCGAGCAGTTCCAGATAGAAGGTATCCTGAGAAAGCAGCTGCTGCACATCCTGGTAGCACTGGGTCAGGGTGTCCTGCTGGGCCTGCTGTTCTGGAGTCGGGGTGTTCTGCTGGGCCTGCTGTTCCGGAGTCAGGGGAGCGTCCTTGGGGGTATCCGGGTTGGTCACCAGGCATACCGTCACAAAGCACAGCGCCAGAATGCCCAGCAGGCTGAAAAACACACCAGGCTTTTTGTAGCGCAGCACCGACAGGATGCGCTCCTTTACGCTGATTTCTCCGAAAGCCACAGGGCTGGCAAAATGAAATCTGGGGGCGCTGCACGACAGCAGCGCGTTCGAGTAGCCCTTGCGCTCGTCCAGCTCCATAAACTGCACCACCCGCTCGTCGCAGGCCATTTCAATGTCCTTGCACAGCAGGATGTAGGCCACCCATACCAGGGGATTGAACCAGTGCAGCGCCAGGGCCAGAAAACCAATCATCTTAATCCAGTGGTCGCCCTTGTCCAGGTGCGTGCGCTCGTGCTCGAGGATATAGCGCCGCTCCTGGCTGCTCATACCGGCAGGGATGTAGATTTTCGGCTTGAGAAAGCCAAGAATAAAGGCGGTGTCAATGCGGTTGCTTTCCCAACCGCCCCGAATTTTGACGGCATCCTGAACCTGCTGCCTCAGCCGGCGGTATGACAGGATGCTATACAGGCCGAAGCCCAGGGCTACCACCCCCCAGAGAATAGTGACCAGGGGAAGCAGCTGGCGCAGGAAGATGCTGTCCGGCCAGGTGAATTGGAAATTGGGCTGCAAGCTGAAGGGACTTTTCACGGGAATGGGCAGCAGCAGCCGAATCCCGGCCAACAGCCACAAAAGACAGATATATTTCTTAGGGACCTTGCGCAGAACCAGCCGCAGCACCATAACCACGGCGATGACGATGCTGCCATGGATGCTGGCAGTCAGAATGTTGTGCAGCATTTACGATTCCTCCTCGTATTCCGAAATGAGGGTGCGCAGCTGCTCCACTTCCTCTTTGCGCATGCGGCCGCTGCGGGAGAAGGCGGCGATAAAAGCAGGAATGGAGCCTTCAAAGGTTTCCTCCACCAAATCGTCCAGACGGCTTTGCTGGGCTTGCTCTTTGCTGACAAGGGAGCGGACGACGGTGTTTTCGTTGACCAGCACGCCACGCTCGGCCAGCCGACGGATGACGGTGTAGGTGGTGGCTTTGCTCCAACCCAGCTGGTCGTGGCACAGCTCCACCAGCTTCGGGGAGCGGATCGGTTCGTTTGCCCAGAGAATTAGGCAGAATCGGTATTCGCTTTCAAAAATTTTGGGTACATCCATGGGGAAAACCTCCTTGCGGTTTAATTGGTTCAACTGAGCTGCTTTTAGTTTACAGTATTCAACCAGAGTTGTCAAGAAGAATGTTGAAATTAATATAAAATTGATTGAACATAGTAAACTGAGAAAGGAAAGAACGATTGTGCTTGACAAAAGAAAGGGAATCTGCTATACTGAACACTGTTCAGTATGAGAGGGGGAGACGTGGTGAATACAGTGGTAACATCCCGGGAGCAGATTTTGCAGGTTTGCCGGGAGCTGATTCAGCAGCAAGGCTGGTCGGCGGTGAGCATTCGCTCGGTGGCTGGTGCCTGTGGCATCTCCGTCGGCTCCATCTATAATTACTTCCAGGATAAGTCCCAGCTGGTGGGCGCAACGGTGGAGAGCGTGTGGCTGGATATTTTCCGCATTCCTCCGGGGCAGACCCCGTTTGACAATATCCTGGACTGTGTGGGCTGGATGTTTGCCTGTATGGAGGAGGGAAGCCGCCGCTATCCCAATTTCTTCTCCATGCACTCCATGGCATTTCTGGGAGAAGGAAAGGCAGAGGGGCAGAAGCGGATGGCCCAATCCTGGGCGCACATGCACCAGGGAATCGCCGCCGTGTTGGCCAGTGACCAGAAGATTTCTCCGGATGCCTTTGCAGAGGGATTCACCCGGGAGGACTTGGCGCAGATTCTATTCTCGCTGCTCCTGTCGGCGCTGATGCGCCACGATTATGACCCGGTGCCAATTCAGACGATGCTCCGGCGGCTGCTATACAAATAGATCTTAAGTCTGCTTATCATGCACATAAATTTCATGCGCCAGCGTTTGCCTTGTAAATGGTGGGATGCCAGCGCATGTAATTTTGTAATATAATATGAACAATGTTCAAATTAGGAGGAAAACAAGATGCAAGCAATCGTAGAAACCCTGTTCGATGCGGTCTATCTGGTGTCGGTGGTGACCATCGGCATTGTGATGATGGTGAAAGGGAAGAAGAGCCGCCAGTTCTGGCTGTTTGGCCTGATGGCCGTAGTGCTGGGTCTGGGAGATTCGTTCCACCTGGTGCCTCGTGCGCTGGCCCTGTGCACCACCGGCCTGGAAAACTTCACGGCAGCACTGGGAACGGGTAAGTTCATTACGTCGATTACCATGACGGTGTTTTACATCCTGCTGTACTATGTCTGGCGGATTCGTTACCAGGTGGAGGGCCGGAAGGGCCTGACTGCGGCAGTGTATGTGCTGTCCGCTCTGCGGATTGGTCTGTGCCTGATGCCTCAGAACCAGTGGCTCAGCGCCCAGGCACCCCTGTCCTGGGGCATTTACCGCAACATTCCTTTCGCCCTGCTGGGCCTGCTGATCATCGTGCTGTTCTACCAGAGCGCAAAAGAAAAGCAGGATAAGACCTTCCGGTTTATGTGGCTGACCATTGTACTGAGCTTTGGCTTCTACATCCCGGTGGTGCTGTGGGCAGATGTGATCCCCATGATCGGCATGCTGATGATTCCCAAAACCTGCGCCTACGTCTGGACCGTTTTGATCGGCTACCAGGCTATGAAGAAGGAACTGAACTGAAAAAAAGGGACTGAGCGAAAAGCTCAGTCCCTTTTCCGTTGCGGAAAAACCGTCATTGCAGCGAAGCGACGTTATACATCATTCCCCTTTAGCCGGTCCCACAGGGCCAGCTCGCCCAGGCCCAGGAAAAAGCCCACGAGGCTGTAGACGGCGGCCTTATCCACCAGGGTCATTTCAGGCAGCAGACTCAGCACGGTATCCAGCACCACAAGAACGGCCAGATTGCCGAACCACACCCAGAAGAATTTTAAGTAAGACATATTCATTTGGATTCCTCCTTCAGAAAGTCCAGGTCGAAGGGCTTGTCCAGTTCGTCGGAGACATAGCCGCCGTTTTTCCGGCGCTGCTTGACGCATTCGGTGAGCAGGTACTCGATTTGTCCGTTTACGCTGCGGAAGTCATCCTCTGCCCAGGCGGCAATGGCGTTGTACAGTTTGGTGGAGAGCCGCAGAGGAATTTGCTTTTTGGTGTTTTCCGGACGGGAAGCGCCGTCCTTGTTGGGATTTGAAGCCATATCAGTACAGAGAGCCGGAGTTGACGATGGGCTGGGCATCCTTATTGCCGCACAGCACCACCAGTAGGTTGGAGACCATGGCGGCCTTCCGCTCCTCGTCCAGGTCCACCACACCGTTCTCCTGGAGCCGCTCCAGGGCCATTTCCACCATGCCCACGGCGCCGTCCACAATCAGCTTTCGGGCATCCACCACGGCGCTGGCCTGCTGGCGCTGGAGCATCACAGCGGCGATTTCCGGGGCATAGGCCAGATAGGTGATGCGGGCATCCACGATTTCCAGACCGGCTTCGTCTACACGGGCCTGAATTTCCTCTTTGATGCGCTGGGCCACCACTTCGCTGGAGCCACGGAGGCTGCCGTCGTCGGCCAGGCCGTCGCCGGTGGTATCCACATTGGGGGCAGCATCATAGGGGTACAGCCGGACGATGTTGCGCAGGGCGCTGTCGCATTGCAGGGATAGGAACGCCTTGTAGTTGTCCACATTGAAGGCTGCCTTGGCGGTGTCCACCACACGCCACATGACGGCAATGCCGATTTCTACGGGATTTCCCAGGCAATCATTGATTTTCTGCTTGTTGTTGCTGAGGGTCATGATTTTCAGGGACATTTTCATGCCGATGTCTCCGCCGGCCCGGGTGGATTTGACATCTCCGCTCTGGTTCAGCTGGGTTCCGGCGGCGGGGTTGACACTGGCGCAGAAGGGGTTGACCCAGTAGAAACCTTCGCCTTTGAGCGTACCCACGTAGTTGCCGAACAGGGTCAGCACCAGCGCCTCCTGGGGGCGCAGCACCTTCAGACCGGCCAGCATCACCATGCACACCACCGAAACAAGACCGGGGAGCACGGACAGGGGATACAGCTCGGCATGGATGCACCAGAAGAAGCCAACCAGCCCCAGGGCAATGCCGGCCAGCAGAACCAGCAGCATGGCCATGCCGTTTTTCCGTTTGCTTAAAATTTTCTCTGTCATAGAAATCTGTCCTTTCTATATTTGAGTATCTATATGATATCAAAGTGATATCTGATTGTCAAGAGGGAGAAAGAAAAAATTTCCGGGCAGGAACTTCCTGCCCGGCTGGGGGTGTAACCTATTTACAGGTGGTGTTGTAGGGGTGGCATTTATCGTCTTTGCCGTCGCAGTCTCTGGGGGAGAACTCCGTAGCAGGGAAGGGAATCCGGCTGAACATCTCGCAGGGATCCTCGCCGCCGCCGGGGGCATCGCAGCATTCCTTGCTGGGAATGGCGTAGTCCAGCACGTTCACCAGCACCTGGGCATCCCGCTCCAGGCGGATGATGGAGAATTGCCCCAGGGTGACAAACAGCCGCCGCCGGTCCCCGGAGAGCACCAGCTCCTCGTCAAACATGCCCCGGATGGCAGCAGGTATCTGGGCCGGACACTCGCAGCTGCATTCGCAAACCTCCCGCACCTTGGAAGACAGCACCATGGGGTCCAGGACCTCCACTGTGGACACCAATTCGCTAGGTGATATTAGCAATGAAAACAAGGGAAAATGAGAAAAAACAAATGGTTTTGTGTTAAAAATGTTGGATGCTGTATGACATTAAAATTTCTTCAACACTACATCTACAT
>ERZ1032299.6-NODE-6-length-26219-cov-10.580187_pt1 | contig 26219 bp, 24 predicted proteins | sample MGYA00518735_ERZ1032299 | MGnify/ENA primary metagenome ERZ1032299 (study PRJEB33719, sample SAMN04262588) | wastewater metagenome | biome: periurban shantytown; feature: animal feces; material: feces | host: Canis lupus familiaris | place: Peru: Lima | collected... | reverse complement strand
ACCTGCTGATCGCAGACAAGCAGGACGAGCTGGACAATGCCGAGGAGCATTACGACCAGCTCAACACCGAGAACCGGGTCCGGGTGCGGACCATGGAGGAGGAAGGGGAGTTGTCCTATTGGGAGGTTCTCTTCCGTGCCAACAGCTTCTCGGACCTGCTGGACCGGCTGAACATGGTGGAAGAAATCACGGCCTCTGACAACCGTCGTTTGGCTGCGCTGAAGGAAGCTGCCAACAATGTGGTGGAAGCTCAGACGGATTTGGAAACGGAAAAGGCTGACTTGGAAGTGGTCAAGCAGGAGCTGGATACCACCCAGGCGGAGCTGGACGGCAAGCGCCAGGAGGCTGACGACCTGATTCAGGAGCTGCTGACCAAGGCGGATGACCTGGAAGCCCTGGAAGCGGAATTTAAGGCCATGGACGAGGAATTCCTGAAGCAAATTGCCCAGAAGGAAGTGGAGTTCAGCGCTGCGAAGCAGGCAGAGTGGGAGGCCTATATGGCAACCTACACCAAGCCCACGCAGCCTGCCGGTTCCGGCGGCAGCGCTGGCGGCAGCGGCGGTGGCAGCTCTGGTGGCGGCGGAAACACCGGCGGTTCTTCCGGTGGCGGCGGCTGGGTGCGGCCTTGCAGCTACACCTCCATCACCTCTCCCTTCGGCAACCGGGTGTCTCCCACCACCGGCGCCTCTACCTATCACCAGGGCGTTGACCTGGATACCGGCACGGGCTGGCCCGTGGTGGCAGCCAGAGCCGGCGTGGTGGAGATTGCAGGTTACGGCAATGCCCCCGGAAACTACGTCCAGATCAACCATCAGGACGGTTTCCGCTCCATTTACATGCACCTGAGCAGCTACTGCGTTTCCGCAGGGCAGATCGTCAGTGCCGGTCAGCAGATCGGTGCCACCGGCGCTACCGGTGTGGCCACTGGTGACCACCTCCACTTTGGCATCTCCCTGAACGGTGTGTATGTCAACCCCTGCAACTATGTGTCCTTGTAAATAGAAAACCAAACTCCCACAGCCCATTTTGGGCTGTGGGAATCCTTGCTTGATGAGGTGTATGCAGTGAAGAAGATTCTAAAATTTGGCTCCTATGTGCTGGTGGCGGCATTGGCTACGGCGTTGACGCTGACCATGGTGACCGTCCAGCAGCGGCGGGAGCCTCGAAAACTGATGCAGATGGAAAAGCTGATTCAGGAGCGATTCATCGGAGAAGCGGACCAGCAGCTGATGGAGGATGCGGCGGCAGAGGCAATGGTTGCGGCGTTGGGAGACCGATGGAGCCACTACATTCCGGCAAGCAACTATGCAAGCTATCAAGAGCGGTCTGAAAATGCCTTCGTGGGTGTGGGAATTACCATTTCCCAGGCAGAGCGGGGCTTCCAAATCATGGAAGTGGAGGAAAACGGCCCTGCCAAGGAAGCCGGTGTCCAAGTAGGAGACCTGTTGGTTCAGGTGGATGGGCAGGAGGTGGCCCAGATGGATGCCAATCAGGTCAAGGAGCTGGTCCGGGGCGAAGAGGGCAGCACCGTCACCCTGGGGCTGCTGCGCCAGGAGGAGGCGCTCTCACTGCCGGTGGAGCGCAGACGCATTCAGGTGCAGGTGGCTACCGGCACCATGCTGGAAGACCAGGTGGGCCTGGTGACCATTGAGAATTTCGACGACCGCTGTGCCCAGGAGACCATTGCCGCCGTAGATGCGCTGATGGAGCAGGGGGCCAAGGCCCTGATTTTCGACGTGCGCAACAATCCCGGCGGTTACGCCCATGAGATGGTGAAAACTCTGGATTACCTGCTGCCGGAAGGGGAGCTGTTCCGCATGGAGCATTACGACGGCCGGCAGACCGTGGATAAGTCCGGGCCGGAATTTGTGGATTTGCCTATGGCGGTGCTGGTGAATGGGGATTCTTACTCCGCAGCAGAGTTCTTTGCCGCTGCCCTGAAGGAATACGAGGCGGCGCTGGTGGTAGGCGAGCAAACCTGCGGAAAGGGATATTTCCAGAATACCTTCCGCTTCCAGGATGGGTCTGCCCTGGCGCTGTCCGTGGGCAAGTACTATACCCCCAAGGGCGTGAGCTTGGCCGGGGTGGGCTTTACGCCGGATGTGCCGGTGGCGGTGGATGAAGCGACGGCAGCGGCCATCTACTATAACGTATTGGAGCCTGGCGAAGACCCTCAGATTCAAGCAGCGTGGAAAGCGCTGACAGAAACCCAAAAGGAGGCAGCTTAACATGGAAAACATTCTGAAAAATCGCCGCAGTATCCGCAAATTCCAGCCCCGTCAGGTGACGGATCAGGACCTGGACGCAGTTCTGGAGGCAGGACTGTATGCCCCCAGCGGCATGAACACCCAGACCACCGTGCTGGTGGCGGTGCGGGAGCCGCAGGTGCGCAATCAGCTCTCCCGGATGAACGCCAAGGTGCTTGGCAGCAGCGCAGACCCCTTCTATGGTGCGCCCTGCGTGGTGGTGGTTCTGGCAGACCCGGAGCGCTACACCTGGCTGGAGGATGGCTCACTGGTGATGGGCAATCTGATGAACGCCGCCTATGCCCAGGGCTTGGGCAGCTGCTGGATTCACCGTGCCCAGCCCATGTTTGACAGCCCTGAGGGCAAGGCCCTGCTGCGCCAGTGGGGACTGAGCGAGAATCTGAAGGGCGTGGGCAACTGCATCCTGGGCTATCCCGACGAGACACCGGAGGCCAAGCCGCGCCTGCCGGGGAGAATCCTCAAGGTGTGATGCGCCGCTGCGTTTCGTGAAAATAAGAACATCAAAATGGGGGCTTGCCGCATTGCATTTTGCGGCAAGCCCCTTTTCGTGGGGAAAAGGGGGATTGCAAGGGCTGTCGAAGTGTGGTATGATTAACTGCGAGAAGATGCCCGGGTATTTTGGAATGGGAAAATCCCAACGGTACCAAGCCGCCGTAGACGAACCACGCTGTCCCTGCAGGTCATTGGAGCGCTGCTCTGAGAAGGCCTGGGAAAATGGACGTTCGGAGTCGGAATACAGGCCCGGGCAGGATTCGCTGAACTCTTGGGGGCGGTTTGGCGAATGACAGCAGCGGTCTGCTGTTTTTGTCCCCGAAAGGGGGCTTTTTTTATGGGACGGGACGCATTTTCCCAGTATCACCCACTGACCAATTTCCTGTTTTTCGTGGGTGCCATTGGCTTTTGCGTGGTATTTCAGCATCCGGCGTACTTGGCTGTGGGAATCGGCGGGGCGGCGGTGTACTACCTGCTGCTCCATGGTCGTGTGGGGCTGCACCGGTTGATGGGGATGCTGCCGGTGTTTCTGGTGGTGTCGGGGCTGAATCCTCTGTTTAATCACTATGGCAGCCGGGCGCTGTTTACCGTGTTTGGCAAGCCCTATACCTTGGAAGCGTTGTACTATGGCATGGCCCTGGGAGCTATGTTCGTGGGGATGCTGCTGTGGTTTGGCTGTTACAGCGCCGTGCTCACCAGCGACAAATTCGTGTGCCTGTTCGGCAGCTTGATTCCCTCCCTGTCGCTGCTGCTGGTGATGATTCTGCGGATGATTCCCAATCTGACCCGGCGAGCCGGGGAAATTGCCGCCGCCCGCAAGTGCATCGGCAAGGGCCTGGGAGAGGGCGCTACCAACCGGGAGAAGATTTCCGGAGGGCTGAAACAGCTGTCGGCTCTGACGGATTGGGCCTTGGAGGGGAGCATCCTCACCGCCGACTCCATGCGCTCCCGGGGCTACGGCAGCGCCAAGCGAACCAGCTTCCAGATTTATCACCTATGCTGGCGGGACTGGGTGCTGATGGCGCTGATGGGCGTGCTGGCAGCGCTGGTGATTGGCTTGGGAGGAACCCAGGCCAGCTATACGCCCAAGCTTTGGATTCCCCAGCCCGGCTGGGGATTGGTGTGTTACGGTGTATACGTGCTGATTCCGGCGGCGGTACACTTGCAGGAGGAACTGAAATGGCGCATTTTCGTATCGAGAATTTAACCTTTTCCTATCCCGGCAGCAGCCGCCCGGCGCTGGACGGGGTGAATCTGACGGTGGAGCAGGGGGAATACGTGGTGCTCTGCGGCCAGAGCGGCAGCGGCAAGACCACCCTGCTGCGGCACCTAAAATCGGTGCTCACCCCCTACGGCAGCCGCAGCGGACAGATTTTGCTGGACGGCGTGCCGTTGGAAGAAATATCCCAAGGAGACCAGGCGAGAACCATCGGCTTTGTGATGCAGTCGCCGGAGGAGCAGATCGTCACCGATAAGGTTTGGCACGAGCTGGCCTTTGGCCTGGAAAGCCTGGGAACGGACCAGAAAACCATGCGCCTGCGGGTGGCGGAAATGGCCAGTTACTTTGGCATCCAGAGCTGGTTCCATCGGGATGTGGCAACCTTGTCCGGGGGACAGAAGCAGCTGCTGAACCTGGCCTCCATTATGGCCATGCAGCCCCAGGTGCTGATTCTGGACGAGCCAACCAGCCAGCTGGACCCCATAGCGGCATCGGATTTCCTGAACACCGTGCGAAAAATCAACATTGAGCTGGGCACCACCGTGATTCTTACGGAGCACCGCCTGGAGGATATCTATCACTGCGCCGACCGGGTGGTGATGATGGAGGATGGAAAAATCATTGCCAGCGACGGGCCACGGCAGGTGGCCGCCCAGTTGTGGCAGCAGCAAAGCCGCCTGTTCCCGGCGCTTCCCACGCCCACTCGGGTGTTCTATGCGGTACAGTCGGGACAGGATTGCCCCCTCACGGTCCGGGAGGGAAGAACTTGGCTGAGCAGCAGCTTCGCCGGAAAAAACCTGACCCAGCTGGAACCCCAGGAGGAACCCGTGCCGGAAGAAAAGCAGCCGGCTTTGCGGATGAAGCAGGTATGGTTCCGCTATGAAAAAAACAGTCCGGATGTGCTGCAAGGCGTGGATCTGACGGTGCCGGAGGGGACGATTTTTGCTGTGGTCGGGGGCAACGGTGCGGGAAAATCCACCATGCTGAAGGCCGCCTGCGGCATCTGCAAGCCCTATCGGGGCACGGTGGAAATCTTCGGCCAGAGCCTGGGCCGGAAGCGGCAGCTGTACCAGGGCTGTGTGGCGATGCTGCCCCAGGACCCCAGAAGTTTGTTCGTGGGGAAAACCGTGGAGGAGGATTTGCAGGAGATGAGCCGGGACGAAGAAAAAATCGCCGCCGTGGCCCGCACCTGCCAAATCACCCACCTGCTGCAATCCCACCCCTATGACCTGTCCGGTGGCGAGCAGCAGCGGTGCGCCCTGGCCAAGGTGCTGCTCACCCAGCCGAAGCTGCTGCTGCTGGACGAGCCGACCAAGGGCCTGGACGGCTTCTTCAAAGGCTGCTTTGCCCAGATTTTGCAGCAGCTGAAGCAGCAGGGGATTACCACAGTGCTGGTATCTCACGATGTGGAATTCTGCGCTGAGTATGCCGACTTGGTGAGTATGTTCTTCGATGGGCAAATCGTTACCACGGATACACCCCATCGGTTCTTCGGCCAGAATAGTTTCTACACCACCGCAGCAAACCGCATGAGCCGGTGTGTATTCCGCAATGCGGTGACGGTGGCGGACGTGACGGCCCTGTACCGGGCCAATCGGGAGGTGGCGCAATGAGGCGCTCTGCCTGGGCCAATTTGGCGGTGATTTTCGGCTTGATTCCGCTGACCCTGTTTTTGGGCACGAAGCTTCCGGGGCGGTGGTACTACCTGACCAGCACCCTGATGATACTGGAAATCATGCTGCCGTTTTTCCTGGCGTTTGAAACCCGGCGGCCTCAGGCCCGGGAGCTGGTGACGCTGGCTGTGATGTGTGCGCTGAGCGTTGCCTCCCGGGTGGTGGTGCTGATTCCAAACTTTAAGCCCATGACCGCCATCATTATGATCACGGGCATTGCCCTGGGCGCAGAGTCCGGCTTCGTCTGCGGAGCGGCCGGAGCCTTTGCCAGCAACTTCTTTTTCAGCCAAGGCCCATGGACGCCCTGGCAGATGATGGCCTATGGCCTGGCGGGTTTTTTGGCCGGGGCGGTATTTCATCGGCGTGTTCCCCGGCGGCGGCCCTGGGTGCTGGCCATTTTTGGCTTTGTGCTGATCGTGGCGCTGATTGGCCCGCTGCTGGACTGCTGCACCTTGCTGACGGTGGGCAGCCACCTGAGCTGGCGCTATGCCGCAGCGGTCTTTACAGCCGGATTTTTCTACAATGTGCAGCACGCCACAGCCTGCGCCGTGACATTGCTGCTGGTGAGCAAGCCCCTGCTGGGGAAGCTGGACCGACTGAAACGAAAGTACGGCATGATGGATGCCCGCCGGGAGGAAACGCCATGAAAAAAGAGCGGATCTTTCTCTCCACTATCGACCCGGAAGCTCAGGATTTGGCCCGGGCCTATGGCCTGGGGTTGGAAATTGCGGAATTTTGCACCGCCTGGAACATGGACCGGGATTTTTCCCAAACGGATGCCCTGGTGCGGCAGAAGCTGGCAGGTATTTCCCGTCGGGTGCTTCACGGGCCGTTTAATGAGCTGTTTCCCTGCGCCATCGACCCAAAAGCCCGGGCATTGGCGGCGGAGCGGTTTCATCAGGCGGCGGCCCTGGCCCAAGCTTATGGGGCAGAGCGCATGGTGCTTCACGGGGGCTTCAACCCCTGGCTTTACTATGAGCCGTGGTACGTTTCCCAGTCGGCGGACTTTTGGCGGAATTTTTCCGTGCCGGAGGGACTGACCATCTGCGTGGAAAATGTGATGGAAACGAAACCGGAGCTTTTGCTGTCTATTTTGGAGCAGGCGGAAAATCCGGGGCTGGGACTGTGCCTGGATGTGGGGCATGTGAATGCCTATTCGGGCCAAAGTCCGATGGAATGGGTGCGTACCTGTGCCGGATGGATCCGGCATGTGCATATACACAATAATTTTGGCGATGCGGACAGTCACAACGGCTTGACCCAGGGCACCATCCCCATGGAGGCGCTGCTGGAGGAGCTGGACCGACTGTGCCCCCAGGCCACGGTCACCTTGGAGGTGCCCCAGGCTCGGGAGTCTGTTCTGTGGCTGAAGCAGTGCCGGATTTGGGAGGAATGACCATGGAAACCCAACTGAAATCCCTGCTGGATGCCATCCGCCCTCTGGATGAGCAGGCTATGGAGGAGGCTCGTCGCCGCCAGGCCCAGCTGGCGAAGCCCCCGGGAAGTCTGGGACGGCTGGAAGACCTGTCGGTGCAGCTGGCAGGCATCACCGGCCAGGTTTGCAGCCGGGTGGATAAAAAGCACCTGCTGGTTTTCGCAGCTGACAATGGCGTGGTAGAAGAAGGAGTGTCCAGTGCGCCCCAGTCGGTGACGCTGATGCAGACGGTGAATCTGACCCACGCCAAAACCGGAGCGTCGGTGCTGGCAAAGCATTTTGGCTGCGGCATTACCGTGTGTGATGTGGGGGTCAACGCCCAGATTCGGGAGCCACGTGTGCTGAACCGGAAAATTGCCTTCGGCACGGGAAACATCGCCCACGGCCCGGCCATGACCCGGCAGCAAGCATTGCAGGCCATTCTCACCGGCGCAGAGGTGGCGGCCTCTACCGATGCCCAGGTGCTGGGCATTGGGGAGATGGGCATTGGCAACACCACCACCTCCTCGGCCATTTTGGCGGTGCTGCTGGATGTTCCCGTGGAGACTGTCACGGGGCGGGGCGGCGGCATCACCGACGAGAGCTTCCACCGGAAGAAGGCAGTCATCCGCCAGGCCATTGCCGTAAACCGCCCGGATGGGGCGGATGTGGTGGACGTACTGCGCAAAGTGGGCGGCTTCGACGTGGCGGCCATGTGCGGAGCGTTCTTGGGGGCGGCGGCCACCCACCGCCCGGTGGTGATTGACGGCTTTATCAGCGTGGTGGCGGCGCTGTGCGCCTACCGGCTGTGCCCCCAGGTTCGGGGGTATCTGGTACCCAGCCACGCTTCTTATGAAATTGGCTATAAGCTGGCTATGGAGGCTCTGGAACTGGAGCCGATGCTGCTGCTGGGCATGCGCCTGGGAGAGGGCAGCGGCTGTCCCATTGCCTTCCAGGTTTTGGAAGCGGCCTGCACCATCATCGGGGACATGGCCACCTTTGACCAGGCGGGCATTGACGATGAATACTTAGACCCCATTCGCCAGGGGGACCAATTTACCGTGGAGGAACAGCCATGACCTATTTAATTTCCGGCGGAGCGAAAAACGGAAAATCCACCCTGGCCCAGAATTTGGCAGTGACCCTGGCCCAGGGCGGCCCTCATTACTATCTGGCCACCATGATTCCTGTGGACGAGGAGGACCGGGAGCGGATTCGTCTGCACCGGGAGGACCGTGCCCAGCTTGGCTTTGAGACGGTGGAGTGCGGCCGCAATCTGATGGAGAGCCTGGAACATGTGGACTGGAACGGCACCTTCCTGCTGGACAGCGTGACGGCCCTGCTAATGAATGAGCTGTTCGACCCGGCGCAGGACTACGCCCTGGACCCGGAAGCCGGCCCCCGGTGCACCCGGGATTTGGAGGCTCTGGCCCGGCGGGGAAAGCATGTGGTCTTTGTCAGTGACTACATCTATTCCGATGCCCGCCACTATGACGAAACCACGGAGTGTTACCGCCGCCAGCTGGCGGACATCGACCGCCGTCTGGCCCAGGTGTGCGACACGGTGGTGGAGGCTTCGGCGGGGCAGTACATCGTGCACAAGGGGGCGCTGCCGGAATGAAAACTTACCTGCACGCATTTGGCATGTGCCAGAGCATGTTCTGTGCCCTGCCCAGCCCCTGGCAGGGGTGGGACGAGGAAGCCCGGGACAAAATGCTGCTGTTTCTGCCCCTGGTGGGGCTGGAAATGGGGCTGCTGTGGGCAGGGCTTGCTTGGCTGGGGGCGTTTCTTGGCATCCCGGCGGCCATGACCGCCCTGGGCATCAGCCTGTTTCCGTTCCTGGTCACCGGTTTTTTGCATCTGGACGGCTTTCTGGATGTGACGGATGCGGTGAAATCCTGCCGGGATCTGCCCCGGCGGCGGGAGATTTTGAAGGATTCCCACGTGGGCGCTTTTGCGGTGATTGGCTGCGGTATGGTGCTGCTGGCTCAGTTCGTCTCGGCTCTGAGTATTCCCCAGACGGGGCGGCTGTGGCTGCTGGCGCTGCTGCCGGTGGTGAGCCGGTGCGGCTCGGCCCTGGCGGTGACGGCGCTGCCGCCCATGTCCACCAGCCAGTACGCAAGCCAGCACCTGCCCAAAGGCCGCTGCATCGTTCTGGCGGTTATGGCTGGTGCTGCCTTGGCGGTGGGATTTTGGGCCGATGTACGAGTAGGCTTGGCCCTGCTGGGCTGCGGAGCAGGCTACGCCCTGGCACTGCGGCGGGGCTATCGGTCCTTGGAAGGCATGAATGGCGACATTGCAGGCTATGCCCTGACCCTGGCGGAACTGGCAGGGCTGGCGGCATTTGCCCTGATGGGATAGGAGGATAACCATGATTTTGATAATCGGCGGCGCATACCAGGGAAAGCTGGCCTACGCCCAGGAGCACCTGGGGGTAAAGCCGGAGCAGGTTTTTACCTGTGAGAAGGATGAAGTGGACTTTTCCAAGCCCTGCATCAATGCCTTAGAGCAATTTACCTGGGCATGCACCCAGACCGGGGTGGACCCCACTGCCTACTTTGCCCAGCATCAGGCCCAGTGGGAAGATGCCGTTTTGATTTGCCGGGATATTTTCTGCGGCGTGGTGCCCATGGATGACCGGGAGCGGCAGTGGCGGCAGGATACCGCCCGGCTGTGCCAGTATCTGGCCCGAAATGCCCGGCAGGTCAGCCGGATGTTCTGCGGTTTGGAGCAGCGGCTGAAATGACCCTATATCTGATTCGCCACGGAAAGACCCGGGCTAATGAGGCCCACCTCTACTGCGGCAGCACGGACCTGCCCTTGTCGCAGGAGGGGCGACGGGAGCTGGAGGGACTGCATTACGCACTTGCGGATGTTAGCTTTGTCACCAGCGGAATGCTCCGCACGGAGCAGACCCTAGCGGCCCTGTTTGGCCCGGTGGATCACAGAATAGACCCGGATCTGCGGGAGGTGGACTTCGGCATGTTTGAAATGCACAGCTATGACCAGCTGAAAGACACCCCAGCCTATCAGACCTGGCTTGCCGGGGACAACGAGGCCAATGTGCCCCCCGGCGGAGAGAGCGGCGTGCAGATGCAGCGCCGGGTGGAGCGGGCTTTGCAGCGGCTGCTGGAATCGGACACGGACACCGTTGTGATTGCCCACGGCGGCGTGATTGCGGCGATGATGCAGAAGCTCTTTCCCCAGGAGGGAAAAAATCGGTATCTCTGGCAGCCAAAGCCGGGACGGGGCTATGCCATCCGGGATGGAAAATATTGGCAGATTCCGGAGCCGCCGGCGGAGGAAGCGGAAAAGTTGCTGCCTTGACAGATTGGCAGAATATGGAGTATACTGGTAAGAAACAGTGATTTATGGAGGAATCTGGAACATGGCCCAGGAAAACAGCAAGACCTATCTATTTGAATCCAAACCCATACCGGCGGCGGTAGCGGAGCTTTCCATTCCCATGGTGGTTACGTCTCTTGTCATGGTGATTTACAACCTGGCGGATACGTTCTTCGTGGGAATGCTGGGAGACCCGGTGCAGAATGCGGCAGTAACCCTGGTTTACCCGGTGATGCTGGCATTCAATGCGGTGAACAACCTGTTCGGTGTGGGCACATCCAGCGTGATGAGCCGGAGCCTGGGCCGGGGAGACCATGAGATGGTGCGCACCAGCTCGGCCTTCGGCTTTTATGGTTCGCTGATCAGCGGCCTGCTGTTTGCCGTGGTGTGCACGGTGCTGCGCACCCCGCTGATGAAGCTGCTGGGAACGGATGCAACCACCTGGCAGGCCACCGGCGATTACATGTTCTGGACCGTGACCTGCGGCGCTATGCCTGCCATCCTCAATGTGGTGCAGGGCCAGATGGTCCGCAGTGAGGGCGCATCTCTGCATGCCAGCATTGGCACCATGAGCGGCTGCATCCTCAACATCATTCTCGACCCCATCTTCATTCTTCCCTGGGGCCTCAACATGGGCGCTGCCGGTGCAGGTCTGGCTACCTTCCTGTCCAACTGCGTGGCCTGCGGCTATTTCCTGGTGCTGGCCCGGGTGAAAAAGGGCAATACCTTCATCAGCATGGACATCCGGCGGCTGAAGAAGCTGAACAAGGAAGTGGTGCTGGGGATTTTCGGTGTGGGCATCCCGGCCTCCATTCAGAACCTGCTGAATGTGCTCGGCTCTACCATCCTGAATAACTTCACTGCCGTATACGGCGCAGCGGCTGTGGCAGCTATGGGTGTTGCCCAGAAGCTGTACATGATTCCCATGCAGATTGCGCTGGGCTTCTCCCAGGGCATCATGCCACTGGTGAGCTACACCTATGCCAGCGGCGACCGCAAGCGGATGAAGGGTACGGTGACCTTTGCTATGGCGGTGATTCTGCCGACCATGGCAGCGGTGACTGCCGGATACTTTGTGGGTGCGCCGGTGCTGGTGCGGCTGTTTATGGAGAACCCGGAGATCGTGGCTTATGGCGCCAGCTTCCTGCGGGTCATGTGCTTGGGCATCGCCTTCTTGTGCATGGACTTCCTGGCGGTGGGCGTGTTCCAGTCCCTGGGACTGGGTAAGTACGCCCTGCTGTTTGCCATTTTGCGGAAGATCGTGCTGGAGATTCCGCTGCTGGTGATTATGAATGCGGTGTATCCGCTGTACGGCCTGCCCTATGCCCAGTTCCTGACGGAAGTGGTGCTGGCAGTGGCGGCGCTGATCATGCTGCGGAAAATCTTCCGGCAGGGAGAAGAACAATAAGAAAACAGCGGGAAAGACAAAAATCGTCTTTCCCGCTTTCAATTTGTTTGTCAAGGCTGCTGCGAACATCCGCAGCAGCCTTGGGTTTGCTTATGCCAGCAGAGGCTTGAGCGCCTGGGCAAGCACGTCTTTCTGGGCCTGGGCTTCGGCCAGGTCCTTGCCCAGGGTGGTGAAGTAGGTCTTGATCTTCGGCTCGGTGCCGGAGGGGCGGACGACCACGGTAGCACCGCCTTCCAGGGCGTAAATCAGCACATTGGCAGCAGGCAGGCCGGTCTGCTCCGGCTTTTCGTAGTCGGTGACCTTGGTGACCTTGTAGCCGCCGATTTCGGCAGGGGGATTGGTGCGCAGGGTGTTCATGATGCCGGCCATCTTGTCCATGCCGGACAGGCCGGGGAACTCGAAGGAATCCACCTGGTTCAGGTAGCGGCCGTACTGGGCGTACAGCTCCTCCAGCCGCTGCTTGATGGACGAGCCAATGGAGCGGTAGTAGGCGGCCATTTCGCAGATGAGCATGGAGCCGATGATGGCATCCTTGTCCCGGACGTAAGGACCGGCCAGGTAGCCGTAGCTTTCCTCGAAGCCAAAGAGGAAGCGCGCCACTTCACCGGCGGCTTCCAGGGTGGCGATCTGGTCGCCGATCCACTTAAAGCCAGTGAGCACACTGCGCATTTCCACACCGTAGTGAGCAGCCACGGCATCGGCCAGCGGGGTGGAGACGATGGACTTGACGGCCACGGGATTTTTGGGCATGGTGCCGTTTTCCAGGCGGCCCTGGCAGATGTAATCCAGCAGCAGCACGCCTACCTCGTTGCCGGTGACCAGCTCGTAAGAGCCGTCGGGGCAGCGGATGGCGATGCCCACACGGTCGGCATCCGGGTCGGTGGCCAGCATCAGGTCGGCATTCTCTTTCTTGGCCAGCTCCAGGCCCAGCCGCAGCGCCTCGAAGATCTCCGGGTTGGGATAGGGGCAGGTGGGGAAGTTGCCGTCCGGCTCCCGCTGCTCAGGCACCACGGTGATGTCGGAAATGCCGATGTCCCCCAGCACCCGCAGCACCGGCACCAGGCCGGAGCCGTTGAGGGGAGAGTAGACCAGCTTCAGCCCGGCGCTCTTGCACAGGCCGGGGCGGACGGACCGGGACTCGATGGCTTCATAAAGCGCTTCCTTGCAGCTGTCCTCCACATACTGGATAAGACCCTGCGCCAGGCCCTCTTCAAAGGACATCATCTTGGCGCCGGTGAGGATGTCGGTTTTCTGAATCTCGGCATAGACAATGGCGGCGGCATCGTCGGTCATCTGGCAGCCGTCGGGGCCGTAGGCCTTGTAGCCGTTGTACTTGGCGGGATTGTGGGAGGCGGTGACCATGATACCGGCGTTGGCGCCGTAGTACCGGGTGGCGAAGGACAGGGCCGGGACGGGCATCAGGGCATCATAGATGCGCACGTGGATGCCGTTGGCTGCCAGCACACAGGCGGCCGTCTTGGCGAAGACATCGGAGTTGATGCGGCTGTCGTAAGAGATGGCGACCAGCTGCTTGCCGCCCTGGGTTTTGACCCAGTTGGCCAGGCCCTGGGTGGCCTGACGAACCACATAGATATTCATTCTGTTGGAACCGGCGCCCAGCACACCCCGCAGTCCGGCGGTGCCAAACTTCAGGGAAACGGCAAAGCGGTCCTTGATTTGCTCATCCTGACCCTGGATGGCCAGCAGTTCCTGCTTCAGCGCCGGGTCTTCCAGCTCGGCGCTGAGCCAGCGCTGATAATCGTCCATATACATACGTATCACCTGATCCTTTTCAAAAGTTTGCGTTTTTCGCAATTCAACCAAATACAATATAAACGATTTGCATGGGGTTGTCAACATTGTAATAAGAACCCAGCTTGCTTCCGCAGCCGCAGACGGCGGCCCGGGGGATGCAGGTGCTTGGGCAGCATTCCCAGCAGGGCGGGGGCGGTTTTTGTGAAAAACAGAGGATGTTTGGAAAAAGAGTTGCATTTTGCAAAAATATACAGTAAAATGAAACCAGTATGTAAAATGAGGAGAGATGTGTGTTGAGTCTAAAAAGTTTGTTTTCTGCCAAGGATATGACCCTTGGCTCCCCCTGGAAGCGCATTATGGAGTTTTCCGTGCCCATGCTGCTGGGTAACATTGCCCAACAGCTATACAACACCGCCGATACGGTGATTGTGGGCATCTACGTGGGCGACAATGCGCTGTCTGCGGTGGGAAGTGCCAGCCCCATTTTGAACTTGCTGCTGGCGCTGTTCGTTGGTATTGCCACTGGCGCAGGCATTGTGATTTCCCAGTGCTTCGGTGCGAAGGACCGAGTTGGGCTGTCCAAGAACATTGGCAACTGCATCACCCTGACCTTTGTGGCCACGGTGCTGATCATGATTTTTGGCCCCATGATTACCCGTCCCATGCTGGACCTGCTGGATACCCCGGCCTCCATCATTGATTGGTGCGCCCAGTATCTGAACATCTTCTTCTGGGGCTGTGCCGGTTTCTTCTTCTACAACATGCTCTCCGGTGTGCTCCGGGGCTTGGGCGACAGCATGTCCGCGCTGGGCTTCTTGCTGCTGGCTGCTGCGCTGAACGTGGTGCTGGACCTGGTCTTTGTGGCAGGCTTTAAGATGGGGGTGCCCGGCGTGGCGCTGGCAACGGTGATTGCCCAGTCCATTTCCGCCGTGTTCTGCTTCATCAAGCTGATGCGAATGAGCGACATCTTCGACCTGAACTGGTCCACCCTCCGCTTTGACAAGACGATTTCCGGCCGGATCATTCAGATCGGCGTGCCCTCTGGCGTGACCCAGGCCATTATGGCTGGTTCTATGATGGTGGTGCAGTCCCTGACCAACTCCATGGGGGAGATGGTTATTGCGGCCAACGTCATCATCATGCGGGTGGACGGCTTTGCCATGATGCCCAACTTCTCCTTCGGACAGGCCATGTCCGTATACACCGGCCAGAACGTGGGCGCAGGCAAATGGGACCGGGTTCACGACGGTGTGAAGCAGGGCTCGATCATCGGCCTGGTGTTTGCGGCGGCAATCACCGCTGTGCTGCTGTTCCTCAATAAGTATCTGTTCGCCATCTTCACCAGCACCACGGCGCTGATTGATCTGGCTGGCCGGATGATGCGGATCATGGCGGTGGGCTACATTGCCATATCTGTGACCCAAGTGCTGGGCGGCGTACTCCGGGGTGCCGGCGATACGGTGACGCCCATGTGGATTTCTATTATTTCCACGGTTCTGCTGCGGGTGCCGGTGGCCTATGTGCTGGCATTCCTGACCAGAAGTGAGCAGTTCCCCCATGGTCATCCCTACGCACTGTCTATCTCCCTGCTGGTGGCTTGGGTGATGGGCATGGTGATGTCGGTGATTGCCTTCCGCTTCGGCAAGGTGCGCAAGACCATGCTGGCGGCGAAAAAAGCTGGGGAATAAGGATTTTCTGAAAGAAGAGGAGCGCGAAAGATGAAAAGCTCTGCTCTGTCGCAGCAGCGGCGTAAAGAGATGATGATGAACGGACCCATCCCCCAGGTGATTGTGCGGATGGCGATCCCCACCATCGTGGCCTTTTTGATCAATTCCATTTATTCGCTGGCGGATACGTATTTCGTCAGCTCTCTGGGTACCAACGCCACGGCGGCGGTGAGTGTCAACGCCTCCCTGGACCAGCTGATTATGATGGCCGGCTCCATGCTGGCGGTGGGTGCCAACAGCTACATTGCCCGGCTGCTGGGGCAGAATCAGGAGAAGAAAGCCAGCCAGGTGCTGTCCACCGCCTTCTTCCTGGCCATGGGGCTGGGTACGGCGCTGATGGTGGTTGGCCTGACCTTCATGACGCCGATGGTTCGCTTGCTGGGGGCAACGCCTACCTGTGAGCAGTATTCCGTTGACTATGCCACTTATGTGCTGTGCGCCGCGCCCTTTATGGCGGCCAACTTTGTGATGAACCAGTGCCTGCGCAGCGAGGGCAGCGCCACCTTGAGCATGGTGGGCATGGGCTTCGGCGGCATCCTCAACTGTGTGCTGGACCCCATCTTCATTTTTGGCCTGGATATGGGCGTGGCGGGGGCATCCCTGGCTACGGCCATTTCCAAGCTGGTGAGCTTTGCCATTCTGATTTTCCCCTATCTGACCCGGCACAGCCTGCTCCACCTCAGCGTTCGCAATTTCCATTGCAGCTGGGAGATTCTGAAGGAGATCGTCTCCGTAGGCTCCTCGTCCATGTTCCGCTCCGGACTGACGGTGGTGTCGGCCATTGTGCTCAACTCCATTGCCGGACAGATTTCTGACTCTGTGCTGGCGGCTGTGGGCGTGTGCAACAAGGTGATGATGTTCCCCTTCGGCATCATTCTGGGCTTTGCCCAGGGCTTCCAGCCGGTGGCGGGCTTCAACTGGGGTGCCAAGCGGTATGACCGGGTGGAGCAGAGTTACCAGTTCTCGGCTCGGGTGGCCCTGTGGGGAGCGGTGGTGATGGGCGCTGCCTTGGCGCTGCTTTCCGATGTGCTGATTCAGGTGTTTGCCGGGCAGGATGAACAGATGCGCCATGTGGGTATGATCTGCATGATCAGCCAGAGCATCGCCCTGCCCATTCACGCATGGGTGGCCATTGTGAATATGCTCTGCGCCGGATTGGGCCATGCCAAGGGTGCTGTGGTGCTGGCCACGGCCCGGCAGGGAACCTGCTTTTTGCCCATTGTGTTCCCCATGGCGTGGCTGTTGGGAGCCTACGGCGTGGTGACGGTCCAGGCGGTGGCGGATGTGCTGAGTCTGGTGCTGGCAGTGCCGATTCTGGTGAACATGCGGCGGCTCATTGCCAGAACAGCGGCGGAGAATGCTGCGCCCATTGCATAAGCATAAGGAAAATAAGATGCCGGTCCTTCCGATTGGAAAGGACCGGCATTTTTGCACGTTTGGGAAAAAGTTAGGCCTTCTGCGCCGCAGCGGCTTCGGCCCAGGCGGCGATGGAGTCCCGGCTATCCTTGGCCTGGTGACCACGGACGGCCAAACCGGGCAGCAGGGTGCTGCCGGGGCAGGACTTTTGAATGTCGGCCTCGCTGTGGGCCAGACCGCTGCCTTCGTGGGTGCACAGGGGGACGATGGTCTTGCCTGCCAGGTCATAGCGCTCCAGGAAGGTGAACACGGACATGGGGGCGGTGCCGCACCAGCAGGGATAGCAGACGAAAATGGTATCGTAGCCGCTGACATCGGCCAGATACTCCTTCAGCTCCGGCCGGGCAGCGCTCTGGGCCTCTGCCACTGCCTGCTGGCAGCACTGGCGATAGTTTTCGGCATAGGGCACGGCGGTGTCAATCTGGAACAGGTCGGCCTGGACGGCATCCCGGATATACTCTGCGGCATATTCTGTGTTGCCCTTTTCCAGGACCTGGATGCCGCCGGGCATATGGTTTTCGCCCCGGCGGGAGTAATAGACGACGAGGGATTTGGACATGGGGAATCCTCCTTAGCAGGTGAAAGTGCCACTATTATAGCGGAAATTCTGCCGCAAGTCTATGGTGGAAACGTAAATAAACTGGAAAAGGAAAAAAGATGGCTCTTTTCCCGGTCGGGGTTGCTTTTTCGGAGAAACCAGTGTGGAATGATGAAATTAAGATTATATAAAGATGCTGGCGGATCTCCGCCGGCGGATACATAAGGAGGAGCTATGCGGGTCGTTGTTGTTGGCGTTGGAAAGGTGGGAAGCACCGTTTCGGAGTACCTGGCCAAAGAGGGGCATGCAGTGACCATTGTGGACCAGGATCCGGCGGTGGTGGAACGGGTGACCAATCGCCAGGATGTGCTGGGCGTGTGCGGAAACGGCGCTTCTTTGGAGGTGCAGAAGGAAGCCGGCGTGGCCCGGGCGGAGCTGTTTGTGTCCTTGACTTCGGAGGATGCATTCAACATCCTGTGCTGCATCATGGCGAAGAAAAACGGTGCCAAGCACGTGATTGCCCGGGTGCGCAACCCGGTGTATTTCCAGCAGATGCTGTTCCTGCGGGAGGAGCTGGGGCTGTCCATGGCCATCAATCCGGAGATGGAGGTGGCCGATGCCATTGGTCGGATGCTCCGGTTCCCCAGCGCCACCAAGCTGGAGCTGTTCGCCAAGGGGCGGCTGGAAATGGCGGAGGTGACGCTGCCGCCGGTGACCCCTCTGGACGGTGTGACCTTGCAGGAGCTGCAAACACGCTTCGGTGCCCAGGTGCTGGTGTGCGCCGTGTGCCGTGGGCAGCAGGTCATCATTCCCACGGGTAATTTTGCCCTGTGGGCATCGTCCGGGAGGGAAAGCTGATCCATCCCCAGGGCAGCGACAGCATGCAGCCTGGCGACCTGGTGACGGTGGTCACCACCATCCCCGGCATCCAGACCCTGGAGCAGACCCTGGCGGAGGGCAAGGCATGAACGGCTGGATGATTGTTTACACGGTGGGCATGATGCTGAAGGTGGAGGCGGCGCTGATGTGCCTGCCCCTGGGCGTATGCCTATACTATGGGGAAAGCCCCTGGGCGTTTTTTGTGACCATTTTTATGCTGCTGACGTGCGGATGGATGATGTCCATCCGGCGGCCTCAGGACGATACCATTTACGCCCGGGAGGGATTTTTCATCGTGGGACTGTCCTGGCTGCTGCTGGCGCTGGACCAGCAGGACCATGTGTCCAACTTCACCGCTGTGGCGGCCTGTGTCAACAACATCGGCCCGGCCCTGGGTGCCTGCGGCCCCATGGGCAGCTACGCCCCCTTCAACGCCATGTCCAAGCTGATTCTGAGCTTCGACATGCTGGCCGGGCGCCTGGAAATCTTCCCCATGCTGATGCTGTTCGCCCCGTCCAGCTACCGCAGAAAATAATTGAAAACCGGTCTTTCCTGTGGGAAGGGCCGGTTTTTTTGCGACGGTGAGAGCGGTGCAGGGAAAAGAAACGGGTTGAAACACGGGAAAAACTATGCTATAATACCCGAATACCACCGACTGAAATTGAGGAAGGAAGTGCCCTGCGATGAATCGAATCGTCACCATGGTGCTGAAAAATCTGCCCATTGTTCCCGGCGCATGGATCAAGCTGTGCCGCTATGCCAAACATCCGGAGAATTACCCGGAGGAGGAGATGTACCGCCATATTCAGTACATTCTCAAGCGGGCCATCCAGGGCGGGAATGTGGAGCTGACTGTGTCCGGCCAGGAGAATATTCCGGCCCAGGGCGGCTTTATGCTCTATGGCAACCACCAGGGCATGTTTGACGTGCTGGCCATTGCGGCCACATGCGACCGCCCCATTGGTGCGGTGCTGAAAAAAGAGCTGTATAACATTCCGTTCCTCCATCAGATTGCCCTGTGCACCCGCTCCTATCCCATGGACCGGGAGGATGTGCGGCAGTCGCTGAAGGTGATTCAGGCCGTGACCGAGGAGGTCAAAAATGGCCGCAGCTATCTGATTTTCCCGGAGGGCACCCGCAGCAAAGTGGGCAACGAAATGCAGGCGTTCCACGGCGGCAGCTTCCGCTGCGCAACCAAGAGCCACTGTCCCATTGTGCCCATTGCGCTGATTGACTGCTTCAAGGTCCTGGACCAGAAGGGCAGCAAGCCGGTGAAGGTCCAGATCCACTATCTGGAACCCATCCCCTATGAGGAATATCAGCAGATGAAGCCCGCCGAGGTGGCGGAGCTGGTGAAACAGCGCATTGGCGACAAAATTCGCCAGTGTACAGAAGGAGAACACAATGGTTAGAATCATCACAGACTCCGCAGCGGATTTTGAACCCTGGGAGCTGGAAAAGCAAAACATCTACTGCATCCCGCTGACGGTTTTCTTTGGGGAGCAGGAGTATCAGGAGAATGTCAACCTGTCCAAGGACCAGTTTTATGCCCTGCTGGCGGATTTTGCCGGTGCGCCTAAGACGGCCCAGGCTGCCCCGGCGGTGCTGATGCAGCCGCTGTGGGATGCCAAGCAAGCCGGAGACGAGGCGGTGTACATCACCCTGTCTTCCGCCCTCAGCGGCACCTATCAGAGCGCCCTGATGGCCAAGGAGATGGCAGGCGGAGACGGCTGCTACATCGTGGACAGCCGCAACGCCACCGGCGGCCAGCGGATGCTGGTGGAAGAAGCGGTGCGCCTGCGGGATGCAGGAAAGTCCGCCAAGGAAATTGCCGAAGCTGTGGAGCAGCTGCGCAGCAAGATCGTGCTGTACGCCTGCGTGGATACCCTGGAGTATCTGTACCACGGCGGCCGCATCAGCCGCACCGCCTATAAGGTGGGAACCATGGCTCAGGTCAAGCCCATTATCCGGGTGTCCAAAGATGGCCGGGTGGAGGTCCCCTCCAAGGCCATGGGTATGCGCAAGGGTATGGACTACCTGTGCAAGCGCCTGGCGGAGTTTACGCCGGACCCGGCCTACGATCTGTACGTGATGTACACGGCGGACCGCACCAACGGCGAGCTGCTGGCTCAGCGGCTGGAAACCCTGGGCTATGTGGTGCCGCCGGAGCGCATCATCAATGTGGGCGCCGCCATCGGCAGCCATGTCGGTCCCAATGCCTGCGGCTTGGTGTATGTCAGCCAGGATGCATAATCGCAACGTTGCTTGTCCGCCCCCGATCCATGGGGGCGGACAATTTTGCCGCTGGGGCAGGCTGGGCGGTGGGCATAATAATTTAATGAAACCTTAATAGCCCAGCGGTTGATTCCCAATGGAAAAACCAGTATAATGGATGCCGAATGATCGAACCCAACTAGGAGGATTCTGTATGAATAGGAAAAAATGGGCCGCAGCGGTGTGCGCACTGTGCGTAGGGCTGAGCCTTGTGGGCTGCTCGAAGAAGAACCAGGTCTATGTCCAGTCGGTGCAGGCGCTGGTGAATCTAGGCGGCATTGCGCCCGGCGACCGGTTCTCCGGCATGGTTGTGTCGGAAAATGTCACCGAGATCAAAAAGGATGAAGATAAAACCGTGGCGGAGCTGCTGGTGAAGGAAGGGCAGGATGTGAAGGCCGGTCAGGCACTGTTCTCCTACGATACCCAGGAGCTTCAGCTGAATCTGGACAAGCAGCGCCTGGAAAAGGAGCAGCTGGAGGCCTCCATTGAAAACTTCAAGGAGCAGATCAAAACCCTGGAGCAGGCTCTGGGCACGGTGGGCGGCACCACCAAGCTGCAATATACCATCGAAATTCAGTCCACCCAGGTGGATTTGAAGGAAGCGGAAATCAAGCTCAAGACCAAGGAAAACGAGGTCAAGAAGTCGGAGGAGCTGCTGAAAAACGCAAGCGTCACCTCCCCTGTGGATGGCCGGGTGCAGAACATCAGCGAGGGCGAGACGGACCGCAACGGCCAGCCGCTGCCTTATATCACCATCCAGCAGATTGGCTCTTACCGGGTCAAAGGCGTGCTGGGAGAATTGCAGCGGGGCGCCATTGCCGAGGGCAGCCGGGTGGAGATCCTCTCCCGGACCAATGCCGAGCAGAAGTGGACCGGCACGGTGACGCTGGTGGACTATGAAAATCCCTCTCAGGACGGCGGTATGAACGGCGGCATGGTGATGATGGGGCCTGGCAGCGGCAACGAAATGAACACCACCAGCAAATACCCCTTCTATGTAGAGCTGGACGGCACGGAAGGCCTGATTCTGGGTCAGCACGTGTATGTGCAGCAGCTGACGGAGGGTGGACAGGCTACCGGCCCGTGCATCAGCGCATCCTTCATCTGCTATAACGAGGATGGCACTGCGTACGTTTGGGCAGAAAAAGGCGGCAAGCTGGAAAAGCGTCCGGTGGAACTGGGTGAGTACAATTCCATGGCGGATGCCCAGGAAATCACCAGCGGTCTGAGTATGGACGATTACATTGCCTTCCCGGACCCCACCACCTGCGTGGAGGGTGCGTCCACCACTCGGGAGATGCCCAAGGTCAGCGAGCAGACCGAGGCACCAATGGAAGACGGCGGCGAGATGCCGCCCATGGAAGGCGGGGTGTAACCGTGTCCATTCTGAAACTGACAGACATCTGTAAGGATTATATCCAGGGTAAAGAGCCGGTGCGGGTGCTGAAAAACATCAACCTCACCGTGGAGCAGGGGGATTATTTGGCTATTATGGGTCCCTCCGGCTCCGGCAAGACCACCCTGATGAATATCATTGGCTGCTTGGATGTGCCGACTTCCGGGCAGTATGAGCTGGCCGGACGAAACCTGAAGGATTTGTCCGACGATGAACTGGCGGATATTCGCAACCGCTACCTGGGATTTGTGTTCCAGCGGTTTCACCTGCTGCCGAAGATGGATGCGGCGGACAATGTGGCGCTGCCGCTTCTATATGCCGGCGTCCCGCTGAAGGAGCGGCGGGAGCGGGCTGAGGAAGCCCTGCGGGCGGTTGGCTTGGGCGAGCGGATCCATTTCCTGCCCAATCAGCTCTCCGGCGGTCAGTGCCAGCGTGTGGCCATTGCCCGGGCGATGGTGGGAAAGCCGTCACTGCTGCTGGCGGACGAGCCTACGGGCGCTCTGGATACTAAAGCAGGCAATCAGATCATGGAAATTTTCCGCAATCTGAGCCAGGAGGGCATGACCATTATTATGATCACCCACGAGCCAAGCATTGCTGCCTGTGCGGATAAGACCTACCGCATTTTGGACGGCGAACTGCACACCGAGCAACAGGAGGCCCATACCCATGAAACTGAATAAGAAAACAAAGCGGGTGCTGATTGCCGGCACGGCTGGCGTGCTGGCAGCGGCCATCGGCGTGGGAACCTGGCTGGGGGTACGCAGCGGCGGTGACCCGGTGGACGTGTATTCCTTCGTGGATGTGGGCATGACGGAATACTGGGGAGATAACCAGGAAAGCTACGGCCCGGTGCACACCGACAAAATCCAGACGGTGATGCTTTCGGATACCCAGACCGTTACGGAAATTCTGGTGAAAGAGGGGGACGAGGTGAAGCCGGGCGACGTCCTGATGACCTTCGATACCACTCTGACGGAACTGGAATTGGAGCGCAAGCGTTTGGGCGTGGAAAAGCAAAAGCTGGATTTCAAAACGGCCAAGGCAGAATTGGAGCGCATCCGCGCCCTGAAGCCCATGGACCCCAACGCAGAGCCTCCGGTGATGCCGGAGCCGGAGCTGGGCCGTCCGATTCAGGGCGATTACGAAATTTCCAAGGCCCAGGGCAACGATGGCGAGTACTATGACGGAAGCCAGGTCCATCGTCCGCTGATTCTGTGGATGAAAGACGGCAAGCAGCTGACCAATGAGCTGCTGAATCTGCTGTGGCAGACCTCCCAGGAGTACCGCAAGGATGCGCCGCCCACAGAACCGGAGGAGACCACAGCCCCTACGCAGTCCAGCGCTTCTGCCATGCCGGGAGACCCCATGACGGTTCAAGATGGCAGCGAGGACCCGGAAAAACTGCCGGAATCCACCACGACACCGCCGACTCAGGAATCCCAGCCCACAGAGCAGACCCAAAGCACGGAGTCTACCGATTCCACGCAGACACCGGAAACCGAACCGATTGCAACTCCCGACAATCAGGAGGATGACCCCTGGGCGGTTCCCCAGCTGACCAATTTGGACGGCGTGACGGTGTTTGTGAAAATTGGCGACCAGGTTGTAAAGAATTTCCAGGTGGCGGCCGGAAACAGCATTCCCAAGGGTATGGAGTATAATGGCACCGCCTATTGGATTGAGTCCGCTGTCCGCAATGCGGATAATGCAGAGCTGTTCACCCTGAAAATTCCCAGCGCAGAGAAATTGACCCAGGATTATAACGACTGGAAAGACGGCGTTACCGTCACCTACCGGCGGGACATGGAGATCACATGCAACAACAAGCTGACCAATGGCAGCATGATGGAGCTTCTGCCTGGCCAGAGTATGGATGTGACCTTCTATGCCAACGGCGAAAAGCTGCCCTCCGGCGGCAAGTGGCAGTGGAAGTTTGACCGCATCAGCGGTGACGATGTTCTGACGGCCAACGGAGAAAGCCCGGTTCCCAATGTGTTTGCCCTGTCCGGCAAGGCAGGAAAGACCGAGGGAAGCGCAAAGTATGTCGTGCAGGCAGAGTATGTGTGTGACGGCTATACGTTCGCTGCGGACCCCTTTACCTTCGATGTGAAGGTGTCCAAGACCGCCCAGGGAGACGGCAAGGACTTCTATTTCATTCTGAAAGTCACGGACCAGGACCGTCTGTGGGGTCAGCCCATGACTTGGGAAGGCCTGCACATTCAGGTGTATGACGACGGCAGCTTTGGCTTCAGCTTCTTTGATGCATCCAGCCTGCCGGATCACAGCCTGCCGATGGAGGAGAAACCCACAGAGCCGACCATGCCGGAGCCGGATGACAGCGGCATGACCGCCGCCCAGATTGCCCAGATGCGCATTGCCCAGGAGAAGAAGATTAAAGAGCTGGATCTGGCCCTGCGGATGGCTGAGGCTGAATACAACATCATGCAGGCCGAGGTCAACGACGGCCAGGTGCGGGCGGACTTTGAAGGCCGGGTGGTTTCCGTCCTCACGGAGGAGCAGGCCCGCCAGGAGAAAAAGCCTTTGCTGAAGGTTTCCGCCGGCGGTGGCTTCTATATCGAGGTCAGCATCAGCGAGCTGGAAAAGGACAATATGCAAATTGGCCAGGAGGTCACGGTCAACGACTGGGAGTCCGGCCAGGTGTATACCGGCAAGGTCCAGGAAATCGGAGACTTCCCCATCCAGGGAGATGGCTGGTCCGGCATGGGCAACCCCAATGCTTCGTTCTATCCCTTCATTGTGTTTGTAGACGGGGATGCAGACTTGCAGGCTGGCCGTTACGCCAGCGTCAGCTATGCCACCGGAACCGGTGAGCAGGGTATTTACCTGCAAAATCCCTTCCTGCGCACGGAGAACGGAGAGTCCTACGTGTACGTTCGGGGCGAAAATGGCAAGCTGGAAAAGCGGACGGTTTCCGTGGGCAAGTCCCTGTTTGGCAGCTATACGCAGATTACCCAGGGCCTGACGGCGGAGGACTTTGTGGCCTTCCCCTATGGCAAGGATGTGCGGCCCGGTGCGGCTACGGCCGAGGGCGATTTGTCCAAATTGTATCAGTAAGGAGGCACTCAGATGACTGAGAATATTCGTCTTGCTTTTCAGGGCATTTGGGGCCACAAGATGCGCTCCGTTCTGACGATGCTGGGCATCATCATCGGCATTGCTGCAATCATTACCATTGTCTCCACCATTCAGGGAACCAACGAGCAGATCAAGGAAAACCTGATCGGTGCAGGCAACAATGTGGTCAGCGTCCAGCTCAATGAGAACGGACACCCCTATGACATGAACTGGAACGACATTCCCGGCGGCGTGCGGGTCATCAGCGAACAGACCCGCCAGGAGCTGGAGAAGATCAAGGGCGTGGAGGGCGTGTCCCTGTACAACGCCCGGACCTATTCCGACCAGCTGTTTTACCGCAATGCCCAGTTCAACGGCCAGATCTATGGCGTAGACCCGCACTATATCGGCGTTTACGGCTACCAGGTGAAAAACGGCCGGGGCTTTACCCAGCAGGACTTTGACCAGTGCCGGAAGGTGATGCTGGTGGATACCAACACCGCCCGCAGCCTGTTTGGCGGCGAGGACCCGGTGGGAAAAAGTGTGGAGCTATGCTCCGACGTGTTCACGGTGGTGGGCGTGGTGGCCCTGTCGGAGGAATTTGCCCCCACCATCAATTCCATGCGGGACTATGCCCTGTATATGGGCGATACCTCCGGTGCGGTGTATATCCCCATCACCGTCTGGCCCACGGCTTACCGCTTTGACGAGCCGCAGAACGTGGCCATCAAGGTGGAAAATACCGATGCCATGACCCATGTGGGCCAGGAGGCTGCCAGAATTCTGACCCAGAATCAGATCGTGGGCAGCGACAGCAAGTTTGACTACCGCAGCCAGGATATGCTGGAGCAGGCGGAATCCCTGCAAAAAATGTCCGAGTCCACCAACAGCCAGCTGATTTGGATCGCCAGTATTTCTCTGCTGGTAGGCGGCATCGGCGTGATGAACATCATGCTGGTGTCCGTCACCGAGCGGACGGCGGAGATTGGTCTGAAAAAGGCCATCGGTGCCAAGAAAAAGCGGATTTTGATGCAGTTCCTCACGGAATCGGCAGTGCTGACCAGCCTGGGCGGCTTGATTGGTGTCATCAGCGGCATCATCATGGCGCAGCTGATTTCCAGCATGATGCAGATCCCCGTGTCCATCAGCTTCCCGGCCATCGGTGTGGCGGTGGTGTTCTCCACCCTCATCGGCGTGGTGTTCGGTATGCTGCCGGCTGTGCAGGCGGCAAATCTGAACCCCATCGAGGCCCTGAGACGGGATTGAGAAAACTTTATACAGACTTTACGCCGCTTTCCACCCCGGAAAGCGGCGTAAGTGTTGCATTTTGGGGAAAAC
>ERZ1032299.5-NODE-5-length-26619-cov-12.518973_pt1 | contig 26619 bp, 25 predicted proteins | sample MGYA00518735_ERZ1032299 | MGnify/ENA primary metagenome ERZ1032299 (study PRJEB33719, sample SAMN04262588) | wastewater metagenome | biome: periurban shantytown; feature: animal feces; material: feces | host: Canis lupus familiaris | place: Peru: Lima | collected... | reverse complement strand
CCGAAGGTGAAAGGCGGCATGACCGCTGAATCTCTCAGGTAAAAGGACAGAGTGGGAAGCATTCCCTGAATTTTCTGGAATTGTACCCATTTTTTCGCCGGAGCAATCTGCTTCCGGCGTTTTTTTGTGGGTTATTTGCTGAAAACAAAGAAAATGAGGGAAAGACTATGGAAACCATCCTGACAAACGTCGTAAACTTTGTCAACGACATCCTGTGGAACAAGTGGCTGCTGCTTCTGTTTTTGCTGCTGGGCAGCGGTATCTATTTCACCTTCCGCACCCGTTTCGTCCAGGTGCGCAAGTTCGGCAGCGGCCTGCGCATGGTTTTTGGCAGCATCAACCTCCGGGGCAAAGCCGCCGGTAAGGACGGCATGAGCTCTTTCCAGGCCCTCGCCACCGCCATTGCCGCCCAAGTGGGCACCGGCAACATCGCCGGCTGTGCCAGTGCGCTGGTGGCTGGCGGCCCGGGTGCTGTATTTTGGATGTGGGTTTCTGCGTTCTTCGGCATGGCCACCATCTATGGCGAAGCCGTCCTTTCCCAGAAATACCGCCACGTTGCCCCGGACGGCACCGTTTCCGGCGGCCCCATTTACTACATCCGGGCGGCCTTCCGGGGAAAGCTGGGCACCTTCCTCTCCGGCTTCTTCGCCGTAGCCATCATCCTGGCTCTGGGCTTCATGGGCAACATGGTCCAGTCCAACTCCATTGGCGAAGCCTTCTTCACCGCCTTTGGCATACCCAAGCTGCTCACCGGGCTGGTGGTGGCCGGGTTGTCCGCCTTCATTTTCCTGGGCGGCGTAAAGCGGATCGCCGCCATTACGGAAAAGCTGGTGCCCATTATGGCCTGCTTCTACATTGTGGGTGCACTGGCAGCCATTGCCATGAACTGGCGCAGCATTCTGCCGGCATTCCAGGCCATTTTCCTGGGCGCTTTCCAGCCCCAGGCGGTGATGGGCGGCGTGATTGGCGTCAGCATCAAGGAAGCCGTCCGGTTTGGTGTGGCCAGAGGCCTGTTCTCCAATGAGGCCGGTATGGGCTCCACCCCTCACGCCCACGCCATGGCCAAGGTCGCCAAGCCCCAGGATCAGGGTGCTGTGGCCATCGTTGGCGTGTTCATCGACACCTTTGTGGTGCTGACCATCACCGCCCTAGTGATTCTCACCTCCGGCATGCTGGGAACCACCGGCGCAGACGGTGCGCTGCTGGATGCCACCGCCCTGGCCCAGGCCGCATTTAACCATGCCTTTGGCAGCTTCGGCAATGCCTTTGTGGCCATCTGCCTGCTGTTCTTCGCCTTCTCCACCATCATCGGCTGGTACTTCTTCGGCGAAACCAACGTCAAAGCCCTGTTCCACGGCAGCAAGCTGGCCACCCGGCTGTATAGCCTCATCGCCCTGATGTGCATTGTGCTTGGCTCTTTCCAGAAGGTGACCCTGGTGTGGAACATGTCCGACATGTTCAATGGTCTGATGGTGATTCCCAACCTGCTGGCAGTGCTGGCCCTCAGCGGTGTGGTGAAGAAGTTTGCCACCGACGAGCATTACCTGGGCCGGGACTAACGCTGCACCAAAATCCCGCCGGGGAATAGAATGAAGTGAGCTTAGCGCTCGACAAATTCAGTTCCTGGAGGTCATCTTATGTGTAACAACAACAATGGTCTGTGCGGCTGCTTCGGTGGTAACAACTGGTGGATCATCCTGCTGATCCTGCTGTGCTGCTGCGGCAACGGCGGTGGCTGCGGTGGCGGCTGCTACAACAACGACAACAACTGCGGCTGCTGCTAACGGCCCGCTTACAAAAGATTCGCCCGGATGGCAGTGCCATCCGGGCATTTCTTATTCTCGTTTCAGACGAAGCGGCACGTCCAGCGCATCAAAGCTGGCGCAGCGCCTCCACCAGGGCGGTTTTTCCGGCGGTTTTTTCGTCCTTACGCTTGATGACCCGGGCGGGGCAGCCAGCGACCACCGTCTCCGGCTCTACGTCCTCCACCACCACGGCTCCGGCAGCCACCACAGCTCCGTGGCCGATGCGGCAGCCCTCGATCACCACAGCGTTGGCTCCGATGAGCACGTCGTCCTCCACCACCACCGGGGTAGCGGAGGCAGGCTCGATCACGCCCGCCAGCACGGCACCGGCGCCCACATGGCAGTTGCGGCCCACCGTGGCCCGGCCGCCCAGGATGGCACCCATGTCAATCATGGTGCCCTCGCCAATGACAGCGCCGATGTTGATCACGGCACCCATCATAATTACGGCATTTTTTCCAATCTCCACCTGCTCCCGGATGATGGCACCCGGCTCGATGCGGGCGGGGATGTCCTTCATATCCAGCATGGGAATGGCGGAGTTGCGGCAGTTGTTCTCCACTTCCACGTGGTCAAACTCTGCCGCAGCCAGCACCAGCTGGATGTCCTTCCAATCGCCAAAGACGATTTTGCAGCCGGGACCGGCGGGGAATTCCCGGCAGTTGGGGAAGGCCACCGGGGTCTTTTCCCAAACATAGAGCTTCACCGGAGTCTTTTTCTCCGAGGTGCGGATATATTCAATGATCTGCTGTGCGTCCATAATGCTCCTTTACCGGAGGCAGCCGCCTCCTGCCCCCCTTTTCCAGGCGGGGGCATTCCTGGATTCTGTATTCCCGAATGCTTGGCCCAAGACCAGCCTTCGGGTTTGATGTTACCATCTTTTTTCCAAAAACGCAAGAGAGAAATTGACACCGCTGGGCAAGCAGGATATAATAATAGCAACTTTTCTATAAGGAGGCGTTGCCTGTGGAAATCCAGGAACACCGCCGGGCGCTCCACCGGATTCCGGAGCTGGACAGAGACCTTCCTCAGACCTTTGCCTATCTGCAAGCGGCCCTATCCGGCTTTCGCTGCCAGGTATTTTCTCCGGTGGCGGGGAGCCTGTGCGCCTGGTTCGACTTTGGCCGGGACCATGCCCTGGCCTTCCGGGCGGATGCAGATGCGCTGCCGATTTTGGAGAAAACCGGCGCTGCCTATGCCTCCTGCCACCGTGGGAATATGCACGCCTGCGGCCACGACGGCCACATGGCCATTGTGCTGGAACTGGCCCGCCGTCTGGACCAAATGACCGCACTTCCCCACAATGTGCTGCTGGTGTTTCAAAGCGCTGAGGAAACCACCGGCGGCGCCCGATATATCTGTGAAAGCGGCGTGTTTCAGGAATACGCCGTCCGGGCCATTTTCGGCCTGCACCTGTGGCCCGGGCTGGAAGCCGGGGTGATTGCCAGCCGCTGCCCGGAGCTGATGGCCCGGTCCTGTGAGGTGAATGTGGATATCTACGGCACCTCGGCCCACATTGCCAAGGCCAGCCAGGGGGTGGATGCCCTGGCCGCCGGGGCGGAATTTTACCGCCGTGCCGCAGAGCTGGAACAGAGCCTGCCTGACGGGGTGTTCCGGCTGCTGAAATTCGGAAAATTCCAAAGCGGCACTGTTCGCAACGCCCTGTCCGCCCACACCCATCTCGAAGGCTCTCTGCGGGCTTTCCAGGATTCGGTTTTTGACGGTCTGTGTCAGGGGCTGGATGTCATCGCCCGGGAGACGGAGAAAGCCTATGGCTGCCGGGTGGAGATCCACCGCAACGAGGGCTACCCTGCGGTGATGAACCCGGAGGGACTGTACCGCCAGGTGCTGGCGGCGCTTCCCTTCCGGCAGCTGGAACTGCCCAGCATGACCGCCGAGGACTTTTCCTGGTACCAGAAGACCCTTCCCGGCCTGTTCTTCTTCCTGGGGCTGGGGGATGTGCCCGCCCTGCACACCGACACCTTTGACTTTGACGACGCTATTTTGACGAAAGGCGCTGATTTCTTCGAGAAATTGGCAAATCTGCCCCTATGATTCCACTAAACCGCAATCTTTCCACCCTCCGGCGCAGCCCCATCCGGGTGTTTACCAACCTGGCCCGGCAGACACCGGGGTGCGTGATGCTCACCATCGGCGAGCCGGAGTTCGACACCCCTGCCCCCATCCGCCAGGCGGCGGCTGCCGCCCTGGAAGCCGGGCGCACCCACTATGCCCCCAACCAGGGCACCCAGGCGCTGTGCCAGGCCATCGCCCAGGCGGAAACCCGCCGGGGCTGCCCCACGGAGCCGGAGCAGGTGCTGGTGACGGTGGGGGCTTGCCAGGCCCTGTTCACCGCCCTGCTGGGGATCCTGAATCCCGGGGACGAGGTGGTGCTGCCCAGCCCCTGCTTTGGGCTGTACGAAACCATTGTCACCATTGCCGGCGGCGTGGTGCGGCGGCTGGATTTGACGAAAACCGATTTCCAAATCACCCCCCAGGCGCTGGAAGCCGTCCTCAGCGAGAAAACCAAGGCCATCATTCTCAATTCTCCCGGCAACCCCACCGGCGTGGTGCTGAACCAGGAGAGTCTGGCAGCGGTGAAGTCCGCCATTTTGGGAAAGCCGATTTTCCTGATTTGCGACAATGTCTATGAAAAGCTGTGCTATGCCGGCGAGCTTCCCGACCTGAGCCTGGATAAGCAGCTGCGGCCCCAGCTGATTTTGTGCCAGAGCTTTTCCAAGCCCTATGCCATGACCGGCTGGCGGGTGGGGTATCTGACCTGCCCGGAATATGTGATGGACCGGCTGCTGCTGCTCAGCGCCGCCATGATCACCGCCGTGCCCACCTTCGTCCAGGATGCCGCCGTGGCGGCGCTGGATACGGACCCGGCCCCTATGGTGGAAGCCTACCGGCAGCGGCGGGATTATGTTTGCAGCCGCCTGAAGCGGATGGGGCTGACTTTCCCCAAGCCGGAGGGGGCGTTTTACGTCTTCCCGGATATCTCCCGCTATGGCCTGGACAGCGCCGACTTCTGCACCCGGATGATTCAGGAGGCCGCCGTGGCGGCGGTTCCGGGCAGCTGCTTCGGCAGCGAGGGCTATATCCGCCTGTCCTACTGCTGCTCCCAGCAGGAGCTGGAACTGGGGCTGGACCGGATGGAAAGCTTCCTGAAAAAATTGGAGGGCAACCCATGAAAAAGAAAATTCTGCTGCTGACCACCGGCGGCACCATCGCCTGCGTTCCCGGCGGGGAGGGGCTGGAGCCTCACCACGCCCAGGTGATGGAGCGGGAGCTTCAGCAGCTGCGTACCTATTATGATATTTCCGTGCAGGATGTGATGTGCCTGGACTCGTCCAACATCCAGCCCCAGCAGTGGCAGCACATCGCCCAGAGAGTGTTTGAAAACCGGGCCGGATTTGACGGCATTGTGATTTCCCACGGCACCGACACCATGGCCTATACCGCTTCGGCGGTGAGCTTCATGCTGCCGGACATTGACCTGCCGGTGGTGTTCACCGGCTCTCAGCTGCCGCTGTCGGACATGCTCTCCGACGGGCCGGACAATCTGCGCACCGCCTTTGCCATGGCCGCTTCCGGCCATCCTGGCGTATTTTTGGCCTTTGACCGAAAGGTAATGCTGGGCTGCCGGGCGGTGAAGGTCCGGGCCTCCGGCTTCTCCGCTTTTGAAAGCGTGAATGCCCGCTACGCCGCCCGGGTGAGCAACCTGGGGCTGGTGGTGGACCGGGACGTTCTGCCTGTGCCCACCGGCCCTGCCCGGCTGTGCACCGCCATCAGCCAGGAGGTGTTCCTGCTGAAGCTGACACCGGGCTTAAATCCCGCCATTTTTGACGTGCTGGCGGCTATGGGCTACAAGGGCATTGTGGTGGAGGCATTCGGCCTGGGCGGCATGAATGTGCTCAACCGTGGCCTGCGGGGCATCCGCCGCTGCATCGAAGACGGTGTCAGCGTGGTGGTCACCACCCAGTGCCTGTACGACAGCGCCAATCTGGAAGTCTACCAGGTGGGCAGCCGCCTGCTGGAGCTGGGGGTCATCCAGGGCCGGGACATGACCAGCGAAGCCGCCATGACCAAGCTCATGTGGGCCTTGGGCCAGGGCCTGGACCAAAGCCGCATCGCCGCTCTGTTCCGAAAAAGTCTGGCCGGGGAAATCACACCCTGAGGTCTTCGGCTTCTCCCTGGGGAGAAGCTGGCAAAAATCTTTGATTTTTGACTGATGAGGGATGGAAACGTTGGTTTTTGGGCGCTGGTGGTAGCTTTCACGCTGCGCCCCTCATCCGTCACGGCTTCGCCGTGCCACCTTCCCCCGAGGGGGGAAGGCTTTGGTGCGGCAGTACTCGGTAGGTGCAGAGGTAAACTCACGTGGTCGGCGGGGGCATGCCCCCGCCCTACGAAAGGTTACGTTTCCTCAGTTCAAACAATTGAGCCGTAACGAACCGGGTGACCCCCAATGGTGGTGGTCTACCGCCTGGGTTTCAGACTCGCATTGACTGCGGCGGCATGCCGCTAGCCGGGACGGAGAGGGCCTTCCGTCTCCCACCCTGTAACGAACCGGGTGACCCCCAATGGTGGTGGTCCACCGCCTGGGTAGCAGACTCGCATTGACTGCGGCGGCACGCCGCTTATTATGGAGGTGTATTTTATGGATCATATTTATGTCACCGGGCATCGCAACCCGGATACGGACTCTATTGTAGCCGCCATTGCCTACACGGCACTGCGCAATGCCTGCGGCGATCGGGAGTACCAGGCGGCTTGTCTGGGCCGGGTTTCGGACGAAACCCATATCGTGCTGGACCGGTTCGGATTCCAGCCCCCGACGCGGATTACGGACCTGTATAACCAGGTCCGGGATTTGGACTTCGACACGCCCCCGGTGCTCAATGCCGGTGTTACCATCAGCCGGGCCTGGGATGAGCTGGAAGCCTACCCCAGCATCACCGCCGTCCCCGTTGCCAAGGAGGACGGTACCCTGTACGGCATTCTCTCCCGGACGGATATCGCCAGCTATAACATGTCCGGCATTTCTTCCGGCGTTTTGGAGGAAGTGCCGCTGTTTAACCTGCTGTCGGTGCTGGAGGGAAAGCTCCTCAACGAGGCCGGTGAAAGCACCGACACCGTAGCCGGTGAAGTCATCATTGCCCTGCCCCAAAGCCGGGAGAACCTGCTGTTCCAGGACAGTCACAGCATCGTCCTGTGCGGCCACCAGCCGGATATGATCCGCCGGGCTTTGGAGCTGAATGTCAGCTGCCTGGTGCTGTGCCAGGCGGAGCTGCCTGCGGAGCTGCGAAGCTTCCCCACCAGCACCTGCATCATTTCCACCCCCTTTGACGCTTACCGGGCCGCACGGCTGATTTTCCTGTCCACCCCGGTGGGCCGGATCTGCAAAACCGACGGGGCCGTCTGCTTCCATTTGGACGACCGGGTGGACGACGTGCGGGAGACGGTGCTGAAACACCGCCACCCCAGCTACCCCATTTTGGACCAGCAGGAAAAAGTGGTGGGCATTCTCACCCGCTACCATCTGCTCCGCCCCCGGCGCAAGCGGGTGGTGCTGGTGGACCACAACGAAGCATCCCAGTCCGTGCCCGGCCTGGACGAGGCAGAGATCCTGGAAATCATCGACCACCACCGGCTGGCGGATATCCAGACCAACAACCCCATTTACGTCCGCAACGAGCCGGTTGGCTCCACCAATACCATCATCGCCAGCATGTTCCAGGACCGGGGCCTGATGCCCTCGGCAGCGCTGGCAGGTATGATGGCGGCGGCAATTTTGTCGGACACCGTTATGTTCAAATCCCCCACCTGCACCCCCCGGGATATCCGCACCGCCGAGCGGATGGCGAGAATCGCCAACGTGTCCTTGGACGAGCTGGGCAAGGAAATTTTCTCCGCCAGCGTTGGCAACAAAAGCGCAGAGGAAATTCTGTTCACCGACTACAAGGAATTCCACATTGCCGGACACTCTCTGGCTGTGGCCCAGCTGACCTGCGTGGACAGCCCCAGCCTGCTGAACCGCCGGGAGGAGTTCCTGTCCCTGATGCGCAACCACGCCCAAAAGAAGGGGCTGGATCTGGTGGTGCTGATGCTCACCGATGTGCTGCTGGAAGGCACCCAAATTCTCTATGTAGGCGAAGACGATACCATTCGTCAGGCCTTCGGCGTGGTGCCCAAGGACCACACCGCCTTCCTGCCCAAGGTCATGAGCCGGAAGAAGCAGGTCATCCCCATGCTGTCGGATTTGTGGGGCTGATGCCGCCGATTTGGGCAATTCCTGTTTTACTTTTTCCGCGACCTGTGGTATACTTGTATTTTCACGGAAAGGATGGAAGTCATGGCTTTTGAAACCCTGCTGGGCAATGACCGGCTGAAACAGAATCTGGCCAGGAGCCTGGAAAAGGGACACATTTCCCATTTCTACCTGATCAGCGGGCCGGAAGGCTCCGGCAAGCACACCCTGGCCCGACTGCTGGCCGCCGCCATCTTGTGCCAAGGGCAGGATCGCCCCTGCCTGCACTGCCATCCCTGCCGAAAAGTACTGGAGGACAGCCACCCGGATTTCATCACCGTGGACGACCCGGAGAAGAAAACCGTGCCGGTGGAGCTGATTCGCCAGGCCCGGGCGGATATCTACATCCAGCCCAATGAATCCGAGCACAAAATCTACCTCTTTCCCCGTGCCCAGGACATGGGCATTCCAGGGCAAAACGCCCTGCTGAAAGTGCTGGAGGAGCCGCCCAAATACGGCGTGTTTCTCCTGCTCACAGACAATCCCGATAAAATTCTCCCCACAGTACGCTCCCGGTGTACAGAGCTTGCCATGCAGGCGCTGCCGCCGGAGGTTTTGAAGGCCCAGCTTCGCAAGGATTTCCCCCAGGCTCAGCCGGAGGACATCGCCGCAGCCATGGGCCGTAGCGGCGGCTTTTTGGGGCAGGCCCGGCAGCTGCTGGAGCAGGAGGGGCAGGACCCTCAGACGGAGCTGTTTGCCCAGGCCCTTGCCCGGCGGGATGCCCTGGCACTGCTGCAAGTGCTGGTGCCCATGGAGAAATGGAAGCGGGATGCCCTGGCCCAGACCCTGACCCAGTGGCTTCAGCTTGTAGAAGCGGCCCTGGTCAGCCGCAGCGGCGTTCAGGCCATCTCTCCCCAGGCCCGCCAGCTGGCTCAGGTCTGCCCAGTCCAGCAGCTTTACAACGCCGTCCAGTGCCTGAAAAAGGCCTTGGATTACACCCAGCGCAACGTCTCCCCAGCAGCCGTCTGCGGCTGGCTGGAATGGGAGCTGCGGTAAGGTACCGTCGCCAAGCGGGGTGCGGCAGGACTGGGTAGGTGCTATGCTGGACGATAGCGGGCGCATTCCTCATCCGTCTCGCCTGCGGCGAGCCACCTTCCCCCCGGGGGAAGGATTTTGGGGTGTTCCTGCCGTGGGGGTGCTGTGGCAGAACCCACCTGGTCGGCGGGGGCAGCCAGCGCCCTACGAAAACGTCCCTTTTGCACAGACTACTGAGCCGTAACGAACCGGGTGACCCCCGGCGGTGATGGTCTACCGCCAGGGTAACAGGCTCGTATTGTCGGCGGCCACCGGCCGCCCGCCCTTGCCTCTCCCTTTGGGAGAGGTGCCCAGTGCGCACACTGGGCGGAGAGGGCCTTTCCAGCCACTACCCTGTAACGAATCGGGTGACCCCCAGCGGTGGTGGTCTACCGCCAGCGTATCAAACTTGAAATGTCAGCGGCCACTGGCCGCCTCATATAGGATAAGGAGTAACAACATGGAAGAAACAGTCGCTTCTCCCCAGCAGGATGTGGAGGTCGTAGACATCCAGTTCCGCCCGGGACAGAAGGTGTATTATTTTGACCCCGCCGGACTTCAGCTGGCCGCCGGGGACCACGTGATTATGGATACCGCCCGCGGTGCCGAGTTTGGCATCTGCACCAGCGGAAACCACAGGATTCCCCCTAAGGACGTGGTGGCTCCCCTGCGCCGTGTCCTGCGGAAAACCACCCCCCAGGACGAGCGGATCGTGGCAGACAACCGGGCCAAGGAAAAACGGGCCTATGAGGTCTGCCTGCAAAAAATCGCCGACCACAAGCTGGATATGCAGCTGGTTTCGGCAGAGGTTGCTTTTGACGGCAGCAAGATCCTGTTCTATTTCACCGCCGACGAGCGGGTGGACTTCCGGGAGCTGGTGAAAAATCTGGCTTCTGTGTTCCATACCCGCATCGAGTTGCGGCAAATCGGCGTCCGGGACAAGGCCAAGATGGTGGGCGGTCTGGGCATTTGCGGCCGGCCCTTCTGCTGCGCCAGCTTCTTGGATGATTTCCAGCCGGTGTCCATCAAAATGGCCAAAACCCAGAACCTGAGCCTGAACCCCACCAAAATCTCCGGCACCTGCGGGCGGCTGATGTGCTGCCTGAAATACGAGCAGGAGGCTTACGAGGACCTGCTGCGCACCAGTCCCAAGCCGGATTCCTTCGTGGATACTCCCGAAGGCCGTGGCACCGTGGTGGAAGTGGACCTGCTGCGACAGCGGGTGAAGGTGCGGCTGGAGGATTCTCCCGAAACCCTCTCCCTGTTTGCCAATGCAGACATCGCCGTGCTGCGCAGCGGCAAGGCACGGAAGAACGATCCCCCCATCCCGGCAGACCTGGCCCCCATCTCCGGCAGCGGCAAGCGCCCCCGCCCGGCAGAGCCCCAGGAGCAGCAGCCCGTGCTGGAGCCGATTCGCTTCCGTTACAGCACCGAGTCCGTGGTGGAAGAGCCGGAGGAAAAGGCCAAGCCTGCCCAGGCTGAGAACCGCCGCTCCCGCCGCCGCAGACAGGAGTCCCCCAAGCCCCAGGAAGCACAGCCTGAGAAACCGGAAAAGCCCCATACGGAGGGCAGTGGAAAACCCCGCCGCCGCCCCAATAACCGTCGCCGCCGCCCCAGCAAGCCCAACACCCCGTCGGAAGGCGGCAATTCGTAACATTTCGGCCCTGTCGGTGCTCTGCCCGACGGGGCCGGTGATTTGTAAGCACAGCTTCCAATTTTTTCCTCCCGGCATCTGCCGGTGCTGCATCACAAAGGAGACTCCATGAAAGAGAAAACCATCCGTTCCAGCCTTGCCATTCCCGCCTGGCTGTTTGTTATGGCCAACGTGCTCTACCAGGAACTGGCCCTGCACCTGTGGATTACCCCCCAGCTGCACTGGGGCCGCCTGGCGGCAGTGACCGCCTTTGCCCTGGGCCTGGGTGCCGTGCTGGCGCTGCTGACCAGCCTGCTGCCCAGCGGGCGGTGGGTCAAGTGGACCAGCGTGGCCGTGTCCGTGCTGGTGTGCGCCTTGTGGCTGACCGAATACTTTCTGTCCCAGGCCTTTGGCAAGTTTATGATTCCCACCACCATTCTCGGCGGCGCCGGCGGCGTGGCCCGGGACTTTGCCGGAGAGGTCAAGGCCACCATTTTCGGCAATTGGTGGCGCATCGTGCTGATGCTGCTGCCCAGCATTGCCTATGGCCTGCTGGCAAAGCCTATGAAGGCCGGATGGAAACAGCGGTGCAGCCTGGCCGCTGCCGGTGTGGGGCTGTACCTGGCAGGATTGCTGGCGGTGTACACCTGCACCCCGGACTGGTCCAAGCTGGGCAAAACCTACGAATTTGACAGCGCCGTGGGCAGCTTCGGCCTGAATGTGTCCCTGATTTTGGAGCTGACCCAGGGTGGAAGCAGCGCCCAGCCGGAATTTGTCCCCACCCAGCTGCCGGAGGCAACCCTGCCCCCTGTTCAGCCCCAGAGCACCGAACCCGGCGAGGAACCGGCCGTGGTGTATGGGGAGAATGTGCTGCCCCAGCTGGATTTTGCCCAGATGGCCAAGGAGATTCAGAACCCCACCGCCAGCTCCATCTGCCAGTATCTGGCCACCCTCACCCCCTCCCAGAAGAACGCCTACACCGGCCTGTTTGCCGGGAAAAACCTGATTCTCATTACCGCCGAAGCCTTCACCAAGGAGGTCATCGACCCGGAGCGGACCCCCACCCTGTACCGCATGGCCACCCAGGGCATTGCGTTTCAGGACTACTATCAGCCCGCCTGGGGCGCCAGCACCATCTCCGGAGAATTTTCCAACCTGACGGGCCTGGTGCCCACCAACGGCGGCTCCTGCATGAAGGAAGTGCGCCAGCAGAACCTGTTCCTCACCATGGGCCACCAGCTTCAGCGCCAGGGCTATTTCAGCACCGCCTACCACAACCACCTGAAAGACTTCTATGACCGGGACAAGACCCACACTCTGCTGGGGTATGACCAATACCTGGCCCTGTACGGCGGGCTGGATGTGACCCCCACCTGGCCGGAGAGCGACCGGGAAATGATTGACATCACCCTGCCCCAGTACATCGACCATCAGCCTTTCAGCATCTACTACATGACCGTCAGCGGCCACAGCATGTACTCCCAGAAGGAAAATGCCATGTCCCGCAAACACTATGACAAAGTGGCCCAGATGGACCACAGCGAAAAGGTCAAGTGCTACTACGCCTGCCAGCTGGAGCTGGAGGAGGCCATGACTGCCCTGCTGACCCAACTGGAGCAGGCGGGCATCACCGACGACACCGTGGTGGTGCTGGCCACCGACCACTATCCCTACGGCCTGGAATACAGCAGCACCTGGGGCAACCACGCCGACTACCTGTCGGAGCTGTACGGCGTGGAGCAGTGGGACAAGGAGATTCGGGACCACAACGCCCTGATTATTTGGAGCGGCTGCCTGGAGGGCAAGAACATCCAGGTGGAAGGCCCGGTGTACAGCCTGGACATTCTGCCCACCCTCAGCAACCTCTTTGGCCTGCCCTATGACTCCCGCCTGCTGGTGGGCCGGGACGTGTTCTCCCAGCAGCCGCCGCTGGTGCTGTGGCCGGATTTCAGCTGGAAAACGGACAAGGGCTTTTACGATGTGCGCACCGGCAAATTCACCCCCGCCCCTGGGGTGACGGTGGATGAAAGCTATCTGGAATCCATCCACAACACGGTGGTAAACAAACTCACCTACTCCCGGTGGGTGCTGGAGGGGGACTTCTTCAACTATCTCGTCCCCTACGTGCTGCCGGAAACCGCACAATAGAGGCAGCTTAGAGCCACAGGTGGTATTCTTTCCCTCAGATAGAAGGAGGGATTCCCATGCTGAAAAAGCTCACCCGGCTGCTCACCGCTTTGGTGCTGGCGGCAGCCTGTTATGGATTTTGGATTACCGGCGGGGATTTGCTGGTAAACCAGCTGCTGCGTCCCGCCGACGGAACGGAATATGGATGGAGTCTGATTCTGGTGAACCAGGACCACTACATTCCCAGAGACTACCAGCCGGAGCTGACAGAGCTGTCCAACGGCCAGCTGGTCAGCACCCGGATTTATCCGGACTTGCAGCAGATGTTTGACGATGCCCGGGCCTTAGGCTACGGCCTGTTCGTCCGGGAGGGCTACCGCACCCAGGAGGAGCAAACTGCCCTAATGGAGCAGCGGGAAGATGTCTACCGCCAGGAGGGATATACTGCCTGGGAAGCCCGGAGCCTGGCCCGACAGTGGGTGGCTCAGCCCGGCACCAGTGAACATCAGCTGGGGCTGGCGGTGGATATCAACCCCGACCGCACCATCAGTTCCGGTGAAGAAGTATACGGCTGGCTGGCAGAAAACGCCCACCGCTACGGTTTTGTCCGCCGGTATCCCCCGGACAAAACCCAGATCACCGGCGTATCCAACGAGCCGTGGCACTACCGCTACGTGGGCTATACCGCCGCCCGGCAGATGTATGAACAGGACCTGTGCCTGGAAGAATACATCGCCCTGTTGGATGCCGGGGCATAAAAACAAAACTGCCATGGCAGCGACGGTTTGCACCGACTGCCACGGCAGTTCTTTCTATTCTATCACAACGCTTACCGATGGCTGCCCAGGAAGAACAGCGCCACCGTGCCGGGGCCGGAGTGGGAACCGATGACGGCACCAACATAGCTGATACAGACCTCTTTCACGCCGTAGCGCTCCTTGAGCACCTTTTCCAGGTACTTGGCATCTTCCAGGCAGTCGCCGTGGGAGATGAAGACCGTGGAATTGTCGTAGCCCTGACCCAGCTCGCCAAATTTCTTGGCCAGCGCATCAATAGAAGCCTTCCGGCCCCGGGTCTTGGCCATGTTGATAAGATGTCCCTCATCGTCCATGTGGAGAACCGGCTTGATTTGCAGCATGGTGCCCACCAGGGCGGTGGTGGCGCTGACCCGGCCGCCCCGCTTCAGGTACATCAGGTCATCCACCGTAAACCAGTGGCACAGGTGATACTTGTTCTCCTCGGCCCAGGCATAGGCCTCGTCCAGGGTAGCCCCCTGCTGCCGCTGGCGGCACACGTACCACACCAGCAGGCCCTGACCCATGGAGGCGGACAGGGTATCCACCACCCGCACCTTCCGGTCCGGATACCGCTCCATCAGCTCCTGTGCGGCAATCATCGCACTCTGGAAGGTGGTGGATAGGCCGGAGGAGAAGGACAGCACCAGGGCATCCTCGCCGCCGGACAGCACCGGCTCGATGGCCTCCGCCCAGCGCTGGGGGTTGACGGCAGCCGTTTTGGCGCTCTCGCCGTTGCGCAGGCCGTCGTACATTTCTTTCAGACTGTCGTCGTTGCGATCATCATTCACTTGCCCCCGGAACTCCACCACCAGCGGGATTTTGATCAAATCCAGCTTTGCATAGGCTTCGTTGGGGAAATCGCAGCAGGAATCGGTTATGATTTGATAAGACATGTTGCTTCACGCTCCAAAAAAAGAATAGACAACCGCTGATTTTGCGGTATACTAGGACTAGACACTACCTGGTAATCATACAATACCCGGATGGGATTGTCACGTCTTTTTCTGAAAAAGCCCCGGATTTTGGGGCTACTTTTGGTAGAATCTCCCACTCTACTGGCAGTAGAGTGGGAAAAAGTTCGGGTTTTATCGGGTTTTCCGCAAAATCAGCCACTCTTCTTCCCATTCCGTCTATCGGAAATATTTCTGTTTAGGAGGATCCCTATGACTCAATTGCTTCTGCGCCTGTTCGTTCCGGCGGACCTAACCAGCCCCAAAGCCCGCACCGCAGCCGGTGTCCTGTCCGGCTGTGTCGGCATTGCGTGCAACCTGCTGCTGTTTTTGGGGAAGGCCCTGGTGGGTCTGCTCACCGGCTCGGTGTCCATCGCCGCCGATGCTATGAACAACCTCTCTGATGCCTCCGGCTCCATTGTGACGCTGATTGGCTTTCGCATGGCGGATAAACCCGCCGATGCCCACCATCCCTATGGCCACGCCCGTGCCGAATACCTAAGCGGCTTGGTGGTGGCAGCGCTGATTCTGGTGATTGGATTGGAGCTGGGCAAAAGCTCCTTGGGGAAAATTTTTCATCCCACCCCGGTGGAATTCTCCTGGATCGCCATGGGCATTCTGGCCGCTTCCATCTGCTTGAAGCTGTGGCTGTACTGCTTCAACCGCACCATCGGCCGGCGCATTGGCTCCACCGCACTGGAGGCCACCGCCGCCGACAGCCGCAACGACTGCCTGACCACCGCTGCCGTGGCCGCTGCCGCTCTGGTGGAGCACTTCCTGAATCTGCGGGTGGACGGCATCATGGGTCTGGGCGTGGCCGTATTCATTCTGCACAGCGGCTGGGACCTGGCCAAGCAGACCATCTCTCCTCTGCTGGGAGAAACCGCCGACTCCGAACTGCGGCAGAAGCTGCTGGATTACATCGCCCAACAGCCCAAGGTGCTGGGCTATCACGATCTGATGGTCCATGACTACGGCCCCGGTCAGCGGTTTGCCAGCCTCCATGTGGAGATGGACTACCGGGAGGACCCCCTGGAATGCCACGAGCTGATCGACGATATGGAGCGGGAATGCCTGCGCAGCCACAACGTCCATCTGGTAATTCACTATGATCCGGTGGTAACGGATGACCCGGCGTTGACCGCCCTGCGGGACCGGGCCGCCGCCCTGCTGAAAGCCCAGGACCCCCGGCTGGGTCTGCACGATTTCCGCATGACCCAGGGCCGGCAGCATGTGAATCTGATTTTTGACGTCTCTCTGCCCACTGACTTACAGGGCCAGGAGCAGGCCATTCAGGAGCGGGTGGAGCAGGGGCTGAATCAAGGTCAGGAGCAAGCCTATCACGTGAACATCACCTTTGATAACGCCGCCTTCGGTTAATCCTTCCGTCTCAGCAATCCCAGCCCTGCCATCAGCAAGCAAGCCCACACAAACAGGCTCAGCGCCCAGTGGCCGCTGGAGATCATCGGGGTGGACACCACCACCAGGACATAGTGCAGCACCGTTCCCAAAAACTCCGAGCGAACTGCCGCCATAAAATTCAGCACCAGCAGCACCAGTGTCAGCCCCAGAGACAGCGCTGCCAGAAAGCAGATGAGCTTCACGCTCTGCCGGTCTTTCGCCTTTCCCGCTTGGTACAGCACCATTGCCGGCGGCAGGAAAAACACTGCGGCCGCAAGGGTCATCATCCAAGCCCCTGCTCCTTGCTGCTCCGGGATAAATCCCAGGACGCTGCACACAATAAACAAAACGGCCCACAGGGCCAGCCAACTGCGCTGCTTCATACACATTTCCTCGCCAAAGTTGATTTTTCCAGGCTTCCAGCCGGGAATATCCCCATTTTACCCCAACCGTCCCCGGTTGGCAAGCAAAAAAAGCTGGACAGACGAGTGAATTTCTGGTATAATATACCAAACATTTTGGATAAAAGGAGGGATTTCCCCGTGAAATGTCCCTTTTGCGGTGACCAGGAAAGCAAAGTGGTCGACTCCCGGCACAGTGAGGACGGGCTGAGCATCCGCCGGCGGCGGGAATGCCTGAACTGCCAGCGCCGTTTTACCACCTATGAAATCGTGGAGACCCTGCCCATCATCGTTGTCAAGCGGGATGGTTCCCGCCAGAACTTTGACCGGAACAAGATCCTCAACTCCATGATCCGTGCCTTCGACAAGCGGAAGGTGGACGTAAAGGACCTGGACCGAATCACCACCGAAATTGAGCAAACCATTCAAAACACCCTGGACCGGGAAATCAGCACCGACAAAATCGGCGAAATGGTCATGGAACGGCTGAAGCCCCTGGACGAGGTGGCCTATATTCGCTTTGCCTCCATCTACCATCGGTTCCAGGATGCTGGCAGCTTCATGCAGGAAATCAGCAAATTCCTGGAGGAAAAATAAATGACCACAACACCTACCCAGCTTCTGGAAACCACAGCAGCCGCTCTGGAAACCACCGCCGCTGCCGTTACCGATCCCACCGCTGCCACCGAGGCCGTGCTGGACATCGCCTCCATCAAGGAAATCATGGACGGCTTCGACCCTGCCGCCCTGCTGCCGGACCTGAGCAAGGTCTTTGGCAATCTCGCTGCGGTGTGCCGCTTTGCGGTGATGATTGGCCCTGTGGTGATGCTGGCCCTGGGGCTGGCTTATCTGTTCCTGTCTCCCAAAGAGGCCAACTATTACTTCGGTTACCGCTGCTACTATGGCATGGGCAGTGTCAACGCCTGGCGCTTCACCCAGCGGCTGGCGGGTTTGGTGCTCTCCCTTCTGGGCGGCTTACTGGTGGTGATGATGCTGTGGATCAGCAGCAGCTTCGCCTCTATGGAGGTCACCGCCATGGTCTGGAAAGCTCTGGACTGCCTGATTTGGCAGGCCGTGGCCGCTCTGCTGGCCACCCTGGGCATCAATGGCGCCGCTGCCTTCTTCTTCGACCGGAAAGGCGAACTGCGCAGAAAGCCCAATCGCTCCAGCCAAACCAAAAAAGCGCAATAACGCAAACCATCCCCTGCACCTGGAAGTCTTCCTCCGGTGCAGGGGATGCTTTTTTATTCCTGAAACAACAGCACGGACACCCAGGTGACCACGTTGTCTCCAAATTGAAATTCCAAGCCCCGGCGTTCCAGCACCGGGATGATGTTGATGCCCTGGCTTTCCACGCAGGGGTGCATCTGCTGGGGCAGGCGGCAGGGCTGGCCGTCCAGGATGGCACAGCGCTGGCACAGGGTGCAGCTTTCCGTAGACAGAATGTACGGCTCTACCCCTTGGTCCCGGAGAAACTTCCCCACCTGGTCGGTGATGGCCTCGTGGTCCGGCCGGGTGGCCAGGGTCTGCTGGATGTCGGCAATGTCATCCACCTGGGCCATGGTGACGATCAACAGCCCCCGGTTGTAGCTCAGGCAGGTCTTTTGGCACTGCTCCACGGTGCCGACCCCAGGCGGACAGGCCCAGGACTTGCCGTACATGGGGCACTCGTGCTCGCAGATCCAGCGGATGCGCTGGGAAAATTCCAGCTCCTGGGGGTCAAAATAGTCATATAGATACAGCGGCAGCTGAGCAAGCTCCGCTTCCAGGCGTTCCCGGTTCATGGCAGCAGCTCCTTCTGTTTCAAATAGTCCCGCACCTGCTGGGCGTTGCGGTGGATTTCCGCCGTCAGGGCCTCCAGGCTGGGGAATTTCTGCTCCGGCCGGAGGAAACGGTAAAATTCCAGGGTGATTTCCCGGTCGTACAAATCGCCGTCATAGTCCAGAATCCACGGCTCCACCGTTACCCCCTGGCCGTCCACCGTGGGCCGGGTGCCGATGTTCGTCACCGCCGGATAGGCCCGGTCATCCACCAAGGCGCGGCAGATGTAGACACCATACCGGGGCGGCACCAGCTCCGGCGGCAGGGTCAGGTTGGCTGTGGGAATACCCAGACGACGGCCCAGCTGATGCCCATGGACCACCCGGCCTGTGAGGATGTGGGGATGGCCCAGGAACCGCACAGCGGTTTCCATATCGCCGCAGGCAATCTGGCTGCGGATATAGGTGCTGGACACCCGGATGCCGCCAATGGACTGCTCCGGCACCACAGCCCAGGAAAGTCCTGCCTGGGTGCAGTATTCCGCCAGCCGCTGGCCGTTGCCCAGCCCCTGGCTGCCGAAGCGGAAATCCTCTCCGCAGACAAATCCGGCGGCATCATAGCGGCTTTGCAGCAGCTGCAAAAAGTCCTGCCAGGGCATAGCCCGCATGGCCTCGTCAAAGGGCAGCCCCACCACCCGGTCCATGCCGAAGTGCTGGGTAAGTAGCCGCTCCCGGTCTGCACTGGTGTTGATCAAGCTGGGGGTAACCCCAAACACCAGGGTGTCCGGATGGTTGGTAAAGGTCACCACACCGCAGCGGAAACCTGCTTGACGGGCCAGGGCCTGACATTGGTGCAGCAGCGCCGCATGGCCAATGTGTACCCCATCGAAAAAGCCCAGGGCGTAAATTGTCTTATTCATAATCTCACCACCTCTTGGGCAATTCGGAATTGATTATTGTGGTATTGACCCCCACGCGCCACCCTTGCCTCTCCCAGTGAGAGAGCCAAGTAGGGTGCGTTTGGTTTAGGTGCATTCGTTTCGGAAGGGTTCGCCGTTCCTCATCCGACCCGGCTTCGCCGGGCCACCTTCCCCCCGGGGGAAGGGTTTTTGGTGCGGAGGAACCACAGACGTGCTATCGTAAACGCAGGTGAGCGGCGGGGGCATGCCCCCGCCCTACGAAAGGTGCCTTCCCTTTGTCCAAATTATTGAGCCGTAACGAACCGGGTGACACCCAAAGGTGGTGGTTTACCACCAAGGTATCAGACACGCCATTGACAGCGGCGGCACGCCGCCAGGGTAGCAGGCTCGCATTGTCAGCAGTCACCGACTGACCAGAAGCTTTTTATGGTGGACATGACGCCATCTTCCACCTTTGCCAGCATGAGAAATTCCCCTTCCTGGCTGTAAGCCCGGTAAGTATCCGGGGGAAGCTGGATGGAAAAGGCGTTGCCATTGCGGCAGCGCTTTTCCTGGTTGGCGGTGAGCACCACCTGGGGATACTGGGCAAACAGGCTGTCCACCGGCAGCAGCCACTGCTGGGGCTGGTCGCTGGCGAGCAGCTCGTCCAGGGGTACGGCCTGGTCGATGGTGTAGCGCCCGGCCTGAATCCGGCGCAGCGCCGCCATGGTGCCGCCGCAGCCCAGAGCCTGGCCGATGTCCTTGCACAGGGTGCGGATGTAGGTTCCTTTTGAGCAGCGCACCCGCAGGCGCAGCTGCTGTCCGGAAAATTCCAGCAGGTCCAACTCGTGAATGGTCACAGGCCGGGGCTTTCGCTCCACCTGCTGCCCCTTCCGGGCCAGGTCGTACAGCTTCTGTCCATTCACTTTCAGCGCCGAGTACATGGGCGGCACCTGCTGAATCTCCCCACGGAAGGCTTCCAGCGCTTTGCGCACCTGTTCCTCCGTAACGCACACCGGCTGCTGGGTCAGCACCTGGCCGGTGATGTCCTCGGTGTCGGTGGTGATGCCCAGCTGGAGCACGGTTTCATACGTCTTTTCGGCATGCTCAAAAAATTCCACAGCCCGGGTGGCCCGGCCCACAAACACCGGCAGTACACCGGTGGCCATGGGGTCCAGGGTGCCGCCGTGGCCAATGCGCCGGGTCTGATACACCCGCCGCAGCCGAGCGGTCACATCCTGGCTGGTCCAGTCCTGGGGCTTGTCGATGATTACAATTCCATCCATAGCTTATTCCTGCTCCAAGGCCAGCATCGCCTGCTCCACAGCCTTGGCCGCCTTCTCCAGAGGCAGGCGAATCAGGCCGCCGGCAGCGCCCTTGTGACCGCCGCCGCCAAAGCAGACCGTCACCCGGGTGGCATCGTAGCCGGGAATGGCCCGGACGGAGAGCTTGGTGTCGCCGTCGTTATTCTGCCGCAGGGTGGCCGCCATTTTCACACCGGCCACCGTCCGGGGGAAGGAGGAAATGTTGTCCATATCGTCCTCCGTCACACCCAACGCCTCTTCCACAGCCTTGGGAATGGCGCAAACTGCCATCTGCCCATTCTGAATCAGGTGCATGTGGTCCACGATCCAAGCCTGCATCTTCAGCCGGGCCAGGGTGTTGGTTTCAAACAGCTCCTGGTTCAGCTGGTAAATTCTGGCACCCGCCTGGGCACACTGGGCCGCTACGGAGAAGGTGTGGGCCGTGGTATTGGCATAGCGGAAGCAGCCGGTATCCGTGGACAGGCCCACATAGGCCGCTTCTGCAAGGTCCTGATCCGGCTGAACCCCCATGGCCATCAGCAAATCCCAGACAATCTCCGCACAGGAGGCGCTGGACGGGTCCACCATCTCCCAGGGCGTGAAGGACGTGGCAGAGCCATGGTGGTCAATGCGCAGCTGGATGGCATCCTTCCAAGGTGCAAACGCCTTGGGCACCAAGCTGGGCGAGGCCGTATCCACGCACACCAGCGTGTCTCCCGGCTCCGCCGCATCCTTGGTCAGACCCTGATGCAGCCAGGCAAACCGGGGGGAAACCTCGGGATTTTTCAGCACATAGGCGGTTTTTCCCAGCTGCCGCAGGCCACGGCACAGCGCAGCGGAAGAACCGGTGGTGTCGCCATCCGGGCGGCAGTGGCTTAAAATCACGAAGTTGTCCCGCTCCATCAGGAACCGGGCGGTATCATTCCGAGTCAGTATCGTTGTCTTCATCGTGGTTTACCTCAAGGGAATTGATGAGCCTCAGCATTTTTGCGCCATAGGTGATGGAGTCATCCTGTGCCCAGACAATTTCCGGGCTGTAACGCAGGCGCAGATTGCTGCCAAGCTGGCGGCGCAGGAAACCAGCGGCGGATTTTAAGCCCGCCATGGCCTCCTTGGCCTTGTCCTCCTGGAGGAAGGACACATACACCTTGGTGTAGCGCAGATCCGGGGTGGTTTCTACCCGGGTAATAGAAATCATCACATCCTGAACCCGGGGGTCCTTGACGGTGCGCAGAAGGGCCGACAGCTCCTTCTGAATCTCCTCGTTAATCAGCAAAATACGGTTTTGTGCCATAGTGCAATCTCCTTTCCGCCGGGGACTTTCCCGGCGTAATGCAAACGCTGCCGCACCGCTTCAGCGGCACGGCAGCGGTCCAATCCGTTATCGTTTTACTTCCTGCATGGCGAAGCATTCAAAGATGTCGCCTTCCTTGATATCGTTGTACTTGACCACGCTCATGCCGCACTCGTAGCCGGCGGTGACTTCCTTCACCGCATCCTTGAAGCGCTGCAGGGAGCCGATCTCGCCCTCGTGGATGACGATGTTGTCCCGGAGGATGCGCACCTGGGCATCTCTCGTGACCTTGCCGTCCTTGACCATGCAGCCGGCGATGGTGCCGATGGCGCTGACCTTGTAGGTCATGCGGACCTCGGCGTGGCCGATGACCACTTCCTCATACTTGGGTGCCAGCATGCCCTTCATAGCAGCCTCAATCTCGTCGATGGCATCGTAGATGACCCGGTAGAAGCGCATATCCACGTTGGCCCGGTGACCGGAAGCCTGGGCAGCAGCATCGGGACGGACGTTGAAGCCCACGATGATGGCGCCGGAGGTGGAAGCCAGCAGCACGTCGGACTCGTTGATGGCGCCGACACCGGCGTGGATGACCTTGACCCGGACTTCCTCGTTGGAAATCTTTTCCAGAGAAGCCTTCACTGCCTCGGCAGAACCCTGCACGTCGGCCTTGACGATCAGGTTCAGGGTCTTCATTTCGCCCTCCTGCATCTTGGCAAACAGGTTATCCAGGGACACCTTCTGCATCAGGTTGGCGGCTGCATCCTTCTGGGCCTGCTTGCGCTGCTCCACCAGCTCTCTTGCCATACGCTCGTCGGTGACGGCGTTGAACTCGTCACCGGGGGCGGGCACTTCGGCAAGACCGGTGATCTCCACAGGCACGGAAGGTCCAGCGGTTTTCACGGTGCGGCCCTTATCGTTGGTCATCACACGGACACGGCCCACGGCAGTACCGGCGATGACGATGTCGCCCTGATTCAGAGTGCCGTTCTGCACCAGCAGGGTTGCCACGGGGCCACGGGTCTTGTCCAGACGGGCCTCGATCACCGTACCCTTGGCACGGCGGTTGGGGTTGGCCTTCAGCTCCTGCACCTCGGCAGTCAGCAGCACCATTTCCAGCAGCTCGTCCAGACCCTTGCCGGTCTTGGCAGAGATGGGCACGATGATGGTGTCGCCGCCCCACTCCTCGGGGATCAGGTCGTACTTGGTCAGCTGCTCCTTGATCTTATCCGGGTTGGCAGTGGGCTTATCCATCTTGTTGATGGCCACGATCAGAGGCACTTCTGCTGCCTTGGCATGGTTGATGGACTCCACAGTCTGGGGCATGATGCCGTCGTCGGCTGCCACCACCAGAATGGCGATGTCGGTGGACTTGGCACCACGGGCACGCATCGAGGTAAAGGCGGCGTGGCCCGGCGTATCCAGGAAGGTGATCATCTGGCCGTTCACCTCAACGGTGTAAGCGCCGATGTGCTGGGTAATGCCGCCAGCCTCGCCGGAGGTGACGGAGGTCTTGCGGATGGCATCCAGGGTAGAGGTCTTACCGTGGTCAACGTGGCCCATAACCACCACAACAGGTGCACGAGGCTCCAGCTCTTCGGCGGTGTCCACGTGGTCGTCGATGATCCGCTCCTCGATGGTGACGGTGATTTCCTTCTCTACCTTGCAGCCCATTTCGGTGGCCACAAATTCGGCAGTTTCAAAGTCGATGCTCTGGTTGATGGCGGCCATGACGCCGTTCTTCATCAGGCACTTGATGACCTCGCCGGCGGTTTTCTTCATCCGGGAAGCCAGCTCGCCCACGGTGATTTCGTCAGGAATCTTCACGGTCAGCGGAGCCTTCCGTGCCACTTCCATTTGCAGGCGGCGCATCTTCTCCTGCTCTTCGTTGCGGCTCTTATTGCCACGATACTTGCCGTTCTGCTGGCGGCCGTTCTGCTTGCCCTTGCCGCCGCCGATACGCTGCTTGCCGCCCTGGAAGTTCTGGACCCGCTCGGAAACCAGATTGTCCACGTCGGCAAAGCGGCCGGAGTTGACCTGAACTGCGGAGGTGTCCACCACCCGGCGCTCCCGCTTCCGCTCCGGCTCCTTGGGCTTGTCGGCCTTGGGGGGCTGGGCATTCTGGGCGGGCTGGGGCTTTTCAGTCTGGGGCCGGCTGTTGTTCTGGGCCTTGGCAGGCTGGGGCTTATTGTTCTGGGCCTTGGGGGTCTCGGCCTTGGGCTCCTGCTTGGGGGCAGTGGGCTTGACCGTGAAAATCTGCTCCAAGGACTGGACCTGGTTTTTCTGGGTCATATAGTCAAAGACCAGGTTCAGCTCCTGGTCCGTCAGGACCTGGGTGTTGGACTTGGGCTTCTCCCCAAACTGGCCGATGATCTCGGTGATAACCTTGGGGGCCACACCAAAATCCGAGGCCACCTCTTTGACTCGATACTTCACAAAACTCATTCTATAAACGCACCTCCATCATTGGATCAGCAAAATTCAGGGAAATGCCGAACTTCGCTGTCAACTTGTGTGTACTGCCTATGGGATTCCCGGCATTGCGGGAGTCACTTCTTTCCTTTTCTCCGATTGCGCTGGTGGGCCTTTGCCTCCTGGCGGTGCTTCTTCTGCTTGACCGCCTTGCCCTCCAGCACTTCCAGCGTTCCGGCAGGAACCCGGGGCAGGCTTTTGGCCAGCGCCAGGGCCAGCTCCGCATCGGTAATGGCGGCAATGGCCAGGCTGGTTCTGCCAATGGCGAAGCCCATCTCCTCCTTGGTGCAGGTAAGGCGCAGGCACTGCTGGTCCGTCCCTGCGGCAAAGCTCTTAGCCCGCCGCCAGGTGTGGTCCGAGGCATCCCCTGCCACCAGAATCACGTGGGCCTTCTCGGCCCGGGCTGCGGCACCTACCGGCTCCTCGCCCAGTTCCGCCAAGCCCGCCTTTCTGGCCAGGGCCAGATAATTCAGCACCTTATCCACGGCCTGCCTCCATTTCCTTTTCCAGACGGTCATAGACCTCCTGGGGGATGGCCACTTCCAAGCTCCGGTCCAGTGCCTTGGAGCGGATTGCCTTTTTCAGGCATGCCGGGTCCGGGCACAGGTAGGCCCCCCGGCCATTCATTTTACCGCCAAAGTCCAGGCTGACCTCGCCCTCCGGGGTGCGAACCACCCGGATGAGGTCCCGCTTGGCTTTGCGTTCCCGGCAGCCCATACACTGCCGCTGGGGAATTTTCTTTTGCATACGGACTCCCTCCAAAATCGGGATCTATTCTCCCGGAATTGTCAAATTTCTTCGGACTCTGCCTCGTCAGGCAGCGCAACCTCGTCAGGCTCCTCGGTCTCCTCCGCAGCGGCGGCAGCCAGGATGCTGGCGGGCTTGATGTCCACCTTGCAGCCGGTGAGCCGGGCGGCCAGGCGGGCATTCTGGCCCTCCTTGCCGATGGCCAGAGACAGCTGGTCGTCGGGGACGATGACCCGGCAGGCTTTCTGGCCGGGAATCAGGCTGACGGACACCACATCCGCAGGGCTGAGCGCTGCCCGCACATACTCGCAGGGATCCTCGCTCCAAACCACGATGTCGATTTTCTCACCGCACAGCTCCTCCACAACGGCGCCCACACGGCCGCCTCTGGGACCGACACAAGCGCCCACGGGATCGATGCCCTCCATGGTAGCCCGCACTGCCATCTTGGACCGGGAACCGGCCTCTCGGGCGATGTTGCGGATCTCCACCTGGCCATCGGCGATTTCCGGGGTTTCCAGCTCGAACAGCCGGCGAACCAGGTTGGGGTGGGTCCGGGAAACCTGGACCATGGGGCCACGGCCCATCTTATGCACTTCCAGCACATACACCCGCAGCAACTGGCCTTCGGTGTAGTGCTCGCCGGGAATCTGCTCGCTGGAGCGGAGCACGGCATCGGAGTGGTCGCCGTCCTGGCCGCTGATGCGCAGGAACACGTCCCCGGTGATGGGGTCGATGCGCAGCACGGTGCCGGTGAGCAGCTCCTGGGCCTTGGAAGAATAGGACTCGTAGGCCACGCCACGCTCTGCCTCCCGGATGCCCTGAATCACCACCTGCTTGGCGGTCTGGGCAGCAATGCGGCCGAACTTCTGAATGTCCACGGGGATGGAGATGCTGTCGCCCACCTGAGCCGTGGGATCGATCCGCCGGGCAGCGTCGATGTGAATCTCCAGGGCGGTATCCTCCAGCACGTCCACAGCAGTCTTAACAATGTGCATGGCAAGGCCCTTTTCGCTCAGGTCCACCACCACGTTGTCTGCCGGCACATCCCGCCGGTCCTCCCGGTCCTTGCGGTAGGCATTGGTCAGCGCCTGCTTCAGCCGCTCCACCATGTACTCCACCGGGATGCCCTTAAGCTTTTCCAGTTCCCGCAGGGATGCAAAAATCTCTGCGCCGATATCGACCTTGGGGGCCTCGGCCTGCTTCTTGGCTCTGGTATTTCTGGCCATGTTCGATGATTCCTCCTTTAGAATTCCACACGAAGCCGCACCAGGGCGACCTCTGATTTTTCAAATGTAATGGTTTCTTTTCCGGCCTCTACGGTAATGCGGCCGTCATCATAGCCCCGGAGCACGGCGGGAATTTCCTTCAGGCCGTTGCGGGGACGATAGAGCTTCACAGTAACGGGGCTTCCCAGAAACCGCTGGAAATCACCGGGCCGCTTCAGTGCCCGTTCCAGTCCCGCAGAGCAGACCTCGAAGTGATAGGAGCCCTGGATGGGGTCCTTTTCATCCAGAATGGGGTCCACTGCCCGAGAAACGGCCTCGCAGTCGGAAATGTCCACGCCGCCTTCTTTATCCAGGTACAGCCGCAGGAAATACTCGCTGCCCTCCCGGACATATTCCACGTCCCAAAGCTGACAGCCCTGGGCTTCTACGATGGGCTGCGCAAAGCTAGCCACCAAATCTGTCACTTTCATGCAAAC
>ERZ1032299.4-NODE-4-length-26933-cov-11.780155_pt1 | contig 26933 bp, 31 predicted proteins | sample MGYA00518735_ERZ1032299 | MGnify/ENA primary metagenome ERZ1032299 (study PRJEB33719, sample SAMN04262588) | wastewater metagenome | biome: periurban shantytown; feature: animal feces; material: feces | host: Canis lupus familiaris | place: Peru: Lima | collected... | reverse complement strand
CGTATTTCCATGGACCGCTTGACAAAGCGGTCCATTTTTTTCCCTTCCGGGGGATTTTCCGGAAAATTTGAAAATGTGAGGTAGACCAAAATGAAAAAGCTGATTTCTGTTCTGATGCTCCTGGCGCTGATGCTGACCCTGGGTGCCTGCGGCAAGCAGGAGCCTGCTGCGGCGGTTTCCGACATTCCCGGTCTGGAGGACGGTGTGTTCACCGTGGGTATGGAGTGCGCCTACGCCCCCTACAACTGGACCCAGATGAACGATGCCAACGGCGCTGTGGCCATTTCCAACGTCCCCGGTGCTTACGCCAACGGCTATGACGTGATGATTGCCAAGAAGATCTGCGAGGCCAACGGCTGGAAGCTGGAAATCGTCTCCAGCGCTTGGGATTCTCTGACCCCTGCCGTGCAGTCTCAGTCCATGGATGCCAACATCGCCGGACAGTCCATGACCGCAGACCGGATGAAGGAAGTGGATATGGCTGGCCCCTACTACTACGCCACCATCGTCTGCGTCACCACCAAGGACAGCCCCTACGCTTCTGCAAAGTCCATCCAGGATCTGGCCGGCGGCAAGTGCACCGCCCAGTCCGGCACCATTTGGTATGATTCCTGCCTGCCCCAGATTCCCAACGCCCAGAAGCTGGCCCCTGCGGAGACGGCTCCTGCCATGATCATGCAGCTGCAAACCGGCAGCGTGGACTTTATCTGCACCGATATGCCCACCGCCATGGGCGCCGTGGCGAAGGACGACAATCTGGTGATTTTGAACTTCTCCGGCACGGAGGGCGACTTCCAGTTCGCCACCGAGGCTGAGCGGGCTGAGAACGTGAACATCGGCATTTCCGTCCGCAAGGATAACACCGCGCTGAAGCAGGCGATTGAGAGCGTGCTGTCTCAGATGACCCAGGACGACTTCAACGCCCTGATGGATCAGGCCATTTCCGTACAGCCGGAAGTGTAAGGTAAGAAAAAGGAGAGAAAACCATGGGCAAGCTGATAGAACTGTGCCAGGATATGGCCACGCTGTGGAGCAACTACATGCCGATGTACCTGCGGGGTGCCGGCAATACGCTGCTGCTGGCGCTGGTGGCCACCGCCATTGGCTGCGTGATTGGACTGGTGTGCGGAATCCTCAACACCATTCCTTATTCCAAAACCGATTCCCTACTCAAGCGGTTTGTGCTGAAGCTGGTGCGCATTGTGGTGCGGGTATATGTGGAAGTGTTCCGGGGCACCCCCATGGTGCTTCAGGCCGTGTTCATCTTCTATGGCCTGCCCTATTTCACCGATAATGCCATGCGCTTTTCCAGCGTTTGGGCGGCGGCGATTCTAATCGTGTCGGTGAACACCGGCGCTTACATGGCCGAGTCCGTCCGGGGCGGCATCATTTCCATCGATCCGGGCCAGACCGAGGGCGCCAAGGCCATCGGCATGACCCACGTACAGACCATGCTGAACGTGATTCTGCCCCAGGCTCTGCGGAACATCATGCCCCAGATCGGCAACAACTTCATCATCAACGTCAAGGATACGTCTGTGATGTTCATCATCAGCTTCACGGAGTTCTTCGCCGTGCACCGCTACATCACCGGCGTGAACAACATGTATTTCCCCTCCGCCGCCATTGAGATGATTGGCTACTTGTCTACGACCCTGGCTGCCTCCTTCCTGCTGCGGTGGCTGGAGAAGCGGATGGATGGCTCCGACAACTACGATTTGGTGCAGGTGGATGCCCTGACCATGTCCGCCGGAACCTATAACCACCCGGATAAGGGTACGCCTTTTGACGAGCACAGCCGGGAATACCAGGGTAAGAAAGGAGGCCGCTGAAATGGACAATCAGATTTTGCAGGTAAGCCACCTGTCTAAGAGCTTTGGCAGCCATGAAGTGCTGCGGGACATCGACTTCACCGTAAACAAGGGGGACGTGACCTCCATCATCGGCGCTTCCGGCTCCGGTAAGAGCACCCTGCTTCGCTGCATCAACCTGCTGGAGCAGCCCACCGCCGGGCAGATCCTCTACCACGGGGAAAACGTGGCAGCGCCGGGTTTCAACGCACCGGCCTACCGCTCCCATGTGGGCATGGTGTTCCAGTCGTTTAACCTGTTCAACAACATGAGTGTACTGGACAACTGCATGGTGGGCCAGGTGAAGGTGCTCAAGCGCAGCAAGGAGGAGGCCCGGGAGCGGGCGATGCAATATCTGGAAAAGGTGGGCATGGCCCCCTATATCCAGGCCAAGCCCCGGCAGATGTCCGGCGGCCAGAAGCAGCGGGTGGCCATTGCCCGGGCGCTGGCCATGGACCCGGAGGTGCTGCTGTTTGACGAGCCGACCTCGGCCCTGGACCCGGAGATGGTGGGCGAGGTGCTGGGCGTTATGCGCTCGCTGGCCCAGGAGGGCATGACCATGCTGGTGGTCACCCACGAGATGGCCTTTGCCCGGGATGTGAGCAATCGGGTGGTGTATATGAACCAGGGTGTCATCTGCGAGGAGGGCACGCCGGAGCAGGTATTGCTGAACCCTCAGCAGCCCCAGACCCGGGACTTCCTGGCAAGATTCCGCAACGCCTGACACAAGAGGATACAAAGCCCGCCGGTGCGCAGATACAGCCGGCGGGCCTTATCATTTTCAACAGAATAAGTGTCAAAAAGGGTGGGGGAAACCCTGAGAAAGTTGTGCAGTATTTCTTGTTGACTTTCTGCAAAATGGATGCTACTATTTGCTCAATTTCGGGGTAATCCCTGACTGGAGAGGTAAAAAATGGAAAGCAAAAATATCCGAGACTTGACCACCGGCTCACCGGTAAAGCTGATGCTGTCGTTTATGCTGCCGCTGCTGCTGGGCATGCTGTTTCAGCAGTTTTACAACATGGTGGACACGGTGGTGGTGGGCAAATTCTTAGGGATGGAGGCCCTGGCGGGCGTTGGCTCCACCGGCTCCATCAACTTTTTGGTGCTGGGCCTGTGCAACGGCATCTGCGCCGGATTTGCCATTCCCGTGGCCCAGAAGTTCGGCCAGCGGGATTTTGACGGCCTGCGGAAATTTGTGGGCAATATGATTTGGCTGAGCCTGGGCTTTGCGGCGGTGATCACCCTGATCACGACTGTGTGGTGCGCCGATTTCCTGCGGTGGATGAATACGCCGGAGGACACCTTCTCCTATGCCTATGACTATATTTTCTTGATTTTCCTGGGGATTCCGGCAATCATGCTCTACAATCTGCTTTCGGGCATCATTCGCTCCCTGGGAGACTCCCGGACACCGCTGTACTTTCTGATTTTTTCCAGCCTGCTCAACGTGGTGCTGGATGTGGTGTTCATTGTCACCTTCCATATGGGCGTGGCGGGAGCCGGCTGGGCTACCCTGCTGAGCCAGCTGCTGTCGGGGGTGCTGTGCCTGTGGTTTGCGGCCACCCGGTTTCCGGTGCTGAAGCTGAAGCGACAGGACCTGCGCCTGGAGGGAAGCTATGTCCGGCGGCTGCTGGCCATGGGACTGCCTATGGGCTTGCAGTATTCCATCACCGCCATCGGCAGCATCCTGCTGCAAACGGCAGTGAACGGCCTGGGCGCAGCGGCCATGGCGGCCATGACTGCCGGCAGCAAGGTGGCTGGATTTTCGGTTTGTCCCTTTGATGCCATCGGCTCCACGGCGGCAACCTACGCCGGGCAGAACATCGGCGCCGGAAAGCCGGAGCGGGTCCACCAGGGTGTGAAAGCGGCGTCCTGGATGGGCATTGTCTATTCCGTGGTGATTTTCGGGGTGCTGGCCCTGTGGGGCGATGACCTGACCCGGCTGTTCCTCAATTCCGAGGATACGGCGGCAGCGGCGGAAATTCTGCCCTTGAGCCAGGAATACCTCATGTGCAATGCCCTGTTCTACATTCCACTGCTGTATGTGAACCTGCTGCGCTTTACCATCCAGGGCCTGGGCTACTCCAACCTGGCGGTGGTGGCCGGGGTGATGGAGATGGTGGCCCGAGGCGTGTTCGGCATCTGCCTGGTGCCGGTGTTCGGCTTCGCCGCCGCCTGCTATTCCAGCCCGGCGGCCTGGGTCATGGCGGATGTGTTCCTGGCGCCTGCCTACTTTGCCTGCCTGAAAAAGCAGGGCTATGTCCCCAAAAAGAAAAAAGAACGGACTCGGGCTTAAAAAACCGGGCTGCCACGAAACGAAGGTGGCGGCCCGGTATTTTTTAGCGCTTGATGTCGAAATTCATGTTCATGATTTCCTTGATGGTGCGGGCATCGTCGGTGATGTTGGCATCGCCGTGGATGGTGTGCTTGATGACGGAGCTGGCCACGGCGAAGTTTACCATGTCCATGGGCTTGTACGAGCGCATCATGGCGTAAATCAGGCCGCTGGCGAAGGCATCGCCGCCGCCCACCCGGTCCAGGATGTTGAAGGTGAACAGCTTGCTTTCGAAGGTGTGGCCCTGGTACCACATGTAGGCCTTCAGACTGTTCTGGGAGCCGGAGTGGGCATAGCGCACGTGGCGGGCGATGCACTGGAGGTTGGGGTAGCGCTCCACGAAGTGCTGGAATACCTCGTCCTGCTGCTCGTAGCTGGGCTGAAGCGGCACGCCGTCCTTCCAGTCGCCCTGGCTGTGGTCGGCTTCGTCCTTCCACAGGTGGTAAGGCTCAATGCCCAGCAGCACGTCCACATAGGGCAGGCACTGGGTGCAGTAGTCCCGGGCTTGCTCCCAGGTCCAAAGCTTGCTACGGAAATTGCCGTCAAAGCTGGTAATCAGCCCCAGCTCCTTGGCAACTTTGAGACAGTCCAAAATGAAGTCGGCGCAGGTGGGGTTCAGCGCCGGGGTGATGCCGGACACGTGCAGCCAGGTGTAGCCCTCCAGCAGCGCCGGAATGTCCACCTTGCTCAGGTCATACTCGGTGATGGCGGAGTGCTTGCGGTCGTAGGTCACCTTGCTGGGGCGGATGCCGTAGCCGGTTTCCAGATAGTAGGTGCCCAGCCGGTGGGTGGGAGTCTCCTCCGGGGTGGACAGAATCACCGGGGTGCAGTGGACATCGTTGGAGCGAAGCATCCGGATGGCGCTTTTGCCCAGGGAGTTGTTGGGCACCACGGTGAAGAAGGTGGAGTCGATGCCCAGATTGGCAAGGGCCAGGGCGATGTTGGCCTCGCTGCCGCCGTAGGTGGCCTCAAATTCGTTGGCCATGCGGATCTTCTGGTAATTCGGCGGGGTGAGCCGGAGCATGATCTCGCCGATGGTGATGAATTTATGGTCACTTTTGGGATTGGTAAGCAGAGGATTGTAGTGTTCCATGGGAGCCTCCTTTGGTGGGGTGGAAAGTGGCGGCCCGGGGGCCAATTCTGCTTATATTATATCGAAATATGGTGCAGATTGCAATAGAGGAAGGAAATCTCGCCTGCAGGTTTTGACGAAACCATGAAACCGGCGCTGCACAGGGGCAATGGCAAGGGCATAGATTGGTCCCGGGAGGGATTGTCATGAAAGAGTACTACATTACCTTTCGTTCGGTGACGCTGGCCCAGCGAGCTGAGCGCTTGGTGAGCCGGGGCGGGTGGCGCTGTTCACTGGGCCGCACGCCGCGCTGGATGGAGCAGCAGGGCTGCGGCTATGCCCTGCATATCCGATGCGGGGAGATCGAAGCTGTGGCGGCACTGCTGAAAGCCCAGCAGCTGCCCATACGCCGGGTATGGCAGCGGCGGGAGGACGGAAATTTGGAGGAGGTGGCGCTGTGATTTACCTGGACCACGGGGCGACGGCATTCCCAAAACCCTACCCGGTGCGGCAGGCGGTGGGCTGGGCATTGAGCCACTGCGCCAACCCGGGGCGAGGCGGCCATGCTCCGGCCCAGGAAGGCGACCGGCAGGTTTACCGCTGCCGGGAGGAAGCGGCAGCCCTGTTTGGGTGCCGACCGGAGCAGGTGGTGCTCACCACCAGCTGCACCCATGGGCTGAACATCGCCATTTCCAGCCTGGTTTCCCCTGGGGCGAAGGTGGCAGTGTCGGGATTTGAGCACAATGCGGTGATGCGCCCGCTGTACGCCCGCCAGGCCCAGGTGCTGGCGGCGGGGCGGAAGCTGTTTGACTGGGATGATACCCTGGCGGAGTTTGAAAAGGCGCTGGATGCAGGCGCAGAGGCGGCGGTGTTCACCCAAGTTTCCAATGTGTTTGGCTATATTCTGCCCGCAGAGCAGATGGCGGCGCTGTGCCGTCGGCGGGGGATTCCTTTTGTACTGGATGCCGCACAGGGGGCGGGGGTCCTGCCGCTTAATCTGGAAGCGCTGGGGGCGGAGTTCATTGCCATGCCGGGGCACAAGGGATTGCTGGGGCCTCAGGGGACGGGGCTGCTGCTTTGCCGCTCCGGCGGGGAGCCGCTGCTCTATGGCGGGACCGGCGGTGCTTCTCGGCTGAAAACCATGCCGCCGGAGCTGCCGGAACGGCTGGAAGCGGGGACGCTGAACGTGCCGGGCTTTGCGGGACTGGCGCAGGGATTGGCGCTGGTGCGTAAAGTGGGGCCGGAGACACTTTTTCTCCGGGAGCAAGCCCAAGCGCAGCTGTGCATCCGGGGACTGCGGGATTTGGGAATGGAGGTGTTTGCGGGGCCGCATCAGAGCGGTGTGGTATCCTTCCGCCCGGGAATGGACTGCGAGGAGGCGGCCTGGATGCTGGCCAAGCAGGGAATTGCGGTGCGGGCAGGGCTGCACTGCGCCCCGCTTGCTCACGACAGTGCCGCAACGGCTGAAACCGGAACTGTGCGGGTGAGCTTCGGTTATAATGCCAGTTTTCGCCAAACTCAGGCATTTCTCCGGGCAACGTCCAAATTAACCCCGTTTCAGAAATAAAATTTTTACAGAATGTCTATTGCTATCAGCGCCGGAATTCGCTATAATAAAGCGGATAATAGGTAAATATACCATAGCGTATTATGCGCTGCGGATAGTTGACATAAAAGGGGCTGGAATCATGCGGGAAACCATCATGCAATTTATCAATTACATTCAGAATATGCGCCTGGCAGATTATCTGGATATTGCCCTGGTGGCGTTTCTGATTTACAAGCTGCTGCCGCTGATTCGCACGCCCCATATTATGCGCCTGGCCCGGACGATGGTGGCGCTGGTGCTGGTGGCGTGGCTGACGGATGTGCTGCGGCTGCATACGCTGAACTGGCTGCTCAGTCAGGTGCTGGCGGTGGGACTGCTGGCCTTTGTGGTTTTGTTCCAGCCGGAGCTGCGGCGAATGCTGGACCACTTGGGCAGCGTGCGGCTGCGGAATTTGTTCGGCAGCAGCAAACCGGCTCAGGAGATGGATACGGTGATTCGCCAGACGGTGATGGCCTGCGAGAGCATGGGCAAGAACAAGGTCGGCGCCCTGATCGTCTTCGCCCGGGAAAATCCCCTGGTGGAGTTTCAGAAAACCGGCACCCAAATCGATGCCCAGGTTTCCGACCAGCTGCTGCGCAATATCTTCTTCAAAAACTCGCCCCTCCATGACGGCGCGGTGATTATCCAAAACGGACGCATTGCCTATGCTGGCTGTGTGATGCCCCTGTCTCACAGCCCCAACATTTCCAAGTCCCTGGGTACGCGCCACCATGCGGCTGTGGGTACCAGCGAGGTTTCCGATGCGGTGGTGGTGGTGGTCTCCGAAGAGAACGGCACCATTTCCGTGGCAGAGAACGGCGTGCTCAAGCGCTTCTTAGCGCCGGAGACGCTGGATAAGCTGCTGCACATGGAGCTGTGCCCGGAGGAGCACAACGAGAAAAAGCAGTCCGTCCGGAGCAAATTGCAGAGCAAGCGGGCGGAGCGCAGCAAGGAGGCGAAGGACGACAATGAGAAAGACTAAATTCAATTCTATTCTCCTGTCCGTGGCGGTGGCCTTCGGCCTGTGGCTGTATGTGGTGAGCACCGTCAGCCAGCAGGATGACCGCACCTACTACAATGTGCCGGTGGTGCTGGAGGGTGAGTCCAAGCTCAGCGAGCGCAACCTGATGATTACCTACCAGTCGGCGAAGGCGGTTTCGCTGCATCTGTCCGGCTCTCGGGGAGATCTGAATAAGCTCAGCCCCGGCAGCAACCTGGTAGCACGGGCGGACCTGTCGAGCATCAGTGAGCCGGGGGAGAGCATTCCGCTGAACTATGCCCCGGTGTATGCTACCGACGTTTCTTCCAGCGATATCACGGTGGAGAGCCGCAGCCCGGCTCAGATTTTTGTCAACGTGGATTATCGCCGGACCAAGGAAATCCCGGTGCAGATCAAGTGGACTGGCACCCGTTCGGAGAACTACATTTACGATACGGAAAATGTCCAGCTGGACAACCCCATGATCACCATTTCCGGCCCGGCCTCGGTGGCGGATCGGATCGACCATGCAGAAGTTGAAATCGACCTGTCTGAGCAGGTGGAGTCCATCAGCCAGAGCTACCGCTACACCCTGTGCGATGAAAGCGGAGAGCCGGTGGATGCGGAGCAGATCCTCACCAGCGCCGAGGCGGTGCGGGTGGATATGCAGATTCAGCGCATCAAGGAAATGGCTCTGTATGTAAACCTGATTTACGGCGGCGGCGCTACCGAGCAGAACACCACGGTGGAGCTGTCTCAGCAGACCATCCGGGTCTCCGGCAGTGAGGCTGTGCTGGCGGAGATGGGCAACACCTATACGGTGGGCAGTATCGTCCTGGCCGACCTGGAGCGCAGCAAGAATGAGGTGACCTTCCCCATTACCCTGCCTGAGGGCGTGACCAACCAGACCGGTGTTACCGAGGTCAAGGCGACGGTACGCTTCTCCAACCTGGTGACCAAGGAGTTTACGCTGGATACCTTTGAGATGAACAACGTTCCCAACGGCCTCAAGGCCGAAATCATCAACGCCAGCCTGACGGTGAAAGTCCGCGGACCGGCAGAGGAAGTGAGCAAGCTGACGGAGAAAGACATCTTTGTGATGGTGGACTTCTCTGCGGCGGAGGTGGGCACCTCCACCTATAAGGCCAGCATTCTCTTCGGTGCAGGCTTTGAGCACGTGGGTGCGCTGAAAACCAACTCGGTGTCGGCCACGGTGCAGCTGGCGGAGGGATGATATGGAACAACTGGTACGTGTAAGAAAGTGCTTTGCCGACGGAACGGCCCAAGTGCTCCATGTGCGGCAGAGTGCCTGCTCCGGAGACTGCCACAAGTGCTCCGGCTGCGGCGCAGCCCAGGAGGCGCTGCTGTTTGTGGCGGACAACCCGGTGGGCGCCAAGCCAGGCGACCTGGTGCGGGTGGAGTCTGCAACAGCCCCGGTGCTGAAAGCGGCGGTGGTGCTGTATGTGTTACCTCTGGCGCTGTTCTTCCTGGGATATTCCCTGGGGCAGCAGCTGGGGCTGGGGGCGCTGTTCGGCTGCCTGGGCTTTGCACTGGGCGTGGCCGGCGTGGTCCTGTACGACCGCAAGGTGGTCCGGCGGCAGAACATTGGCTATACCATTACGGCCTTCGCCGGGACAGACCCGGCCCAGGCACAAAGAAGAGAGGATCATGACCATGGTTAAGAGCATGACCGGCTACGGCCGGGCGGTGGAAACGATCAACGGCAGAGAATTTACGGTGGAACTGCGGTCGGTGAACAACCGGTACCTAGACTGCACCGTGAAGCTGCCCCGGAGCCTGTCCTTTGCCGAGGACAAGCTGAAACAGGCGGTGAAGGCCACCATCACCCGGGGTAAGGTGGATTTGTTCGTCAGCGTCCGCAGCGAAGGCGGCGAGGAGGTTCGGGTCAGCCTGAATAGACCCATGGTGGAAGGATATCTGGCCGCCATGAAGGAGCTGACGGGAAGCTATGGCATCAGCGACGACATCAGCGTGGGCCTGCTGGCAAGAATGCCGGAGGTGTTCACGGTGGAGCGTGCCCAGGTGGACGAGGAGCAGCTGCTGCTGGATTTGATGCAGGTGGCAGCCAAGGCTCTGGAAAGCTACGATGCCATGCGCACAGCGGAAGGCGCTGCCCTGGAGCAGGACCTGCGCAGCCGGGGCCAGACCATTTTGAATTTGGTGGCGCAGGTGGAAGCCGGCAGCGGCCAGACTGTGGCGGACTACCGGGCACGGCTGGAAAGCAAGCTGCGGGAAGTGCTGGCAAATACCGCCATCGACGAAAGCCGGATTCTCACCGAGGCGGCGATTTTTGCCGACAAGGTGGCGGTGGACGAGGAAACGGTGCGCCTGCGCAGCCACCTGGCTCAGATGGATGCCATGCTGGAAAGCGGCGGCCCCATCGGACGGAAGCTGGACTTTTTGCTTCAGGAGATGAACCGGGAGGCCAACACCATCGGCTCCAAGTGCACCGACGTGCGCCTGGCCCGAATCGTGGTGGACATCAAGGCAGAGCTGGAAAAAATCCGGGAGCAGACCCAGAACATTGAGTAAAGGCGAGGCAGCGATGAAACTCATTAACATAGGCTTTGGCAGCATGGTTTCCGCCCAGCGGCTGATTGCCGTGGTGGCGCCGGATTCCGCCCCCATCAAGCGGGTGATCCAGGAGGCCCGGGACCGGGGCATGCTGATTGACGCATCTTTCGGCAGAAAGACCAAAGCGGTGCTGCTGATGGATACAGACCATGTGATTCTGTCCGCCATTCCCTCCCAGACGTTGGGAGAGCGCTGGCTGGACAGGCAGGACGTGGATGAGGAGGATGTATGAAGAAAGAACGGCTGTTTGTCATCTCCGGAGCTTCCGGGGTTGGCAAAGGGACGGTGCTGGGGATCATGATGGACAAGCGCAAGGATTTGTCCTTCTCCGTCTCCGCCACCACCCGTGCCCCAAGACCCGGCGAAGTGGATGGGGTGCACTACTATTTTGTCACCAAGGAGCGCTTCGAGGAGATGATTGCCCAGGGGCAGTTCCTGGAATACGATGCCCACGCCAAGCATTACTACGGCACGCCCCGTGCCCAGGCGGAGGAAAAGCAGGCCCATGGCCCGGTGCTGCTGGACATTGACCCCATGGGGGCCAAGCAGGTCCGGGAGAGTGACCCGGAGGCGGTGCTGATTTTCATTATGCCGCCGTCCATGGAGGAGCTGGAACGTCGGCTTCGTGGCCGGGGAGATACCCCGGAGGACCAGATTCAGCTGCGGATGCAGCGGGCAGTCTGGGAAATGGAGCAGCGCAGCTGGTATGACTATGTGGTAGTCAACGACGATGCCCAGCGCTGTGCAGATGAGATTTTGAACATCATGGCCCAAGTGGCCCAGGAATAAAATTGGAGGAATTGCGTATGTTGTACCCCCCTGTTGCGGATTTGCTGAAGAATGTGGATAGCCGGTATTTGCTGGTGAACGTGGTGGCCCATCGTGCCCGCCAGATTGCGGCGGAGGCAGAGGCTTTCCAGGAGGAGCTGCCGGAGAAGCCGGTGACGCTGGCCATTCAGGAAGTGGCAGACGGAGAGCTGTCGGCTACTGTGAAGGACGAGTATAAGAACTAAGAAGTGCACCAGAGCGGATGGACGGAGGGGAGCGGCTGTATGATTGGGAAAATTGCGGTTTCGGCGGCAAATTTCGCCATAGACAAGCCCTACTCCTACCGAATCCCGCCGCAGATGCAGTTGCAGCCCGGCCAGCGGGTGATGGTCCCCTTTGGTCGGGGAAACAAGCGGTGTGAAGGTGTGGTTCTGGCAATCGAGCCGGACAACACCGACCCGCTGAAAGCAGTCGAACAATGCCTGGATCCGGAGCCGCTGCTGAGCGAAACTCAGCTGCGGCTGGCCGCATTTTTGCGGGAACGGTATTTTTGCACCTTTTACGATGCCATCCGGGCTATGCTCCCGGCGGGAATTTGGTTTGAAAGCCGGCAAAGTCTCTCCCTCAGCGAGGACCGCAGCTGGAAGCAGGCCCAAATCCGCAAGGAGGGAGCCAGAGAACTGCTGGAATTTTTGGAGGAGCTGGGGGGACAGGCTGAGGAAAAGGACCTCTCCCAGCGCTTCCCGGAGGAAGACGTGCTTGCCCAGCTGGTCAGCTATCTGACGAAGAAAAAGTGGGTCCAGGCCCAGGTGGATTTTCAGCGGCGGCTGTCGGACAAGACGGAAAAAATCGCCCTGCTGGCGGTGCCTGCTGAGGAGGCCATGGACTTTGCATCCCATCGCCCCACTTCGGCGGTCATGCAGCGGCGGGTGCTGGAATTGATGTGCACCGTGGGGCGGGTGTCGGTGAAGGAGCTGTGCTACTTTACCGGCGCTTCCACGGCCACGGTGAACCGGCTGGAAAAGCTGGGGTATCTGACCCTGGAAGAGCAGCCGGTGCTCCGCTGCCGGGAAATCCGCCCGGCCAAGCTGGATGGCCCGCTGGTGCTGAATGAGCAGCAGCAGGCTTGCTATGAAAGCCTAAAGGCGCAAATGGAGCAGCCTGCCCCTGGGGTGGCTCTGCTGCATGGCGTTACAGGCTCCGGAAAAACCAGCGTGTATATCCGCCTGATCCAATCCTGCCTGGATGCCGGAAGGGCGGCCATGCTGCTGGTGCCGGAAATTGCCCTGACGCCCCAGCTGCTGGGGCTGATGGCGGCTTACTTCGGCCAACAGACGGCGGTGCTTCACAGCAGCCTTGGCCCTGCGGAGCGCTACGACCAGTGGAAACGGGTTCGCAGCGGCGAGGCGAAGGTGGTGGTGGGCACCCGCTCAGCGGTGTTCGCCCCCTGCCAGCCGGGTTTGATCATCCTGGATGAGGAACAGGAGCACTCCTATAAATCCGAAAATCCCCCCCGGTATTCCGCCAAAGAGGTAGCCATCTGGCGAGGGGCGAAGGAGGGGGCGCTGGTGCTCCTTGGCTCGGCCACGCCCTCCATCGAAACCATGTACCGGGCCAAAGCCGGAGACTACCGGCTGTGTACCCTGGACCGGCGCTACAACGGCCGTCCACTGCCCCTGGTGGAAGTGGTGGACATGCGCAAGGAGCTGGAGCTGGGCAACGACACGTCCTTAAGCATCCCTTTGCGCCAGGCCATTTTGGAGACCCGGGATGCGGGCAAGCAGACCATTTTGCTGCTGAACCGCCGGGGCAACAGCCGGGCGCTGGTGTGCGTGGACTGCCGTAAGGCCCCGGAGTGTCCCCGATGCAGCCAGCGGCTGACCTATCACAGCGCCAACCGGCGGCTGATGTGCCACTACTGCGGCCACTCCCAGAGCGTGCCGGAGCGGTGCCCCGCTTGCGGCGGCCCCTTAAAAACCATTGGCACCGGCACCCAGAAGGTGCAGGAGGAATTTGCCCAGCTGTTCCCGGACATTCCCACCCTGCGGATGGACACCGACACCGTCAGCGCCGTGAATACCCACGAGAAGATTTTGCAGCGATTCCAGGAGGAGCACATCCCGGTGCTCATCGGCACCCAGATGGTGGCCAAGGGGCTGAATCTGCCCCAGGTGACCCTGGTGGGAGTGCTGGATGCGGACCTGGGGCTGTACACCGGGGGCTTCCGGGCCGGGGAGACGACGTTCAATATGCTCACCCAGGTGGTGGGCCGGGCCGGACGAGGAGACAGCCCTGGCAGGGCCATGATCCAAACCCTGGTGCCGGAGCATCAGATCATCCGCCTGGCCGCCCAGCAGGACTACCAGGGCTTTTACGACCTGGAAAGCGGCCTGCGCCGGGTGCAGGGCGTGCCGCCCTTTGGCGATTTGGCAGCCATTATCCTGCTGGGCCAGGACGAGGCGGCGGTGCTGCGGGGAGCGGCAAAGCTGCGGGAGAGTCTGCAAGCCTGTCTGCGCCAGCAGGCGTACAGCCAGGAGCAGTGCACCGTGCTGGGGCCGGCCCCCTGCGCCGTGCCGAAAATCAACTACAATTTCCGTTACCAGCTGACCCTGCGCTGCCGGATGACCCGGCCGCTGCGGCTGCTGCTGGCCTACCTGCTGGCCCAGTTCAGCAAGGACCGGGCCAACCGGGGCGTCAGCGCCTTTGTGGACGTGAACGGATTCGATGCAACGTAAACAATTTCGGCGGCCAAGCTGCCGGAAAACAATAAAAAGAGAGGTGCCCTATGGGATTGCGGAACATTTTAACTGACAAGGACCCGGCGCTGCATAAGGTTTGCAGACCGGTGGAAAAATTTGACAAGCGGTTGCACAAGCTGCTGGACGACATGGCTCAGACCCTGGCAGAGGCCAACGGCGTGGGCCTGGCAGCGCCCCAGGTGGGCATTCTGCGCCGGGTGGTGCTGGTGGACACCGGCGATCAGGTGCTGGAGCTGGTGAATCCCACCCTGCTGGAAACCAGCGGCGAGCAGGTGGGGGCAGAGGGCTGTCTCAGCGTGCCCGGCCGGTACGGGCTGGTGAAGCGGCCCTACTTTGCCAAGGTCCGTGCTCAGGACCGCAACGGCAATTGGTTCGAGGTGGAAGGCGAGGAGCTGATTGCCCGGTGCTTCTGCCATGAGCTGGACCATCTGGATGGCATTCTCTACACCGAAGTGATGGAGCGCTTCCTCACCGAGGAGGAATTGGAGGCAGATGCGGACTGAGAAAGCCGCAGGGGCGCAGGATGCGCCCAGGGAGGGAAACATGCGAGTAGTATTCATGGGAACGCCGGATATTGCGGCGACGTGTTTGAAAAAGATTCTGGAGGACGGCTTCGATGTGGTGGGTGTTTACACCCAGCCGGACCGGCCGAAGGGACGGGGCATGAAGCTGGAAGCTTCTCCGGTGAAGAAAATTGCGGTGGAGGCGGGGATTCCCGTCTTCCAGCCGGAGAATTTCCGCTCTGAGGAGGATGTGGAGCAGCTGCGGCAGCTGAAGCCGGATGTTTGCGCCGTGGTGGCCTATGGCCGCATTCTGCCCCAGAAGGTGCTGGATGTGCCCACCAAGGCCTGCATCAACATCCACGCCAGCCTGCTGCCCAAGTACCGGGGCAGCGCCCCTTACCAGTGGGCGGTGCTGAACGGCGATCGGGAGACCGGTGTGAGCGCCATGTACCTGTGCCGGCAGATGGATGCCGGTGATGTGATCGAGGTATCAAAAACCCCCATTGGGGAAAACGACACTGCCGGCGAGGTGCTGGACCGACTGGCGGTGCTGGGTGCGGACCTGCTCAGCAAGACCTTGAGCCGTTTTGCTGCCGGGCCGGTGCCGGGAATCCCCCAGGACGAGGCTTTGGTGAGCTATGCGCCCATGCTGGACAAGTCCATGTGCCCCATTGACTGGACCAAGTCTGCCTGGCAGGTTCACAACCAGGTCCGGGGCCTGCACCCCTGGCCGGTGGCAACGATGGAGCTGGGCGGCACCCTGTTTAAGGTGCACCAGACCCGGCTGGCCCAGGGCAGCGGCACGCCGGGCCAGATTCTGGGCCTGAGCAAAACCGGCCTGCGAATCGCCTGCGGCGAGGGTGCTGTGGAAATTACCAGCTTGCAGGCCCAGGGCGGCAAGCGGATGGCCGCTGCCGACTATTTCCGGGGTCATCCCCTGGAGCTGCCCTGATGGGGGCCAGAGAAACGGCGCTCCATGCGCTGATGGCCTGCCGCCGGGACGGCGCCTGGTCCAACGGTGTGCTGAAGAGCTACATCCGCCGGGACCGTCTGGACAGCCGGGATGCGGCGTTGGCCACAAGGCTTTGCTATGGAGTGCTGCAAAATCGAAACAAACTGGATTTTTACCTGAAACAGCTGCTCACCGGGAAGGTCAGCCAGCTGCACCCGGCGGTGCGGGACATTCTGCACCTGGGGCTGTACCAGCTGTATGAGCTGGACAAAATCCCGGACAGCGCTGCGGTGAATGAATCCGTAACACTGGCGAAGAAATACGCCAAAAACCCCAAGGCAGGCGGCCTGGTGAATGCGGTGCTGCGCAAGGCGTCCGCTTCCCGGGGACAGCTGACGGAGCCGACGTCCTACGCCGACCGCTACAGCCACCCGGATGCGCTGATCACCCTGCTGAAGCAGAACCTGCCCAAGGGCAACCTGGAGCCGATGCTGGCGGCGGACAATGCCGCCCCGGAGACGGTGATCCAGGTGAACACCCTGCGCACGGATGTACAGACACTGACACGCCGCCTGGAAGAGGAGGGCGTCCAGGTCCATCCTCACGGATGGATGCCGGATTGCCTGGTGCTCAGCGGCACCGGGGATTTGGAGCGGCTGCCGTCATTCCGGGAGGGACTGTATTATGTCCAGGACCCGGCGGCCAAGCTGGCGGTGCTGTGCGCCCAGCTGCCCAAGGAGGGGCTGCGGCTGCTGGACTGCTGCGCCGCTCCCGGGGGAAAGAGCTTTGCCGCCGCCATTGCCATGGGCGGAAAGGGAGAGATCATCTCCTGCGACATCCACCCCCACAAGGCGGAGCTGATTCAAAACGGCGCAGCTCGTCTGGGCCTGGGCAATATCACGGCTCAGGTGCAGGATGCCACCCAGCCGGTGGAAAGCTGGCTGGATGCCATGGATGCGGTGATTGCCGACGTACCCTGCTCCGGGCTGGGCATCATCCGGAAAAAGCCGGATATCCGCTACAAGGACCTGGCCCAGACGGAGCAGCTTCCGGAGCTGCAAAGCCGGATCCTTGCCAACCAAGCGGCCTATGTCCGCCCCGGCGGGCTGCTGATGTATGCCACCTGTACGGTGCTGCGCCGGGAAAATGAGCAGGTGGTGGAAGATTTTCTGGCCCAGCGGCCGGACTTCTGCCTGGAGCCGCTGCCCCTGCCGTCGGGACTTCCCGCCAACGACAGCGGTATGCTCACCCTGATTCCCGGGCAATACGATACCGACGGCTTTTTCATCTGCCGTCTGCGGAGGAAACCATGAACCTGAAATCCATGACCCTGCCGGAGCTGGCGCAGGTGCTGAAACAGCTGGGACAGCCCGGCTTCCGGGCCAAGCAGGTGTATACCTGGCTGCACAAAGGCGTGCGCAGCTATGACGAGATGACCAACCTGCCCAAGCCCCTGCGGGACACCCTGGCCCAGCAGTATCCCATCCTGCCGCCGAAGGTGGTGCGCAAGCAGGAATCCCAGCGGGACGGCACCATCAAATATCTTTGGGAGCTGTCGGACGGCAACTGCGTGGAGACGGTGCTTATGCGCTATCACTATGGCAACACCGTGTGCATTTCCACCGAGGTGGGCTGCCGGATGGGCTGCGCCTTCTGTGCCTCCACCCTGGGCGGTCTGGTGCGGCGGCTGGAGCCATTTGAAATGCTGGACCAGGTGCTGTTTACCCAGGTGGATTCCGGCCTGCCTATATCCCACATTGTGCTGATGGGCATTGGCGAGCCGCTGGACAATTTTGACAACGTGATGCGCTTTTTGGAGCTGGTGAACAGCCCGGAGGGCATGCACATTTCCATGCGGCACATTAGCCTGTCCACCTGCGGCCTGGTGCCGAAAATCGACCAGTTGGCCGAGAAAAACTTGCAGCTGACTCTGTCGGTGTCTCTCCATGCGCCCAACGATGCGGTGCGGGATACCATTATGCCGGTGAATAAGGCCTACCCCAGCGAGGAGCTGCTGGCGGCATGCCGGCGGTATTACGCTGCCACCAGCCGGAGAATCTCCTTTGAATACGCCATGATTCAGGGGGTGAACGACCGGCCGGAGGATGCCAAGGAGCTGCTGCGGCGGATGAAGGGGCTGCCGGCCCACTTCAACCTCATCCCGCTGAACCATGTGGAGGAAAGCCCCTTGAAGCCCAGTACCCGGGCGGCGGTGGCGGCCTTCCAGAAGATTCTGGAGGATGGGGGCATTCCGGCCACGGTCCGCAGAACCCTGGGCGGCGACATCGATGCCTCCTGCGGTCAGCTGCGGCGAAAGTACACAAAACAGAAGTCTTAAGCAGCCGAATGCTGCATATAGGAAGAGAAAAGAGGTGAGGTGCCCATGCAGAGCTGGGGACTGACAGACCCGGGATGCGTCCGCAAACAGAATCAGGACGCTTTTCGGATTGAAAAACTGGACCGCAGCAATCTATTGTGCGTGGTGTGCGACGGCATGGGCGGGGCCAAGTCCGGCAACATTGCGTCCACTCTGGCGGTGGAGGTGTTTGCCGAGGAGATCCGCCGCTGCTGGGTTCCTGGTATGGACCAGGAGAAGACAGACCAAATGCTCCGCAGTGCGGTGAAGCTGGCCAATTTCACAGTGTTTGACCAGTCGGCTCAATTTGAGGAGTTCGACGGCATGGGCACCACCCTGGTGGCGGTGCTGGTTCAGGGCCGCAAGGCTACGGTGGTCAACGTAGGAGACAGCCGGGCTTATCTGATTGACCGGAACGGCATCCGCCAGGTTACCAAGGATCACTCGCTGGTCCAGCTGATGGTGGACCGGGGAGAGCTGACGGCGGAGGTGGCCAAGAGCTATCCGGGGAAGAACTTCATCACCCGGGCCATTGGCACAGAGCCGGTGGTAATGTGCGATATTTTCCACCGGGACCTGAACAAAGGCGACTTTTTGCTGCTATGCAGCGATGGCCTGAGCAACCTGATGGACGACCAGGAAATCCTGTTTGAAGTCGTCCACGGCGTAAACAAGCAGCGCTGCTGCAAGCGTCTGCTGAGCATTGCGAAAAATCGTGGTGCGCCGGACAACGTGACCAGTGTACTGGTTTTGATTTAGACCACCGCAGCGAAAGGAGCAACATCGGATTATGGATCAATATATTGGACGGCTTTTGGACAACCGGTACGAGATTCTGGAAGTTCTCGGCACCGGCGGCATGGCCGTGGTATATAAAGCACGCTGCCATCGTTTAAATCGGCTGGTTGCGATTAAAATTCTAAAAGACGAATTCGCCATGGACGAGGAGTTCCGCCGCCGGTTCCACGCCGAGGGCGAGGCGGTGGCCATGCTGAGCCACCCCAACATCGTTCAGGTGTACGACGTTTCCACTTCGGACAGCGCCAACTACATCGTTATGGAGCTGATTGACGGCATCTCCCTGAAGCAGTACATGGAGAAGAAGGGGGTGCTCAACTGGAAAGAGACGCTGCACTTTTCCATGCAGATTGCCAAAGCTCTGGAGCACGCCCACAGCCGGGGCATTGTCCATCGGGACATCAAGCCTCACAACGTGATGGTGCTGAAAAACGGCTCGGTGAAGGTGATGGACTTCGGCATCGCCCGGATGATGAATAAGAGCAACACCCTGACCAAGGAAGCCCTGGGCAGTGTACATTATATCTCCCCGGAGCAGGCCAAGGGCGGCCACACCGACAACCGCTCGGATATCTATTCTCTGAGCGTGGTAATGTACGAGATGATGACGGGCCGGCCGCCATACGACGGAGAGTCGGCGGTGTCCGTGGCCATTCAGCACATCAACGGCGGTGCGCCGGCGCCCTCCACCCTGAATCCCAACATTCCCGTGGGATTGGAGCAAATCATTATGAAGGGCATGGCCCTGGACATCCGGGACCGGTACGTCTCCGCAACGGAGATGCTCCAGGAGATGGAGGAGTTCCGGAAAAATCCCAACATTGTATTCCAGCACCGCTTCCTGGTGGACGATGCCACCCGAGCATTGCCCAATAGCCAGCCCCGGACCGTAGCGGAACGGAAGGCCCAGGCCAAGGGCGGCACCGTCACCACCGACAGCATCCGTTTGCACCAGCCTGCCACCCCGCCCCGGCGGGCCACAGGCAGCATCCCTGTAAGCGTGGACAACGAGACCATCCGCCGCGCCCAGCAGCGGCGCAAAGCGGAGGTGCGGAAGAAAGAGGAAGAGCGCAGCCGGGTGGCCACAACGGCCATTGTGATTTGCAGCGGCGTGGCGGTGGTGGCCATCATCATTTTCCTGGTGGCCCTGTTCAATGGCCGCCTGCTGAGCCAGGAGCGCAGCTATGTGGACGTGCCTTATCTGGAAGGGAAGATGTGCAGCGAAAAGCTGCGGCTGGAATACCCGGACTTTACCTTCCGGGAGATGCCACGGCAGTACAGCGACACCCATCCTGAGGGGCAGATTTTGAGCCAGCAGCCTGCGGGCGGTGGCCGTGTCCAGCGGGGTACGGATTTGTGGCTCACCATCAGCATGGGGCCGGAGCCGGAGAAGCGGCTCATGGACAACTTTGTGGGTGCGGATGCCAACGAGGCCTGCAACCTGCTCACCAGCCAGGGCCTGGCGCCCCTGCCGAAGCGGGAGTCCAGCTATGTCTTTGAGGAGGGCACGGTGATTCGGACCGACCCGGCCTCCGGTGCGGAGGTGAGCCAAGGGCAGACGGTGTATGTCTATGTCAGCACCGGACCGGATGTGAAAACGGCTCCCATGCCCAACACCGTGGGCGTAAGCCTGGACCGGGTGAAAGAGCAGATGGAACTGCTGGGCTTTAAGAATGTCCGCTATGAGCAGGTGGAGAGCCAGCGTCCTAAAAACGAGGTGGTCTACCAGTCGGTAGCCAAGGGCAAGGAAACGGATGTCACCTCGGAAATTATCATCCATTATTCGGAAGGCCCTCAGCAGGCTACGGAAGCAACCACGGCCACCACGCCCACCGAGGAGACCCAGGCGGAAATTATGCTGAGCATTCCCTGGGAGGTGCCGGAGCGGCCGGTGGAATATCTGCTGGAAGTGTGCATGAGCGGCAGCAAGGTGGTGCTGGCCTCCAAGTTGGTGCCCCCCAATACCAACAGAACCTACCTGGATTTGTCCGGCAGCGGCGTGCAGTACTATGATTTGTACATCGACGGAGAGTTTGACAGCACCAAGATGGTGGACTACACCGTAAAGGGGTCTGCCAATGAGTGAAAGACAGACTGGACGCATCGTCCGCTCCATCAGCGGATTTTATGACGTGCGCACCCCGGCGGGGGTGGTGACCTGCCGAGCCAGGGGCATCCTGCGCCGGGGGGGAAACAGCCCGCTGACCGGAGACGTGGCAGAGATTTCTATGGAAGGCGGCAAGGGCATGGTGGAGAAGCTGCTGCCCCGGAAGAACAGCTTTGTTCGTCCGGCAGTGGCCAATGTGGATGCCCTGGTGATTTTTGCCGCCAATGTCAACCCGGTGACGGAGCCGTTCCTCATCGACCGGGTGGCGGCCATTGCCGGCGACCAGGAGGTGCCGGTGTACCTGTGCGTCAACAAGTGCGACCTGGACCCGGCGGAGAATTTGGTGCGCACCTATGTCCACGCAGGCTTCCCGGTGATTTGCACCAGCGCCGAGACGGGGGAAGGGGTGGAGCAGCTGCGCAGCCTGCTGCGGGGCAAGCTCACCGCCTTCACCGGCAACTCCGGCGTGGGCAAGAGCAGCATCCTCAACCGCCTGGCCCCGGAGCTGGCCCTGGCTACGGGAGAAGTGTCCCAGAAGCTGGGCCGGGGACGGCACACCACCCGGCATGTAGAGCTGTATGACCTGGGGGAGGAGACCTATGTGGTGGACACGCCGGGATTTTCCTCCTTCGATACGGACCAGATGGACGTGATCCTCAAGGAAAACCTACAGTACGCCTTCCCGGACTTTGGCCCGTTCCTGGGCGGCTGCCGCTTTGACGACTGCACCCACCGCAAGGAACCGGACTGCGCCGTTCGGGCAGCCGTGGCAGCCGGGGACATCGAAAAAAGCCGCTACGACAGCTACCTGCGCCTGTACGAAAGCTACAGCCAGGTGAAGCTTTGGGAGCTGAAATAGACAAAATACCGCTTGGCAGCACCGTCGCAGAAACGCAGCGGTGCTGCTTTTTTGCGCTCGCTTTGGAAACTCGCACTTTGTACGAAAAAGATTTGAAAAGTTTGTGCTTTTCTCTGAAATTTTCCTTGACAAATGGGGAACTTGGTGGTATCATAATTGAGCGCATGTAGGAAAATACTGTGCGCACTGCGATGATGCAGGAGATTGCGTCGAAAGACGGTAACTTCTGCGGAGTATGTCCGGTCATCGGGCGGCTGAACTGCTTCTGAAAGCGCTGCGTATATCGCTGCGCCGGGGAAGAAGGGTCGGCCTCGGTCGGCCATTTTTCATGGCGTTGAATGATACGCACGGCGGCGCGGACATAGTAGTTCGACCGTACCCAGACACTACGCAAACTGAGTACGTAATTCAAGGAGGAAAACAAACCATGGCAAACCAGATGATCCGCATTCGGCTGAAGGCTTATGATCACCAGCTGATCGACTCCAGCGCGGCAAAGATCGTGGAGACCGCTAAGCGCAACGGCGCTCAGGTTTCCGGCCCCATTCCGCTGCCCACCAAGAAGGAAGTCGTCACCATCCTTCGCTCTCCCCACGTCAACAAGGACTCCCGGGAGCAGTTTGAGCGCAGAACCCACAAGAGACTGATCGATATCCTCAACCCCAGCCAGAAGACCATCGAGGCTCTGATGAGCCTGGACCTGCCCGCTGGCGTTGAGATTGAGATAAAGCTGTAATTCCCCACAAGGGAATCCCAGCAGCCCGCACTGTCTGGCATCGGGCGGACGGGTCATGTCGGCAGCCGCCCAGCGGCTATCGACCAATAACCTATTAAAAAGGAGAAACCAACCATGCAGAAAGCAATCATCGGCAAAAAAGTGGGTATGACCCAGATCTTCGATGAGAGCGGCAAGGTCATCCCTGTTACCGTTGTGGAAGCAGGCCCCTGCGTCGTCACTCAGAAGAAGACCGTTGAGACCGACGGCTACACCGCCGTCCAGCTGGGCTTTGAGGATGTCAAAGAGTCCAAGCTGACCAAGCCTGAGGCTGGCCACCTGAAGAAGGCCGGCGTTGAGGCTAAGAAGTACCTGAAGGAGTTCAAGCTGGAAGGCGCTGCCAACATGAACGTGGGCGACGTTGTCAAGGCTGACACCTTCGCTGCTGGCGACAAGATCGACGTCACCGGCATTTCCAAGGGCCACGGCTATCAGGGCGTTGTCAAGCGCCACGGCGCTGGCCGCACCCCCATGACCCACGGCGGCGGCCCTGTGCATCGTCACGCTGGTTCTATGGGCGCTTCCTCTCATCAGTCCCGTATCTTCCCTGGTAAGATCGGCGCTGGCCAGATGGGCAATGAGCAGGTCACCATCGAGAACCTGGATGTTGTGAAGGTGGATGCAGAGCTGAACATGATCGTTGTTCGCGGCGCCATTCCCGGCCCCAAGGGCGGTCTGGTCTACATCCGCAACACTGTGAAGAACAACAAGGTTAAGACTGCCGTTGCGGCTGGCGTCAGCAAGAACCCGCAGAAGGCTTCCGGCAGAAACCCCCAGAAGGCTTCCGCGAGAGGCTAAGGAAAGGAGATCTTAAATCATGCTTAAGACTAACGTTTATGATATGTCCGGCAAGCTGGTTGGCGAGATCGAACTGCCCGAGGCTGTGTTCGGTGTCACCCCCAACGAGGCTGTCGTTCATGACGCCGTGAAGAATCACCTGGCCAATCGTCGCCAGGGCACCCAGAGCGCACTGACCCGTGCAGAGGTCTCCGGCGGCGGCCGGAAGCCCTGGCGGCAGAAGGGCACCGGCCGGGCTCGTCAGGGCAGCACCCGTGCTCCCCAGTGGACCCATGGCGGTATCGTGTTCGCCCCCAAGCCCCGCTCTTACAGCTACACCCTGAATAAGAAGGCCAAGCGCCTGGCGCTGAAGAGCGCTCTGAGCGACAAGGCTGCCCAGACCAATGTGGTGGTCATCGACGCCATCAAGATGGATGCACCCAAGACCGCTGAGTTCGCCAAGTTCCTGAAGGCTGTGGGCTGCGACACCAAGACCCTGGTTGTCACCGCTGCTGCTGACCAGAACGTGGTCAAGTCCGGCCGCAACATCCCCGGCTGCGCTGTCACCTTCGCCAACCTGCTGAACGTTTACGATATCGTCAACGCCAACAAGCTGGTCGTCGATAAGGCTGCTCTGGCCAAGATCGAGGAGGTATTCGCATAATGAACGCTTACGATATCATCAGAAGACCTGTCATCACCGAGCAGTCCATGGAGGCTGTGGCTGACAAGAAGTACGTTTTCATGGTGGACGTCAACGCCAACAAGACCCAGATCAAGGAAGCCATCGAGCTGGCTTTCGGCGTGAAGGTGGCTAAGGTCAACACCATCCGTATGCAGGGCAAGGTTAAGCGCACCGGCGCTTACCCCGCTGGCAAGCGTGCCGAGTACAAGAAGGCCATTGTCACCCTGACCCCTGATTCCAAGACCATCGAGTTCTTCGAGGGCATGGTCTAAAAACCAATCTCAATAAAGGAGAGAAACGCAAATGGCAATCAAGTCTTTTAAGCCTTATACCCCCGCCCGCCGCAACATGACTGTTTCCGGCTTCGACGGCGTGGACAAGAAGGCAAAACCTGAGCGTAGCCTGGTTGAGACCCTGAAGAAGCATGGCGGTCGCAACAGCTATGGCCACATCACCGTCCGTCACCAGGGCGGCGGCAACAAGCGTAAGTACCGTGTGATCGACTTCAAGCGGCTCAAGACCGACATGCCTGCCATCGTGCAGCGCATCGAGTACGATCCCAACCGGTCTGCTTATATCGCTCTGATCAAGTACGAGGACAACACCCTGTCCTACATCCTGGCTCCCTACGGCCTGAAGGCTGGCGACCAGGTCATCGCTTCCACCACTGCCGACATCAAGCCCGGCAACTGCATGCCCATCGCCAACATCCCTGTTGGTACTGTGATCCACAACGTGGAGCTGCAGCCCGGCCACGGCGCTCAGCTGGTCCGCTCCGCCGGTACCGCTGCGCAGCTGATGGCTAAGGAAGGCGAGCTGGCTCAGGTCCGTCTGCCCTCCGGCGAGGTCCGCTACATCCGGACCAACTGCACCGCCTGCATCGGCCAGGTGGGCAACCTGGACCACGAGAACGTTCACATCGGTAAGGCCGGTCGTAAGCGTCACATGGGCATTCGTCCCACCGTTCGTGGTTCCGTTATGAACCCCAATGACCACCCCCACGGCGGTGGCGAGGGACGCGCTCCTGTTGGCCGTCCCGGCCCTGTGACTCCCTGGGGCAAGCCCGCACTGGGCTACAAGACTCGCAAGACGAAGAACCGCTCCAATAAGTTCATCGTCAAGCGCAGAAACAGCAAGTAAGGAGGAAATGAAATGAGCAGAAGCATCAAGAAGGGCCCTTTCGTAGCTCCTGAGCTGTACAAGCGTGTGGAGGAGCTGAACAAGGCCGGTGACAAGAAGGTTCTGAAGACCTGGTCCCGTTCTTCCACCATCTTCCCCTCCTTCGTCGGTCACACCATCGCTGTCCACGACGGCCGCAAGCACGTCCCCGTCTATATCACCGAAGATATGGTCGGTCACAAGCTGGGCGAGTTCGTGCCCACCCGGACCTTCCGGGGCCACTCCGGCAGCAAGACCGCTAACAGCAAGTAAGGAGGTAGGAAAATGGAAGCATTTGCACATGTTAAATTTGTCCGTATGTCTCCTCGCAAGGTCAAGCTGGTCTGCGACATGATCCGGGGCAAGGACGTCAAGTCCGCCGCCGCTCTGCTGAGCCAGACCTCTAAGGCAGCCTGTGAGCCCATGGCCAAGCTGCTCAAGAGCGCTGTCGCCAACGCCGAGCACAACAACGGCATGAACGCTGACAATCTGTACGTCTCCACCGTCATTGCGAACCCCGGCCCCATCCTGAAGCGCGGCCGCATCGCATCCCGTCGTGGTTTCGTTCGGATCAACAAGAGAACCACTCACATCACCATCGGTGTGAGCGAGAAGGCTTAATCAGGAGGTAGCTATGGGACAGAAAGTTAATCCCCATGGACTGCGTGTTGGCGTAATCAAGGACTGGGATTCCCGCTGGTATGCCCGTGAGGACAAGGTGGGCGACCTGGTCGTCGAGGATTACAACATCCGTAAGTATCTGAAGAACAAGCTGTACGCCGCTGGCGTCGCTAAGATCGAGATCGAGCGTTCCAACGGCAAGATCAAGATCAACATCAACTGCTCCCGTCCCGGCGTGGTTATCGGCAAGGCTGGTGCTGAGATCGAGAACCTGCGCAAGGACATGGAAGCCCGTCTGGGCAAGAGCGTGAACCTGAACATCGTTGAGGTTCGCAGCCCCGACCTGAACGCCCAGCTGGTGGCTGAGAACATCGCTCAGCAGCTGGAGAAGCGGATTTCCTTCCGCCGGGCTATGAAGAAGGCTATGCAGCAGGCCACTCGCCTGGGTGCCAAGGGCATCAAGGTCACCTGCGCTGGTCGTCTGGGCGGCGCTGAAATCGCCCGCTCCGAGAGCTATCACGAAGGCACCATCCCCCTGCAGACCATCCGTGCTGACATCGAGTACGGCTTCGCTGAGGCTGCCACCACTTACGGCCGCATCGGCGTGAAGGTGTGGATCTACAAGGGTGAGGTCCTGAACACCACCCTGCGTGCCGCTGCTCCCGAGCCCGCTCCCCGTGAGCGCCGGGAACGTCGTGACCGCCGCAACGGCGAGCGCCGGGGCGAGCGTCGCAATGGCGACAGACCCTATAACCGTAGAGAAGGAGGCAACCGCTAATGCTGATGCCCAAAAGAGTAAAGTACCGCAAGGTTCAGCGTGGTCGTATGACCGGCGCTGCCTCCCGCGGCAACAAGGTTTCTTACGGTGAGTTCGGCATTCAGGCTCTGGAGCCCGGCTGGATCACCGGCAACCAGATCGAGGCCGCCCGTATCGCTATGACCCGTTACACCAAGCGTGGTGGTAAGGTCTGGATCAAGATCTTCCCTGACAAGCCTTATTCCAAGAAGGGCCTGGGTACCCGAATGGGTTCCGGTAAGGGCGCTCCGGAAGGCTGGGTCGCAGTTGTGAAAAATCAGAAGGTGATGTTCGAGATCGGCGGCGTGTCCGAGGAAGTGGCCCGTGAGGCCCTGCGTCTGGCACAGCACAAGCTGCCCATCAAGACCCGGATCATCGCCAAGGAAGCCGAAACTGAGATTGGTGGTGAATAATGATGAAGGCAAAGGAAATCAAGAACCTGTCCGTCGAGGAGCTGACCAAGAAGCTGGACGAGCTGAAGAAGGATCTGTTCATGCTGCGGATGCAGCATGCTACCAACCAGCTTGAGAACCCCATGCAGCTGGCTGCCACCAAGAAGGACATTGCCCGTGTCAAGACCATTATTCGCGAGAAGAC
>ERZ1032299.2-NODE-2-length-27644-cov-10.147124_pt1 | contig 27644 bp, 24 predicted proteins | sample MGYA00518735_ERZ1032299 | MGnify/ENA primary metagenome ERZ1032299 (study PRJEB33719, sample SAMN04262588) | wastewater metagenome | biome: periurban shantytown; feature: animal feces; material: feces | host: Canis lupus familiaris | place: Peru: Lima | collected... | reverse complement strand
GCAATTGTTCAGCCATGATTTACCTCTTTTTCCGAAGAATTTGAATGGTTTTGTGTACAAGCTTCATTGGCCCCACCAGCACCAGGGGCATGCCGATATACTGGGCGATCTGCCGGTCGGTGCACCGGTCCATGGCATCGCACAAAAAGCCGTACCACATTCCCACCCGAGTGGGGAAGGAATAGTGGAGGAAGTCGGCTTTTTCCCGGAAGAACAGCCCTGTTCCCTGGGGATTGTTCAAAAACAGGTCGTAGCCCGCTTTTGTAAGCCCGTCCGCTTTGAATTCGTATATCCAAATAATGTCATTGAAAAAGCGCAGCTTATAGCCGTCCTGGGCCATCCGGTTCCAGGCGACCCCCTCGGTCATAAACTTTTCGCCGGGAAATTCCGGGTAGAGATACTGCCGGTGCACTGCGGTATAGAACACCATCGCCCGCTCCCCATCCACAATGCCATAGCGGTCAAAGGCATTGCCATCATAGTATTCCCCCGGCAGCGGGGTATTGGGGGTGGTATCCGGCGCTGTGCCCAGATTGCCGGCAAAGCCGCAGAACTTCCCGTCCTTTGGCAGCTCCCGCTCCCACCTGTCCACCTTTTCCAGGGCATCGTCGGTAAGATAATCGTCAGAATCCACCGTAAAGAACAGTTCCCCCTGGGCAAGCTTCAGCCCATGGTTGATGGCCCGGCACTTGCCGCCGTTTTCCTGGCGAACATAGCGGATGGAAAATGGATTTTCTTCCGCCATCCACCCTGCCACCAAGCGGTCTGTATCGTCGCCGGAACCGTCATCCACCACCAGCCACTCAAAATCCCGGAAGCTCTGGCGCTGCAAGGAGCGGTAGAGGTTTTCCAGAATATAGGCCCGGTTGTAGGTGGGGGTAAACACCGTAATGCGGTACTGTGCCTCCATAGGCTCCCTCCTTAGTTCAAAATGTGTAAATCGATCAAAATATTCAGCAGCCTAGCCGCTGTGGGCAGAGAATGCCGGGCCAGGGCCAGCAGCATCCGCCGCTTGCCGGAATCCGGCACCACCGGGGGCAGCTGGGCGGCAACCGCTCCGATCTCCTGCTTGGCCAGGGCCAGCTCCTCTCCGCTTAAGCCCTTTAGGCTGCCCTGCATGGCGTACAGACAGGTCATCCACAGCTCTTCCGCCGCCAAATCCACCAGCTGGGGCATCCGCTGGCCCAGGTATGCCAGCCGCTGTAGCTTGGCCTGCATCCCTTGCAGGCGCTTCCGGGAAAAGGGCTTGTGCATGGCGCTGTCCGGCTGCTGGCGATAGGCGTACATCCGGGCCTCGCTGTGAACCAGCTTTCTGGCCCGGCCCAGCACCCGATAGGTCCAGAATTCGTCATCAATCAGGTTCCCCTCCGGGAAGGAGATCCCCTCCACCACCTGGCGACGGTAGAGCTTGTTCCAAATCACCTGTTGGAACAGGGTGTCCTGAATATGGGCCTGCATGGCTTCCTCCGGAGTGAACACCGTTCCCTCCACATCAGGCGAATCAAACACCGCCGAATCATCCAGGGTATCCGTGTAGCCGCACTCGGCAATGTCCGTTTCCCCATCCATAAGGCTGTATAGATGGGCATACAAATCCGGGGAAATGTAGTCGTCGCTGTCTACAAAGCCGATGAGCTCCCCGGTGGCCTGAGCCAGGGCCACATTTCGGGCTTGGCCGGCGCCGCCGTTTTCCTTGTGAATCACCCGAATGCGGCTGTCCTTCGCCGCCCAGGCATCGCAAATCTGGCCGCAGCGGTCGGGAGAGCCGTCGTCCACCAGGAGAATTTCCAAATTTTCATACCGCTGTCCCGTCACCGAGGCCAGGCATGCATCCAGATACGCCTCCACCCGGTACACCGGGATGATGACGCTGATTGTTGGGTTTTCCATCTTCAATGCTCCTCCTGCCGCTGAAATACCCCGCTGTACGCCCGGTAGGCCAGGGCAAAGGCCCAGCTCTGCCAGCAAATCAGCCAGGCCAGCCCCCGGTTGCGCCGGGAGAGCACGGCAAAGTCTCCCCGGTGGCTGCGCAGGAGCTGGCGCACCATGCGGCGGCCTGGGTCATAGGTCTTTTCCGGGAACTTCACCAGCCAGCTGTACAAAAACAGGGCGTTGCGCAGCAGGGCATCCAGAGCAGTCCGGCGCAACGGCTCCGGGCACTGGGCCAGAATTTTCTGCCGCACGGCAATCTGGTCCTGCAAAATCTTCTGCTCCGGCGGCCGCCGGAAGGAAGCAGAGCCTTCCCGCAGCAAATAGTGATATGGGCACACCCCCTGATACACGGCGCTCCTGGCCTGGGAAAACAGGTAGAAGTTCATCAGCAAATCTTCGTTATACCGGATGGCAGGGTCCATCCATGCTGCCAGGCCCTGAAACAAGTTCCGGCGGTAGAGCTTGGTACACAGCCCGGACTCGATCTGCCGGCCGTCCAGCAGTGCTTCCAGCGCCGTCAAATGGTCCTGGCAACATACAGCCTCCGACGTATCCACAGCGCTGGTGCGGCCGTCGGGGAATACGATCTGCTGGCCGCAGTGGGCGATGTCCGCCCCATGTTCCCGGGCGTTTTCCAGCAGCCGCTGGTACATCCACGGCTCCACAACATCGTCGCCGTCTACAAATCCGATCCACGCTCCAGCCGCCTCCGCCACGCCCCGGAGCCGGGCCGCCGTCACCCCCTGGTTTTCCTGAAACAGGGGGCGAATGCGGTGGTCCTTTTCGGCGCACCGGGTCAGCACCTGCCGGGTATCGTCGGTGGAGCCGTCGTCCACCACCACAATTTCCAGACTTTCCCAGGTCTGGGCCGTGAGGCTGTCCAGGCACCGCTCCAGCCAGGGGCCGCAGTTGTAAGCCGGAACGATTACCGATATATCCATATCTCTCTCCTTTATTCCCAGTGCCCGGCATACACCCGGCAATAGCCCTGGGCCATGGTCTGCTGGGAGAAGCGGCCGCTCTCGGCCAGGGCCGTCTGCCCCAGGCGGCGGCGCAGGGCTTCGTCGTCCAGCAGGCGGTTGATGGCTTCCAGCATGGGCGTCGTCTCACAGGGCCGCAGCAGGGCGCTGACATCGTCTGTCACCATATCCGGGATGCCCCCGACAGCACTTGCTGCAATGGGCAGGCCGCTGGCCATGGCCTCGATGATGGTCATGGGATTCCCCTCGTACAGCGACGGCAGCCAAAACACATCCGCCTGGGCAAGATAGGGCCGCACGTCCGCCTGCATCCCGCAGAAGTCCACGCAGTCTGCAATGCCCAGCGCCTGGGCCTGGGCCTGAACCTGGGGAAACAGATCCCCGTCTCCCACCAGCACCAGGCGGCAGGCAGGATGCTGCTCATGGAGCTTGGCGAAGATTTCCAGCATTCCCTTGTGATTTTTCGGCACGTCAAACCGGCCCACATGAACCAATCGCACAGGATTTCCCAAGCGATAGTCGGTTTTCGGGGTGTACCGGGACAGGTCGATGCCATTTGGCACCAGGGGGATTTTTTCCGGCGGCAAGCCGTAAAATTCCTCAATCGACTGGCAAACCAGGGCGCTCAGCCCCACCGGCACGGACCAGCCATGGCGGTAGTAAAAGCCGTTGATGATTTTCTGGGCCTTGCCCTCCGCCTCCTTCTGGGCCACGGAGTGGACGGTGTGGACACACCGGGCAACGCCTGCCAGCTTGGCTGCCAGGGCGGCATATTTGATCACATCCAGATGGGTGTGCACCACATCCGGCTGCTCCTGCTTCATCAGCTTCGTCAGCTTGTTCACCATGGACACATCCAGCCCCAGCTTCTTATCCAGGAAGCGGACGGGAATCCCCGCCTGTTCCAGCTGCCGGGAAATGGGGGTTGGCTGGTTATACAGGCACACCGCCACCACCGTATGGCCCAAATCCCGCAGGCCCAGGCACAGGTTTTTGCACATGGTCTCCGCCCCGCCGAAGCAGAAATACGGAAGCACCTGCATGATTTTCATGTTGTCACTCCCTGGCGGTAACACGCCTCGATGCACTGGTGGTAGGCGTTGGCATCGTTGATTTTGTCAAAATGTTCCTTGGCCGCAGCCGCCACCGCTGCCCGGCGTTCAGGCCGCTGCATCATTTCCAGCAAATCCTGGGCCAGCACCTGGTCGTCCTGGCTTAAAAAGCCGCTGACGCCGTCGGTAAGCAAATCCTTCATGCCGTCGGAGGGGGTGCTCACCACCGGGGTGCCCAGAGCCATGGCTTCCAGCGCGCACATGGGCGTTCCCTCCCAGCGGGAGGTGAGCACCAGGGCCTTGCTGCAAGATACCATTTTCATAGGGTTACTCTGAAAGCCCAAAAACTGCACATTGTCCTGAATTCCCAGCTCCCGGCACAGCTGGCGGCATTCGGTTTCCAGCTCTCCTGTGCCAACAATAGCAGCTTTCAAATCCGGCTTGCTTTCTTTCAGCCGGGCGCACAGCCGCATCAGCCGCTGGGGGTCTTTCTGATAGGTCAAGCGGCCTACGTAAATCAGGTCGAAGTCATAGGTATGTTCGTCCTGGGCGCACTTGCGGTAAATGGCCTCGGTGTCGATGATGTTATACAGCACGCTGCTTTTTTTCGCAAACAGCTTGTGGAAGGCATAGCCGTCAAAGGAGCTGTTGGACACCCAGAAAATATGCTTGGCCTTCCACCCCGCCAGCAGGTAGGCGATGGACTTGGGGCTGATGCCCCGGGCGTTGTAGGCGTTGTTGTGAATGTGGGAAATCAGCGGGATTTTGCCGCAGCACAGGGCGCTGACGAAGCTGGCCCGCATGTCGTGGGCATGAATCAAGTCCGGCTTCTGTGCCTCGATCACCTGCTTCAGATTTTTGGGGGTCAGCTCCGGAATGGACAGGTAGGTCACATTCTGCTCTTGCAGCATGGAGCGGACAATGTCGCTTTCCGGACTGCAATAGACCATCTGGATATCCGTCTGCGCAAAGTCCCGGATGATCTGGCAGACCACCTTCTCCGCCCCGGAATAGATCCGGGAGTTCAGCACGTGCATCACTTTCATGGCTGTTTCTCCTTTTCCAGCAGCCGGGCAGCCTCGCCCATGTTCCGGCTGCACATCCCGTAGCGCTGGTGCAGCTGCTGATAGTATGCAAAAATCTCCTCCAGCTGGGCCAGGTGCTCCTGCGTCCGCACCCCCACGTTGTGAGGATGCCACCACAGATGGAAGGTCAGCCCATTTTTCGCTGCGTGGAGCATCTGGGCCTTGATTCTTCTCATTTTCAGTCCCTCCAGCAGGCGAAGCTGGGGGAAAATAGGCTTAAACATCCGGCTGCCGGTAAGGTTCCAGATGCCGCCCTCATTTTTGGGGGTATAGCCTCCCTGGCCGGTGAGGGGCAGGTACACATCCGCCAGCCGCAGCATCCGCATCAGGGGGCGGACGGGAATTTTCTCGTGAATCCAGTCGTTTTCTTCATCCCGGTAGGCGGTGAAGCCCTCCTGCTGAAGCACCTGGGTATAGGGCAGCTCGCACTGGTTCCGGGGCAGAATCACGGAGGTCAGGTCATAGCCATTTTCCTTGGCAATGGCCTTGGCTGCACGCATGTCCGCCCGGAACTGCTCCACCGTCTGCCCGTCCTCCCGGCAGTAGTAGTGGCAGAAGGTGTGGCTGCCAATCTCCTGCCCCGGTGTCTGGGCAATCTGCCGCAGCAGGGAGGCTCCATAGAAGCAGGGTGCTTCCTGTTCGTCCTTGCCAATCTTTTCAAACCAGGGGTAGGGATTCAGCTTGGGGTTGGCATAACTGGGCCGCAGGGCCTCCTCCGGGAAGTAGCGGCGCAGCTGCTGGGCATTCTCCCCAAAGAGGAAGCCCACCGCCGCCCAAGTGGCGTGGATGTCATAGCGCCGGAACAGCTCCAGCAGCTGGCCAATGGCCTGCCGCCCGCCCAGCACGTGGTCCTGGTATTCTTCCAGGGGGCACACATCCAGCATCCCCCAAAACAGCTCAAAATCCAGCGACACGATCAGCGTCGGCCCCATTGCACCCACTCCTTACCCATGTAATACGATTTCAGTGTAAATACAGCTGCTTCACCTGTTCCAGCACAGCCTGTTGGTCAAAATCCGCCGCCCGGCGCTGAGCTGCCGCCCCCAAGGCCGCCCGCTGCTCCGGCTGGTCATACAGTTGGGCAATGGTCTGGGCCAAAGCCTGGGGCGTATTCTCCACAAAGCGGCCGGTTTTTCCGTCCTCCACCAGGTCGGTGTTGCCCCGGATTTCGGTGCACACCACGCACATCCGGCTGGCCATGGCCTCCATCAGCGCCACCGGCAGGCCCTCCCGATAGGGAACGAACACGAACAGATCCCCCGCCTGATACAGTCGGGGCGCATCCTGCCGGTAGCCCAAGAAATGGACGTGGTCCGCAACCCCCAGCTCCTGCGCCGCCTGCTCCAGAGCCGGCCACTGCTCCCCCCGTCCGCAGATGAGGTAGTGCATGCGTTCATAGCAGGGCTGCTGCTTCAGCTGGGCCAGGGCCTTGAGCACGGTGATGTGGTTTTTGTTGGCGGTCATTTCCGCCACGGTCAGCAGCAAAAAATCCTCCGGGCCGAAGCCCAGCTCCTGGCGGGTCTGGCTGCGCACCGTCTCGTCCAGGTGGAAGCGACTCGTGTCAATGCCCACCCCAGGCACATAGGCCAGCTGCTTCGGGTGCAGTCGTTTCTTCGCCAGGGCATAGTCCTCGGCGTTGATGGTGATGAGCACATCCGTCAGATAGGACAGCGCCCACTCCACCGGGTAAAACAGCAGCCAGTTCATCAGAGGCGCACCCTTGAAAAAGTGGAAGCCGTGGGCGGTGTAAATCACCCTGGTGCCCCGCTTCCGGGCGGACCTGGCCGCCAGCCGGGCCAGCATAGCCCCCACCGGGGTGTGGCAGTGGATGATGTCGTAATCCCCCTGGTCGATAACCTCTTTCAGCATCCGATAGGCCCGGAAATTTCCAATTTTCCAGGGCATCCGCTGGAAGGGAATGTCAAAATAGGCATCGCACCAAGGAATCTGGCAGTCCGCCGGATTTTCGTAATCGTTGCGGGCCGCCACCGCCGTCTGCCAGCCCATCTGCTGGAACATCCGCAGGTAGGGCAGGTGAAACTGCATCATATGGGTCTTGACCACCGTGGCCACAAACAGTACCTTCTTTGCCATGCCATCTTCCCCCGAAAACCGAAAAATACGCTGAAAAAATGCAGATAATTTCGGTGATATTATACACCATTCCCCCTGCAAATGCAACCCTGGAAAACATTTGCCAAAGGCAAAAAGACCGCCCTGCATTTTTGCAGAGCGGTCTGTATCTTGAAGCATTGTGCTCAAATCAGCACGCCTCGTTTTTTGATTCGCACCAGCTCCCACAGGCCGATGGCTGCCCCCAGCAGCCACCGCAGCAGCCACAGTCCCTGGGTCAGATACACCAGCGCCATCACGGCGAAAAATGCCAGGGCATACCGGCCCCACAGGCCCAGCCGGAAGGGATAGTCCTCCCCGCCCAGCCGGAAGCGGACGTACAGGTGGTGGGCCAGCAGCTGCAAGCTGTGGGAAATCACTGTCGCCACCGCCGCACCGGCCATGCCCATAGCCTGAATCAGCACCCAGTTCAGCGCCACGTTGATCAGCGAAGCGGTAATGGTCACCACCGCCACCGGCTTGGTCTGCTTGCGGAAATACTCATAGTTGATGGGGAAGGTACACAGAAAGTTCAGGTAGTAGCTGGCTACAAACAGCGGGATCAGCCAGGTGCTGTCCCAGAAGTCCGGCTCTACTGCCACATGGTACACCTCTGCGGACAGCAGGATGAAGCCCACGGACAAAACCGTAAACAGCTCCAAAAAATTCGCCGCTTTTCGCTGCACCTGCTCCTGCTTTCCCTGCTTCATATCCTCGAAGAAGAAAGGACACCAGGTGTTGTTCAAGGCAGAGAAAATGGTGAACATCACGCCGCCCAGCACCAGCGCCGCTCCATACCGTCCGGCGAATCCGTCGCCCAGCATCTGCTGGACCATCACCTTGTCGCTCTGACCCAGAATCAGGTCCGACAGGTTGTAGCACACCACGGGAATGGCCAGCCCCAGGCAGAACCGCCAGTAATCCCGGCGGAAGAAGGTCTTGCCCCGCATCAGGATGTAGATGCCGCTGGGAATGCCCAAAATGCCATAAGTCAGGGCAATGGCCAGAATCCGGCCATAGTAGCGCTGCTCCTGGGGCATGGGCAAAATCAGGGCCAGGGACAGCCCCAGAGTCACCAGGGTCACAACCAGGGACATGACCATGTTTCGTCCGGCCTTAAACTCGTAGACGAACTTCATGTTTAGGAAATTGATGCAGTATGTACCCAACGCCTGCACCAGCATCAGCACGATGAGCAGCTTCGGCAGCTTCAGCGCCTGGGATACCGGCCCGATGGCCAGCAGCACCAGCGCCGCACACACACCAAATACGCTTAAGGACAAGCCCATAGCTGCGGACTGGTACTTTTCCTGGTCCTGCTCCGGATACTCCACCCGGGCGTTGACCAGGGTTCCCTGGGTCTGCATGGTAAAAATCACCGCAATCACCGTCACCCAGGTGTTGTAGATCTGGGTAACGCCGTAGCCGCTGTCCCCCAGCAAACGGGTGAACAGGGGCATGGTGAAAATGGAGATTCCCCGCAGCAGCAGCACGCTGAGGATGTTAAAAAATGCCACACGATTTTGTCGTTTCATCATAGCCTCTCACTTTTTTCTTGCCAACCGGGTCAGCTGGTACAGATTTCCCTCCAGCAGCAGCTGGCGCAGCCGCTCTTTCCGGGACAGGTAGGGGCTTCTCAGGGCGAAGCGGGTATGCCGCCGCAGCTCCTGCCGGGCCTGCTTTGCCTGCAATGCATAGGTGCGCCGGGTTTTTGCATCCGCCGAGTCCAGCAGCAGCAGCAAATGGGTCAGCGACCACACCCGCAGATATTCCGCCTGTGGCTCCAATTCCGGCCAATTTTCCTGGATATCCCGGTAAATCCCCTGGGTATTCTGGGAAAAATGCAGACTTTTCGGAGAAAAATCCGACTGGGAAATGCTGCCGCTGCGGTGGCAGTAGTGGTAGAAGCGGCCGCTCCAGGCCAGCGCCTTTTCCGCCCGGAGCACCACCCGGTAAGTCACCGGCACATCCTCGCACACCCGGCCCACCGGGTAGCGGATGCTGTCAAACAGCTCCCGGCGGTAGAGCTTGTCGCAGGCGCTGGAATCGCAGCCATCCCACAGGAAAATCCGGCCCACCAGCTCCCGTCCGGTAAGCAGCTCCGTTTTCTCCGGGCACAGCCCCGGGGTCATTTCCCCGGTGTCCTCGTCCACGTCATACCGGCCGCCGCAGACCAGCTGCGCCCCCTGCTCCCGGGCCAGGGCCAGCATGGCTTCATACGCCCCGGGGGCCAGGTAGTCGTCGCTGTCTACAAAGGTGACAAATTCTCCCCGGGCCGCATCCAGCCCCGCATTCCGGGCGCTGCTCAGGCCGCCGTTTTCCTGGTGGATCACCTGCACCCGGCAGTCCCGGCTGGCGTATTCGTCACAGATGGCGCCGCAGCCGTCCGGGGAGCCGTCGTCCACCAGCAGCACCTCCATATCCGGCACCTGCTGGGCCAGGATGGAGTCTATGCACCGGGGCAGATACGCCTCCACCCGGTACACCGGCACGATGACGCTTAGATCAAGTTTCCGTTCCATGGCGCTCCTCCCCGATCTGCTGATAGATTTCCAGCAAGCGGGCCAAATTCGCCTCGCTGTTATGGGTCTTCCGGGCATGGGCCTGGGCGGCCTTGCCCAGCGCCTGCGCCCTGTCCTCCATGGCGAACACCTGCCGGATGTGGTGGGCCAGAAGATAGGGCGCAGTGGACTGGTACAGCCGCCCCTCCGTGCCGTCTTCCAGCAGACTCCCGACACCGCCCACATTTGCCGCAATACAGGGCACCCCCAGCAGCATGGCCTCCCCCAGGGCGTTGGGGGAATTTTCGATGGTGGAGCTGAGGCAGAACACATTGGCCTTCAAATATTCCGCTTTCATCTGCTCCTGGGTCAAATGGCCCAGAAATTCGATGTTGTTTTCCAAATGATACGCCTTCGCCAGCCGGGCCAGATACCGGCCATAGCTGCCCTGGCGCAGTTTTTCCTTCGCTGTCAGATGCAGAAAGTCCTCCCCCGGCACTGCCAGGGTTATGTCCGGGTACGCTTCCCGCACCTGGGCCGCCGCTTCCAGCAGGTAGTGGAAGCCCTTCACCGGGTAGTCACAGCTGGACGCAAAAATCCGGTGCCTGCGGCAGCCGGCATAGTCCCACGTCCCCTGGTAAAAGGCCGGGCGCAGAGTCTCGTTGCAGCTGTGGTATTGGATTTGAGGATTCAGCTCCAGGGCGCAGGCCCGGTCCCAGTGGGTCCTGCCCACCACGTGGTGCAGCTGGGCCATGGCCTGGGCCTCCATCCGGCCCCGCTGGCGGAACTTCTCCTGCTGCTGCACCAAATTGTCCCGGCGCACCACATCCCGGAAGGTGCCCCGGTGCTGCTCAGCGCAGGGAATCCCCTCGTTGTAGTGGCAGGCGATGTAGTGGCACAGCCCCTGGATGCTGGCGCACATCCGGCTGAGCATTCCCTCCTGCCGGGCGGCATTCACCAGGGCCAGGGTGTGGCCATATTCCAGGCCCCAGCTGTGGATCACGTCCGGCTGGAACCGGCGCAGCTCCTGGCGAAACAGCGCTTCCAGCTCCGGGTAATACTTCTGGGGCAGCGGCTCGTCAAAGCCTAAGTAGGTGCAGCCGTCGTCCAGCGCACCCGCTCCGGGCGTTCCCCGGAACAGCACATGCAGGCACAGGCCCTGCTTGCGCAGACCCTCCAGCACCTGGTCCACCCAGTTCACCGCCTCCACCGGGGTATGGTTCTGGTGGGCACGGATCACACCGGGGGCATTGTTGCACAGCCACAGCAGCCGCATGGAGGTCACATCCTTTCCAGCAAATCCAGGATCTTTTTCGCCTGGGTCACGTTGTTTTTCTCCCGGAGGACAAAGTCCCGGGCTGCCTGCCCCTTTTCCAGCAGCTCCTGATCGCTATGGGAGAGCACCTGGGTCAGGGCCTGAGCGATGCCGGGGGCATCCTCCCGGAAAATGCGGTAGACATAGTCGTGGTATTCCGGCGGCATTCCCGGCAGATCGGTGGTGAGCACCGGGGTGCCGGAGGCCATATACTCCATGGTCTTGGAGGGGAAGGAATACTTCACAAATTCCTCGCCGGTGGGCCGGGGATTGACAAGCAGCGTCGCCTCCCGCTCCCGCTGCACCACCTGGCTGCTCAGCAGCATGCCGCCATAGACGATGCGGCTGTCCTGCCGGGCGATCTGCTCTAACTCCGGCACATAGTCGCCGGGGCCGTAGATGTGCAGCTGGGTGTCCGGCAAATTCGCCAGCCGGAAGCCCTCCACCAACTCCGCCAGGCCATAGTCCCGGCTGACACCGCCTGCGTACAGGCACACCCGGGGCTTGTGCTTTTCTTCCAGCGACGGGGACACCTGCCCCATGGCGATGTCCGCATGGCCCTCCAAAATCACATAGGGCTTCCCGTCCGGATTCAGCCGGTCGTTCATGGCCTGGGTGAGAAACACATAGCCGGTGCAGTGGCGAATGACGAATTGGGAAAGGCGGATGGACATGCCGCTGCCTGAGAGCATCTCCGGCAGGTCGGTGACGATGCCGATGCAGGGCCGTCTGCGCAGCCGGGCCGCCGCCAGGGCTGCCAGGGCCGTGACCCGGTTCAGCCCGTCCACCACCACTGCCCCGTCCCGGTCCGCCCGGAACAGCACCTGGAAAAAGGTGCCGAAGCCCACCACCAGGGCCTTGACGAGAGGATTGCGCACCGCCGGAAGGTTGTGGTACACCGCACCGCCCTCCTGCTCCCGGGGCATACGGACAAACCCCCGGCTCAGCACCTGACGGTTCACCGGGGGATTGGCGATCACATCCACCTGCGTATGGGCAGCCAGGCCCTCCAGGAGCAGGCGGTGGTATTTCTGCGCCTGAAATGCAGGCTTCACCGCCACCTGGTCAAACAGGCGGCGGTAGGCTGCATCGGAGCAGGTTGTCACAGCATAGAGAATGTGCATGGTCAAACCTCGTTTTCAAAAAAATCCACGTGCACCCTGGCCATGTTTTCCAGGGTATAGGGACGGATGGTTTCCAGAGCCGCAGCGCCCATCCCGGCATAGTCCCCCAGCAGCACCCGGTGCATGGCATCCACCAGGGCCTGCCGGTCCTCCACCGGCACCAGGCAGCCGTTGACGCCCTCCCGCACCAGTTCCAGCCCCGCCACACAGCGGTCCGTGGTGATGACAGGCAGGCCGCAGGCCATGGCCTCGTTGATGACCAAGCCCCACACGTCGCTGTGGGTGGGCAGGACGAACACATCCGCCGCCTGGTAATACAGCTGAAGCTGCTCCTTGCGCCGGAAGCCCACGAAATGGACGTTGGACAGGTTTTCTTTCTCGCAAAATTCCAGCTGGGCCGGTGTCGGCTCCCCGCCGACGAAGTAAACGCCGGTGTCCCCGTCCAGGGCCGTGGCGGCATCCAACAGGGCATCCATCCCCTTCTCCCGGGTGAAGCGGCCTACATACAGCACGATTTTGCGCTCGCCCATGCCCAGCTCCCGGCGCAGGGCCAGCTTCTGCTCCCCGGTAGGAGCCTGGGGCAGAATGTCTCGGGCGTACAGGGAGGTAAAGGGGTATTCCCGAACCCACTGCCGGTCTGCCCCGTAGTGCACCAAATAGTCGGTGGTGTGGGCGCCGCTGCTGAGCCAGCACTTGGCATGGCGCACCAGCGCCCGCTTGAAGCGGAACTTGGCGCCGCTGTCCTGGCGGATCAGGCCGCCGTCCACCTCCATATAATAGGGGATCCGATGCAGCCGCAGCCAGCCCATGGCCAGCATGGCCGTGGGGGAAGAATAGCCGCAGATGACAATGGCATCGTAGGGTTTTTTCAGCCAGGAAATCACCTGGGTGCACAGATACTCGCCCCCGATTTCCCGGGCCTTGGGAAGCTGCACCAGCTGAAAGTTGCCCTCCCCGGATTCAAACCATGCCTTGTCCCGGTGGGTGATATCCGCCACCGGGTCGGTGCACAGCACCGTCACATCCAGGCTTTTGCCCAGCAGGTCATAAAACCGCACCCGGTAGGGCGAGGGATAATTGGTCAGAAACAGCACCCGCTTCATAGGGTCGGCTCCTCCCCGTCGCCAAAGTCCACCTGGACAATCTGATGGCGGTTTTCCCGCTGGTCCTCCGGGGGCAGCTGCATGTAATCGCCATAGTAAATAGTCAGAAATTCATCATAGGCCCGAGGTGCCGGGAACTGCTCCCCTTCAAAGGTGTAGTTTACCAAATCCTCGCACCACTCCCTGCGAACATACAGCGGGCTTGCCATGCCGCTCTGCTCGCTGACGGTGTCCGTATCCGGCTGGGCCTCTGCCAGGGCATCGTAATCCCGGGCCAAGGCCTGCTTGCCGCAGAACAGCGCCTGGAACTGATAGAACAAATACCCCAGCCGCTTGTGCCAGAGCACCTTGTCCTCCTCCATCCAGGGCTTATAGCCGCACTTCATCAGCCGCAGCCGGTACAGCCGCAGCAGCTGCTTTGCAAGCTTCTGCCGCTGCTGCAAATCCTGAGGCACGCTGTCAAAGGGGAAAATATCCACATAAATCCCGTTTTCCTGGAGACGGCGGGATTTTTTGCTCTCCAAATACACGGTGCCCCGCTTCATCACCTTGCCAAAGGGCAGGCCGTAGTTCGGCTCGGTGTACCAGGTTTGCAGGCAGTAGTCCGGCCCCAGCTTTTCCGGGGCGATGCGGCAGAATTTTTCATACTCCCCCCGGAGCATGCCCAAATCCATATCGTCATCCCAGGGAATGAAGCCCTGGTGGCGCACAGCCCCCAGGTAAGTCCCTCCCAGCAGGAAGAAGCGGATGTCATTTTCTTCACAGACCCGTTTGATCTCCCGGGCAATCTCCAGCTGGGTCAGCTGGACCCGGCGAAGCAAGGTTTTGTCCATGTTTGTGTCCCTCCAAGGGCCGTTCGCTCCACCGCTGGGCCAGCGCCAGCACCGGGAACAGCCAGAAAAATACGTCTGCCACCAAATTCTGGGTGTTAAACGACAATAGCATCACACCCACCAGCCACAAGTTCCCCAGCAGACAGCGCCGCCGGTCCCAGAGCATCCACACCCAGACCAGCAGGCCCAGGCTGCCCCCTGCCACGCCCAAAATGGCATACAGAATCAGGGTGGAGCTGGTATTGTGGGCGGTGCTTTCAAACACCTGAGCAATGGGCGCGCCCACAATGGGGTTTTTCAAAAGATAAGACAAGTCCGTAAGCACGGCGTTCATCCGGTCGGAGGAGGACTCTCCCCCGCTGGTCAGCCGCAGGAACATGTCGTAAAATTCATAGTAAATGCTTCCGCCAAACTGCTGGGTCATCAGCGTATATGCCAGGTGTGCCAGCACAGCCAGCACAGCGAGGCCCGCCACAGCCAAAGCCCATCGGCCCTGCCGGGTGCGGTAATACTTCTTGTCCCAGTAGAGGAAAACGGCGAAAGCGCCAAGCGCCGCCACGCCTGCCACGGAGAAGGTGCTGAGCATGGTAACGGCCAGCACGCCGTTGCACAGCCACAGCTTCCAGGGCTTGTCCCACCGGGCGGCATAGTTGTTCAGGTACAGCCCCAGCAGCAGGAAAAACTGATACACCCCCGGCTCCCGGAAAATGCCAAAATTCCGGAACCAGGCAGGCCACGTCACCACAAAGCTGAGGCCAAAGTTGTAAAAGGGCCACTGGCTGGCATTTTCAAACACCGGCAGGCCCTGGGCCATGCCTTTTAGCACATAGGTGCACAGCAGAGAATAGGCTGCCAGTGCGACAATCATCTGCACATACGCCTTGGCCGCCTGCTCCCAGCGCACCGCAAAGCTGGCGGCAATGGCCAACAGCGGGCAGAACAGGATGCTGAAATACATCATCTGCCAGTCCCGTTTCAGCAGCATGGGCACCAGCAGCCCTGCGGCAAACACCGTCGCAAGAATCAGCCGCCGGTCCCGGCAGATGAATGGCAGCTGCCGGCGGTTGTACACCGCAAACACCAGGGCCAGCACCGCCGCCAGGGCCATGCCCAGCAGCTGGGCGGTGGTAAAGCCCACCAGACAGCTGGTCAGCAGGGTATCCCGGGCCAGCAGCAGCAGCAAAAACAGCGCCGTCCACAGCACGGCCCGTCCGGCTCTGCCCCCGGGGAAGGGATATTGTTGTTTCATGGATTTGGCTCCTTTGTCAGCTTGTGCACCGCTTCCAGCAGGTTCTCAGCGCCTCTGGGCACCGCCAAACCGCCGAAGGTCTGAGCCACTTCCTCGCAGGCGGTGTCTGCATACACCACCGCCGGTGTGCCGCAGCACTGGGCTTCCAGCACCGTCATGCCGAAGGTTTCCTCCACGCTGGGATTTAAGAATAGGTCTGCGGCGGAGTAGATTTCCGCCAGCTCCTCCACCGTGGCCGTCCGGGGCAGGGCCAGCACATTTTCCGGCAGATTCTGCCGCTGCTGGGGATTCAGGCCCACCAGCACGATGGTGTAGTTCTCCTCCAGCATGCCCGCCAGCTCCAAAAAGTCCGCCAGGCCCTTGCGCCGGTCCCAGACGCTGGCCACGCCCAGGAGGATGGTTTTCCCCTCCAGGTGGTGGTCCTGGCGGAAGGTGCTGGGTTTGGGGCGGAAGATGGTGCGGTCAACCTGATGGTAGCGCACCTGCACCGGGTACTTCCCCAGAAAGCTCTGCTTCACCCGCCGTTCCAGCCAGTGGGAGGGCACGATCAGCTCCATCTGGGAAAGGCTTGTAAAAAGTTCTCTTTTTTTCCGGTAGTTCCGGCGGCTGCCGTCCAGCAGCAGGCTCTTGGGATAGGCATGCTTTTCCGGGCAGTGGTGGCAGCCGGTTTTCCACCGCTGGCACTGCACATAGTCAAAGTAAGCGCAGTGGCCGGTAAAGGCCCAGCAGTCGTGGAGCGTCCACACCACCCGCTTGTTCCGGCGGCGCAGGTAGGTAAACAGCTGGGGCAGGTTGAGATAGTAGCCGTGGAGGTTGTGCAGCCAGACCACATCCGGGTCGTATGCCTCCACCCATTTTAGAAAGCGCCGGGTAGCCAGCCGGGAGCCAAAGCCCTGGTCATCCAGCAGACGGCTTTCCAGGCCATGGATTCGGCAGGCCAGGTCCGAGCCGATGCGCACGGTGGGCACATCGGCGCAGTCGCCGCACGCCCGGCCGTAGGCCAGCACACACTGGTGGCCCTGGGCCATCAGCGCCCGGCAGCTCTCCACCGCCAGCCGCCCGGTGCTGCCAAAGCCCGCCACGGAATTGATAAACAGGTACTTCATCTGGATTCTCCCTGGTGTTCCGGCCTAGGCCGCCGTATCGTTAGTACTTTCTCCAAACCATCTTGTCCACCACGCCGGTGTAGGACTGAATCAGCTTTACCACCTTGGTGGACACGTTTTCTTCCACATAGTCCGGCACGGGGATGCCATAATCGCCGTCCAGGTTCATCTGCACCGCCGTATCCACCGCCTGAAGCAGGTGGCCCTGGTCGATGCCCGCCAGCACGAAGCAGGCCTTGTCCAGCGCCTCCGGCCGCTCGGTGGAGGTGCGGATGCACACCGCCGGGAAGGGATGGCCGATGGAGGTGAAGAAGCTGCTCTCCTCCGGCAGGGTGCCGGAGTCAGACACCACGCAGAAGGCATTCATTTGCAGGCAGTTGTAGTCATGGAAGCCCAGAGGCTCGTGCTGAATCACCCGCTTGTCCAGCTGGAAGCCGCTCTGCTCCAGCCGCTTCTTGGAGCGGGGATGGCAGGAATAGAGGATGGGCATGTCGTATTTTTCCGCCATGGCGTTGACGGCGGTGAACAGGGAGAGGAAATTCTTCTCCGTGTCGATGTTTTCCTCCCGGTGGGCGGAAAGCAGGATGTATCTGCCCTTTTCCAGGCCCAGCCGCTGATGGATGTCGGAGCCTTCAATGGCCGCCAGGTTTTTATGGAGCACCTCTGCCATCGGCGAACCGGTGACGTACACCCGCTCCTTGGGCAGGCCGCACTCGTGGAGATATTTCCGGGCGTGCTCGGAGTAGGCCAGGTTCACATCGGAGATGATGTCCACAATGCGCCGATTGGTTTCCTCCGGCAGGCACTCGTCCTTGCAGCGGTTGCCCGCCTCCATGTGGAAAATGGGAATGTGCAGCCGCTTGGCCGCAATGGCGGACAGGCAGGAGTTGGTATCTCCCAAAATCAGCAGGGCATCCGGCTTCACGGCGGCCATCAGCTTGTAGGAGCAGTTGATGATGTTGCCCACGGTGGCGCCCAAATCGTCTCCCACGGCATCCAGGTACACTTCCGGGTCCTTCAGGCCCAAATCGTGGAAGAAAATGCCGTTGAGGGTGTAGTCATAGTTCTGTCCGGTGTGGGCCAGGATGCAGTCAAAGTACCGGCGGCACTTGTCGATCACCGCCGCCAGACGGATGATCTCCGGCCGGGTGCCCACAATGATCAGCAGCTTCAGCTTGCCGTTTCCGGAAAAGGAAATGTCCGAATAGTCCAGTTTCATCTGCGTGCCTCCTTCTCCTGCTTCCAGGCAGCCAGCTCGTCCTGGATGTAGCGCAGGCTCAGCAGCTTTTCCTGGACCTGCTCCACGGTGAGAAGGTCGGTGTTGCTGGAATTGAACTCCGTCAGGGTGTTGCGGGCGGTGTTGCCCTCTTTGAAATACTTGTCGTAGTTCAAATCCCGCTTGTCGCTGGGCACTCGGTAGAAGTTACCCAAATCCAGGGCATTGGCGCACTCCTCGTTGGTCAGCAGGGTTTCGTACATCTTCTCGCCGTGGCGAATGCCGATGACCTTGATCTCGTGCTCCGGCGCAAACAGGCCGGTGACGGCCTTGGCCAGGGTCTCAATGGTGCAGGCCGGGGCTTTCTGCACCAGGATGTCGCCGCTGACACCGTTTTCAAAGGCAAACAGCACCAGGTCCACCGCCTCCTCCAGGCTCATAATGAACCGGGTCATGGAAGGCTCGGTGATGGTGATGGGGTTACCCGCCTTGATCTGGTCGATCCACAGGGGGATGACGCTGCCCCGGGAGCACATGACGTTGCCATAGCGGGTGCAGCAGATTTTGGTCTTTTCCGGCTCCACCGTCCGGGACTTTGCCACAATGACCTTCTCCATCATGGCCTTGGAGGTACCCATGGCATTGACGGGATAGGCAGCCTTGTCCGTGGACAGGCAGATGACGGTCTTAACGCCTTCGTCAATGGCGGCGGTGAGCACATTGTCCGTGCCCAGCACGTTGGTTTTCACCGCTTCCAGGGGGAAGAACTCACAGGAGGGCACCTGCTTCAGAGCCGCTGCGTGGAAGATGTAGTCCACCCCGTGGATGGCGTTTTTCACCGACTGCAAATCCCGCACGTCGCCGATGAAGAACTTGATCTTCCCAGCCGCCTGGGGCAGCCGGGCCTGGAATTCGTGGCGCATGTCGTCCTGCTTCTTCTCATCCCGGGAAAACACCCGAATCTCCCGAATGTCCGTGTCCAGGAATCGATTGAGCACCGCATTGCCGAAAGAACCGGTGCCGCCGGTAATCATCAGAGTCTTGCCTTCAAAACTGGCCAGCGAAATTCTCCTTTATCTTCTTTCCTGGGGGCCAAGCAGCTCCCTGAACAGTTTGCAGTATGCTTCCGTGCCCAATTGGGCGCTGTAACGCTGGGTATAGAGGCTGCGGCAGGTTTCCGCCATGGCCGCTCGCCGCTGGGGCTCTTCCGCCAGGGCGGCCAGCTCCTGGGCCAGGCGGCTGCCCTCGCCGCTGCGCACCCACAGTCCTGCCCCCGCCTGGATATCCCGGACAATGTCGCACTCGTCCAAAATGGCAGCCAGCGGGATGCCGTGGCGCATGTAGCAGTAGGTCTTGCTGGGAACGCACAGGCCGGTGGCTCCCTTTTCCAGGCTCACCAGGGCACAGTCGCTGGCCGCCAGGGCCTGCTGGAACGCCTGCCCATGGAGGAAAGGAACAATTTGCACCTGAGAAAGCCCCTCGTCCTGGACCACCTGGCGCAGCTGGTCCATTTTGTTGCCGTGGCCAGCAAAGAGGAAGGCAATGTCCTGCCGGTCCTTCAGATGCCGGATGGCATCGAGAATGGTCTGCATGTCCTGCATGGTACCCATGTTGCCAAAGTAGGACACCAGGAATGTTCCCTTTTTGTCCGGCGCATGGGCAAGGGGCGGTTCCGGCCGCTCCGGGTCCCAGTTGGGAATCACCCGGACCTTTTCCGCCGCCACCGGGCGGTGGGCTAAGATGTACGCCTGCTGTTCCGACGAAAGGCTCACCACCTGGTCACAGCGGCGGTAGACACATTTGTTGATGTGCTCCATCAGACGGCAAATCAGATTGCCCTGGCGCAGAGTGCCGGTGACGGTGGCTACCTCCGGGTACAAATCATAGGCCACAAACACCAGTTTGGTGCCAAACAGCGCCTTGGCCCAGGAGGCCACCCAGGGCAGCACCGGCGGGTTGGAATAGACCACCACCGCCTGATAGCGGCTCATGGTGAAAAGCCGGAGCAGCACCATCATGGTAAAGGAAAAGTAATTCACCAGCCGCCCCAGAAAGCCGGAGCGGTCCATCTGGATATAGCGCAGCCGCCGGATGGTCACATCCCCCAGCTGCTCCGTCTTGGGAATCTGCCCGCCGTCCAGATATTCCCGGGGATAGCCGCAGAGCACATCCACGGAAAAGCCCGCCTTACTCAGGGCCATCACCGTATCATAGGGCAGCTGGGCTGAGGAAATATATTCCGGATAGAAAAACTGACACAAAAACAGAATATCCCGTTTCTTCCCCAAGGGGCAGGCCTCCTTCCCGGCGGTGCGCTTATTGAACGCCCTCCGTCTGTAAAATCGATTCTTCCAAATTTTTCACGCAGTAGTCCCGGTGATAGCAGCTCAAGTCCCGATCATAGCACAGGCTGCCGAACGCCTTGTCCACCATCGCCGTAACGTGGCGCAGGCCGTGCAGGCTCCAGGTAAAGCCCGGCACCAGCAGCAGATGGCGGCCATGGGCCTGGGCGATTTTTTGCACCATGTCACTGGTGTTGACATACTCGTCATTCTGGGGGCAGAAAATGCCCCGGGCTTGATCGTCCAGCAGCAGCTTGACAAAATTGGCAAGATTTTCCATATACAGCATGGACCGCTGGTTTTTCACCTTGGGGAACAGCGGCAGCTTGCAGGCAAGCTTTGCCAGGGTGACGTAATTGCCCTTGCAGCCCCGGCCGTAAATCATCGGCGGCCGGAGAATGGCCACTCGGAAATCGTCCGTTTCCAGCTCCTCCAGCCCCCGCTCTGCCAGCATTTTGCTGCGGCCGTAGTTATCGGTGGGATTCAGGGGCGTATTGCGGGTAATCACCACCGTCTGTCCCAAAGGCGCTGTAAGCCCATACACGCTGGCAGAGCTGAGGAACAGGAACTGCCCCACCCCGTCTGCCTTGGCTTTCTGGGCTGTTTCAATGGCCAGGTCCGTATTGACCTGCTTATAATGCGCCCACTGGGCAGGGTCTTCCTTGGTTTTGCTCTGATGGACCAGGCCCGCCACATGGAGCACGGCATCATAGCCCTGGAAGCTGGCGCTGCGCCAGTTTCCGTCCACCATGCCGATGGTATCCACCAGGTATGCCTCCGGCCATTGGGCCAGATACCGCTCCACATAGGTGCCGATATAGCTGGCAGCGCCGGTAATCAGGATTTTTTTCATGGATCTTGTTTCTCCTTTTCCAGGCGGCCCGTGCCGCCCTCCACCACGCCCTCATGGCGCAGCACCGACCGAATGGTGCCGAAAAAGCACTTGCAGTCGAACAAAAAGCTGATGTTTTCCACATATTCCCCGTCGAAGCGGGCCTTTACCGCAATGTCCAGCTCATCCCGGCCATTGATCTGCGCCCAGCCGGTAAGACCGGGACGGACATCGTTGGCGCCGTACTTGTCCCGCTCCTGAATCAGGTCGTCCTGGTTCCACAGGGCGGGCCGAGGTCCGATGATGCTCATTTTGCCGGTAAAAATCTGAAAAATCTGGGGCAGCTCGTCCAGAGAGGTCCGCCGCAGCAGCCGCCCTACCCGGGTGATGTAGCGCTCCGGCTCTTCCAGCAGGTGGGTGGGCACATCCCGGGGACTGTCCATCCGCATGGTGCGGAATTTCAAAATTTCAAAATGGGTTTTGTGGATGCCGACCCGTGTCTGCCGGAAAAATACCGGGCCTGGGTCATCCAGCTTGATGGCCAGCGCCACCAGCAAAAACACCGGGCTGAGCACCACGATGCCGCAAGCGGACAGCAGGATATCCAGCAGCCGCTTGCCGAATTTTTGATACATGGGAATTCTTCCTTTGTTTTTCGTTTTCTTAGGAAACCTCCGCCTTGCGCCGGTAGGTTGGGACAATTTCTGCTACAATGTCCTTCATATTGCTGACCTCTGCCTTGCAGGCCTTTTCCAGGCGGTCCAGCTGCTGGCAGAACTTTTCATCGTCCATTTCAATGGGTTTGCCGATGTGGATAAGCTTATTTTCCGTATCCTGCATGCCCTCTTCCTTCATCAGCAGCTCCTCATAGAGCTTCTCGCCGGGGCGCAGGCCGGTATAGACGATTTTGATATCCACATCCGGCTCGTAGCCGCTGAGGCGGATCATGTTCCGGGCCATGGTATCGATTTTCACCGGCTCGCCCATATCCAGAATGAAGATCTCTCCACCCTTGGCATAGGCACCGGCCTGGAGCACCAGACTCACCGCCTCGGGAATGGTCATAAAATAACGGATGATGTCCGGGTGGGTCACCGTCACCGGGCCGCCCTCGGCAATCTGCCGCTTAAACAGCGGGATCACGCTGCCGTTGCTGCCCAGCACATTGCCGAAGCGCACCGCCACAAACTCGGTATCGCTGCGGCGGTTCATCATCTGCACCACCATTTCACACAGCCGCTTGGAGGCGCCCATGATGTTGGTGGGATTCACGGCCTTGTCCGTGGAAATCAGCACAAAGCGCTGCACCCCAAACTTCGACGCTGCCTTTGCCATTTTGTACGTGCCAAAGACATTGTTCTTGATGGCTTCGTTGGGGCTGTCCTCCATCAGGGGCACATGCTTGTGGGCCGCTGCATGGAAAATCAGCTCCGGGCGGTACTTGCCCACAACGTACTCCACCCGGTTGGTGTTGCGCACCGACCCGATGAGCACTTCCAGGTCCAGTTCCGGGTGGGTGTGCCGCAGTTCCATTTGAATGTCATAGGCATTGTTCTCATAAATATCGAAGATAATCAGCTTTTTGGGCTTTGCCTGGGCAATCTGGCGACACAGCTCGCTGCCGATGCTACCGCCTCCGCCGGTGACCAGCACCGTCTTGTCGCTGACGTAGCCCATAATTTGCTGCAAATCTACCTGAATGGGGTCTCGGCCCAGCAGGTCCTGGGGGTCTACCCGGCGCAGCTTGCTGACACTGACCTCGCCGTTGACCATCTGGTAAATGCCCGGCAGCAGCTGAACCTCTTTGCCGGTGGTGGTGCAGATGTCCAGAATCTCCTTCCGGGTTTTGGCGGAGCAGCTGGGGATGGCAATCAGGATCTTATCCACCTGATATTGCTTCACCGCCTTGGGGATGTCATAGCGGTTGCCCACAATGGGCACACCGCACAGCCGCTTGCCCCGCTTCACCGGATTGTCATCGATGACACAGGCCAGGTGGTCCTTAACAAAGTCGCTGTTGACAAACTCCAGCGCCAGTGCCCGTCCCGCATCTCCGGCACCGACAATCATCACATTTTTCAGCCCCGAAGCATGGGCCGCATGGCTGATGCGCCGCAGGGCCGTGAGCCACAGCCGGTAGGAAAAACGGATGGCAACGCTGCACACATAGCTGAACAAAAAGCCCACCAGCATACTGGATCGGGGCATCACCGTGCCGTCAAACGGAAACAGAATCAGGCCAATCACCGCCAGCACCAGATAAGCCCCGGTGATGCGGAATACCTCCGACGTGCTGACGAACGCCCAGATGCTGCTGTATAAACGGAAGCACCAGAACACCGCCACGGTGATCAGGCACCACGGGCCAATGGCCGACAGGTAGCCCTGCCAGTGGACCTGGCGCATATTTTCAAAGGCAAAGTCCGCCCGGAACCACAGCCCCAGAAAGAAGCTGACCATGGTGGCAATCACATCCAGCAGCATAATGGCTGTCACTTTTGCCGCCACATGGATGCGTACCGATTTCTGATTTTTAGATGCCATGTCCCGTTCCTCCAGCTTAGCCGGTATCTATTGTGCCGGTTCTCTTTGTATTGTCTGCATAGTTTGGATTATTATAACATATTCTGCCTGCAACAGCAAGGAAAAGTTTCTCCAAGCCCGCACCCTTCCGGGCACGGCATTCCTGCCGCCCGCAGCTTGACCCGAATGCAAAAAAGCCGCCTTTCGGCAGCTTTTTTTGCATTATTGCGCCAGCGCCTTCTTCTCCCGGTCCTGGCAGGTAAAGCAAAGCACCTGCTGCTCCTGGCCAAGCTCCTTGAGCACCGCCATAGCGGAGGCCAGGCGTGTGTCATCAAAGCGCACCAGCGCATCGTCCAGCACCAGCGGTGCCTGGGGTGTCAGCTCCTGGGCCACCGCAAGGCGCAGCGCCAGATACAGCTGGTCCATGGTTCCGTCACTGCGCCAGAGAATCTGCCGCAGGGTATCCTCCCCTTCGGCCCCTGTCTGCAAGGTAAATGTCTCATCCATGGTCAGGCTCTGGTAGCGCCCCTGGGTCAGCCGTCCCAGCAGCTGCTGGGCACGCTTGGTGATCCGGGGGGCAAACCGCCGCTGCAATTCCAGCCGGGCCTGCTTCAAGGCTTCCTGGGCAATGGTCAGCGCCACATCGGTGTCTTCCAGCTGGGCAATCCGCCCGTTCAGCGCCTGCTCCCGGTCCAGCAGTCTCTGCCGGTCTCCCAGAATCTCCATACGGCCCTGGTACTGGCCCAGGCGGTTTTGCAGCCGCTGCTGCTCCAGGGCGCATTCCGTCAGAAGCTGCGCCGTCTGTTCCGGGGTCTGGGTCAGGCTGTCCGGCTCGGACGGTTTTTCTACAGGACGAACCATGGCCCGCAGCGTTTCGTAGTGCTGCGATGCCTGCTCCGTCTCCCGGCGCAGGGCGTTGCAGCTGTTCCAGGCATCCACTGCCTGCTGCCAGCGCTCCACCAAGGTCTGGGGGTCTTCCTGACCACACAGGGCCTCCCGGCGCTTGCGCAGCACCATCCAGCGCACTTCCGCATCGCCGCTGGCTTCCCGGTACTGCCGCAGCTGACGGTGGTAGTCCTCCAGCTCCTCCAGGTATTCATCCAGTGGCGCTTCCCAGTGGCCGCTGTCACCGTCGCCATACTTGCGCAGCAGCGCCTTGCGGCGCTTTTTCCCGGCCAAGCGCTCAACCACGCCCCAAATCAGGGCCGTCAGCGCCGCCACACCAGCCACGGCCGCAAAGCCATAGGCCTGCAAAAAAATCAGGCCCACAGCCGCCGCCAGCCCCAGCAGGCCTACCACCATAAGCACCATCGGCATTTTCCCGGAAGATGCCTCTGCCAGGCTCTGCCGGTCTCTGCGCACCATTTCCCGCGCCTCCGGCTCCTCCATTCCAACGAAGGGCGGCGGCAACTGGGGCTGCTCCGGTTCCTGAGGCAGGCTCTGGGTCTGGCTCTGCATGGACAGCCAATCCTCCTGGAAGGCACGCAGCTGCTGCAAGCTGCTCTGCGCCTCCTCCCGGCTGGGGAGGGCTGCGCAAATCTGTTCCTGCCGGTGCAGCTGCTCCATCAGGCTGTCCCGATTTTCCCGGGCTTGGGCCACCCGGGCGGCGTTTTCTTCCGCCTGGGCATAGGCCAGCGCCTGCTGGTGGTTATACAGCTGACTCAGCCAAGTTTTCACGTCCTCCAGCTGTCGGCGGACGGTTTGGCTCTGGGCTTCCAGGGTGTCCAGCTCCGTCAGTTTCTGGCGCACCTGCTCCCGCTCCTCCTGAGCCTGGGGCAGCAGGCCGGTGCGGTTATAGCGGCATTTGTTTTTCAGCTCCTTCAGCTGCATCGCCAGCCGGTCTGCCGCGCCGCTGTCATCTCCGGTGGTCACCAGGGCATTGAGCCGCCGGCGCAGGGCTTCGTCCTGGGTCACCGGCAAATCCGAAAAGCGGATAAAGCCGCCCCGGGTGAACACCGATTGTTCCACGCCCAGCAGCATCTGGCCACAGTTGGCCGCCGTCAGCTCCTCCACCGGCAAGCCGGAGTCCGTCTCATAGGCCCGGAATTCTCCCAGCGGTGTGCGCCGCTTGGTGCGCCGCTCAATGGTGATGTCCCGGCCGTTCCAATTCAGGTCAATGCGTCCCTCCATAGGACTGCCGGACCAGGGAGCATAGTGCTCCTTGTCCGCCAAAGCCGTCCGGGTTGACTTGGCCCTGGTATCCAGACCATAGAGCATGGCCACCAAAAAAGCGCACCAGGTGCTCTTGCCCCACTCGTTGGGGGCGGAGATGATGTTCAGCCCCGGTTCCAAGCGGAGGGTCTGGTGCTCCAGCTTGCCGAAGGTGGCTGTCATGGCATAAATTCTCATAAGGTGACCTCCCGCCCGGAAAGCAGCTTTCGGGATATCAGCGCAGCCAGCTGCACCTGATTTTCCAGCTCCGGGTGTTCCTGCATCAGCTGGCGCAGCAGGTGGAAATAGACACCCTCCAAGGTGTCCTCACCGGCATCCGGCCACACCTCCAGAGGCGGCTGGGTATGGTCCACCACTTCCAGATTGGGAAATCCCGGAAAATGCAGCTGGGACACATCCACAGGGCCGTCCCCTTCCAGATACACCCGGTAAAAGTCCAGATTCCCAGCAGCCGGAAGCACCGCTTCCACCGCCCCTGCGGGGTCTGCGCCTGCATCCACATGTTCCTCCAAGAAGCGAGGGCCGTCCAAGCCCACCGCCTGAATCTGGGCCGGGCCGTCCAGGGTCACGATGCACACGCCCTTGTCCCCAGTCTCGTCCCAGCCCCGTCCCATGGGGCAGCCGGGCCAGGCGCACAGGGTATCCCCAGCACGGAACGCCCCTGCCTTGTGGATATGGCCCAGGGCCAGATAGTCCAGCCCGGAGTTTCGCACCTGGGCCGCCGTCACCGGGTTGTAGGGAGAGTTCACTTGGGTGGGATCTCCGTGGAGCACCGCCACGCAGTAGCGCTCCTCCCCGGCTGCCTGGAAGTCTTCCAGCAGCGCCGGGCAGTCCATCCCCCGGAAGCCGGCGCCATACACCCGGCAGTCCAGGCTCTCCACCACCACCGATTCCAGATTCCCGGTGAAAACAGTCACATTATCCGGCCAGGTTTCTTCCAGCCAAGGGCTGCCCGGCTGGCAAAAATCGTGGTTGCCCGGTGCAATGAACACCGGCACACCGGCCTGGGCCAGGGTCATTTTCAGCCCCTGCACCGTGTCCCGGCTGGGCTGGCCGTCAAACAAATCTCCTGCCAGCAGCATCAGGTCGCACCCCTCCTGCCGGCACAGCTCCACGATCCGCTGGGGCAGCTTAGCCTGCTCCTGCTTTAGGTACTGCCGCTGCTCCTGGGTAAAGCCTGCAAAGGGGGAATCCAGGTGCCAGTCGGCTGTGTGTAAAATTTTCAGTCCCATTCGTCCACCCTTTCTGCCCGCAGGCATCGGCCGGTATCTGTATCGATGGTGAACAGCACCGCTTCCAGCTTGGTCGGTCCCGGTGCCCAGCGGTAGCGCTGGGGCAAATCTCCCCGGAACTTGGCAATGGACAGGTCCGGGCGAATGCCCAGCACCGAGTCCCGAGGCCCGGTCATACCCAAGTCGGTGACGTAACCCGTCCCCTTGGGCAGCACCCGGTTGTCCGCCGTGGGCACATGGGTATGTGTGCCCCACACGGCACTGACCCGGCCATCCAGCATGTAACCCATGGCCAGCTTCTCAGAAGTAGCCTCCGCGTGCAGCTCCACCAGAATGATTTTAGCCTGCACCTGGCTGAGGATTTTCTCCACCACCAGGAAGGGGTTGTCCGGGCCATAGTCCATGCCGCAGCGGCCAATCAAACCGATCACCGCCACGTCCCCGGCCTTGGTTTCAAACACCTGCCAGCCCCGCCCCGGCACCTGGGGCGCAAAGTTGGCAGGGCGCAGAATCTGGGGGCACTCGTCCAGATAGGCCACAATGTCCCGCTTGGACCAGGTGTGGTTTCCCAGGGTGATGGCATCCGCTCCGGCATCCAGAATCAACTCCGCCTGCTCCGGCAAAATACCCACAACCGCCGCATTCTCGCCGTTGACCACCGTAAAGTCCGCCCCGGTCTTTTTCTTTAGCTGCCGCAGATGCCGCCGCACCCGTTCCAGCCCCGGATCACCTACCACATCACCCACAGCCAATACTCGAAATTCCATCCAGATTCCTCCCTCTACCCCGTAATTTTCTAATTATTATACACCACTTCCCCACTTTGCGCAAGAGGGATACAGCCTCATACAAGGTGTATCCCGCTGTATACAGGCGTATACAGAAATAGAAAGAGAAAAAGAATAAGAAATAGATTTAGATACAGAAAAAGAACC